>JGI10211J34971_10000391_pt1 | contig 34917 bp, 29 predicted proteins | sample Etolagsediment_FD_34971 | JGI IMG/M metagenome (IMG submission 34971)
TCTATATGACCACTAAAGTCAGGTCTTTGAACAAATTTCTTACCGTCAGGTCTTTCACTCGGTTGAGAAATAATTTCATTTAAAGTCTCATATGAAGTTTTAGTATCTTCATAATTTGTCATGAGTGCTGCAACTTGTCCCATAGGTGCTAAAGTTCTACCCGTAAGAATAACTATGGCGATAAGTCCACCCATAGAGAGTTCAAAATCTTGAATCAAATAAACGCCATACACTATGATCATAACAGTATTGAGCTGAATGAGTAGTTGTGTTATAGTGGGAATAGAAGCAGATAATAAACGCGATTTTAAACTTTTACCTGCTATTTCGCCTGTTGATTCTTCCCATTTATATTGCGTTTGGTTGAGTGTACCGAGAGTTTTTAAAGTTTCAATGTTATTTAAACTTTCAATTAGAATAGAGTTCTTTTTAGCACTAGCAGCATGAGTACTTTCAATACTTGTGCGGAGAGGTTTTTTTATAAAAAATGCATATCCTAAAATAAGAGATACTGTAACGATTGGAACAAGAACAATACTGCCTCCAATGTAAGCTATTACAGCTAAAAATATTACAGCAAAAGGAAGATCGATAACAGCTGCCATAGTTGCGTTTGTTAAAAAGCTTCGAATATTGTCAAAGTCTTTTAGATTACTTGCAAATGAGCCAACAGAAGCAGGATGATTAGCCATTTTTAAGTCAAGAACTTTTTCAAAGATGATAGACGACATAATAATATCGCTCTTTTTTGCTGCACTCTCAAGGAGATAGGTTCGAGCAAACTTGAGTGTTGTATCGATGATATATACAATCATTACACCTATGGCAAAGACCCAAAGAGTTTCTATGGCATTATTTGGAACAACTCTGTCATATACATTCATTGTAAATAGGGGAGAAGCTAGGACAAAAAGATTTATAAGCAGTGAAGCATATAAAACATCTTTATAGATTCCTGTAGATAATTTAATAGTACTCCAGAACCAATGTTTTTGATCTAAGTGGAGTGTTCTTGAGCTCTCATCTTCATATTCAAATGCTTTTTTAACCATGAAGCCAAAGCCAATATACTCATCTTGAAGATCTTCTATATCAACCCATTGTTCAACCGCATCTTCAGCAGGCATTATTATTTTAGCCTGAGTACCATCTTCACTAAATCTATCTAAGATACAAGCACTTTGATTTGAAAGTAAGATTATCATTGGTAGTTGTAAAGAGGAGATTTGAGACAGTGGTCTTTGTATGATAGATGATTTTAGTCCAGCTTTTGCAGCGGCACGAGAAAAGAGTCCTTTAGCGTTGTTAATTGAAAATAGTTCCGGAGCTTCAGCCCCTGGTTCGATAGGAAGACCAGCTGTAAGTGCATCTGCAGAATATGGTTTATGATAAAGTTTTGTAAACAAAACCAAGCAATCAAGCAAGGCGTCCATTCTAAGATTATCGGCACTCGTTATTAGCATCTTAATCCTTTTTCATTTTAGTAATTATAATATCGACACGGTTATTTAAACTCTCATCAGTTGATATTGGAGCTTGGTCCGCGTTTGAAATTGTAGATATATTATCATTTATTACTCCTGCGTTTAGAAGTATATCTTTAATAATAGCAGCTCTTTTTTGAGACAACTCTTCATTTGCTGCGTTTGCTAAGAGTGTAAATTGAATATTTTTGAGTCCGTAAGGAGTTAACTCATTTATGATGTTGTGTAGTTTTTTATTAGAATCACTTTGTAAAATTTCATCTTCAAATAAAAAGCCAGAATATCTTTGCATTTGAGATATATTTGTATCTTCTATCTTACATCCATAGATGTTTTTCATTTGAGTACTTAAAGAGTTGTTACAAATATCCATTTCATCCACGATTAAATCATTGTCATTATCATAGCTGATTGGAAGTCTATCATTATTTCTTGGAGTTTCATTTGCCAAACCAACATTGGAATATATTGGTTCTGTATCTCCAATAACATTTTGAACAAGGGTTCCCATCGCATCTAAAATTCTGTATTTAGCAAAAAGCATACTGTATTCTGTAGAAACAATTTGTGCTTTTGCTCCTATAAAATCATTTTGAGCCGAGAGCAGGTCAAGAAGTGAACGACGACCCAAATCATACTCTTTTGAGTAAAGAGTGAGTGTTTTTAGTGAATACTCTTTATAGTTTTTGAGATAGATTAACTGCTCTTGAAGTTTTATATTAGCTGCCCAGGCAAGGTTTATTCCTTCTATGACTTGGCGTCTTAAATCATTTTTACTTTCTATTTCTTGGTGAACTTGACTTATACTTTTTTGAATGTCAGCTGTGTCAGAAAAACCGTTAAAGATGTTATATGTAAGGTAGGCCATTGCACGAAATCTATCGTCATTTCCCTCTACGCCACTTAGATTTTTATTCATAGCTTGAGAGATTTCAATATCTATTTGTGGGTAAAATGGAGAGAGCTTTTCATGGTTTGTAGCTTGCGCTAATTTAATGTTGTAGTTACTTACTAAAAGCGAAGGATTATTTTTCATTGCAAATTGTGTTGCTTCTTCTTGACTTGTTGGTAATGCTATATTTATACTCGGTTTAGTCATAGTGTTTGGATCCATATATCTGCCTAAAACTCTTTGGAGGTTATAGGATACATCTAAGATACTATTTTCTTGAACTACAAGATTTGACCTTGCTAAAGATAAACTTGATTTTATTTTATTGACTTCTGAGAGCGTTGTTAAACCAGCTTTGTAGAGTTTTTCAACCTTGTTTAAAATTTCTTCATTAATTTTAACATTTTCTTTCGCTGTTAAAAGCAACTCTTGGTTTTTCATAACTTGAAGATATTGGTTTACCATGTCAAATGAAGTGTCATTTACTTTTTCTATGTAACTGTATGCTGCAGATGCTGTTCTGTACTCTTGCTCTTCTATTTTGTAAGTTGTGCTAAAACCATTAAAAAGATTCTGTGTGTATTTTAAAGAGTTCTGATAAACATTTAAACTTTCTTGATCACTTGATAAAACAGAAACCCCATTTTTATCTGTTCGGTCATTATTTTCAATACCAACACCAAGGTTTAAATCAAGTTTTGGGTAATAACCAGCTTTTGCACTTGTTATGTCCTCTTTTGTTGCATTGTAGTTTTTTAATCTCTCTTGAACAATTGGGTTTGTGGATAAAACTTCCTCAACGGTGCTCTTGAGGTCTTGCGCATTTAAACTAGTTATTAATAATAAGCTTGTTAATACTCTTTGCATAAAGTCTCCATAATGATTTTAAATAAGGCTTATTATAACAAGTTATATAAAAAATGCAATAATTATTTATGTTATAATCGCAATATACTAAGATAAATGGGCATATTACTAAATGAAATCATCAGACGTTAGTCACATATTAAACAATAAAGAACGGTTACTCACTCAAACATACTTTGATTTGCAAAGATATTTTGAAGCTAAGTACGGAGAAGACACTGTTGTTTTTATGGAAATTGGAACTTTTTATGAAGTGTATGAAGTAAATAATGACGAGGAACAAATAGGCAAGGCTAAAGAAATAGCTGAACTTTTAAATATTCAGCTTACTAAAAAAAATAAAAACATCATTGAAAATTCAGATAAAAATCCTCTTCTAGCTGGTGTACCTGCTGTTTCATTTGAGCGCTATTTAAACCGTTTGATCTCAGAGCAAAAATATACTGTAATTGTTGTCAGACAAAAGGGAAACCCTCCTAAAATTAGTCGTTATATTTCTCAGATTGTTTCTCCGGGAACAAACTTTGATTATATAATTGATAATGATGATAATTATATAGTTTCTTTGCTAGTGGATAAATATAAAGATATTTATAATATTGGATACTCTGCTATAGATGTTACAACAGGAAAAACTTTTCTTTATGAAACACATGGAACAAGTGAAGATCCCTCTTATGCTCTTGATGAAGTCTTTAATCTTTTAAATATTCATAAAACTTCTGAAGTTGTTGTTACTTTTCTTGATGGCATAGAAGATCAGCGCCATGTTATACAGTACTTAGAGATTGCAGAGCATTACCACTACAGTGTCAATAACCAAAGACCAAAGATTGAGTTTCAGAACAAACTTTTTGGGGAAGTTTATCAGATACAATCACTTCTTTCGCCAATAGAACATTTGGATTTAGAGAGAAATCCTATGATAACTGAGTCTTTAGCAATTTTAATTCATTTTGTTATAGAGCATGATTATTATATAGTCCAAAAATTATCACTTCCTTCGATTATCGATAATCGCCGTTTTATGTATCTTGGAAACAATGCTCTAGAGCAGATGGGTGTGATTTCTAAAGATAAAAAAGAGTTTACACTTTTAAAAATGATGGACAAAAGTGCAACGGCAATAGGGCGAAGACTTTTAAAGGAACGTCTACTAAATCCTATCATAGAAACAGTTGAGTTAGAACGCAGATATAACCTCATAGAGAGAGTTTCCTCACATACACGATATTTAGATGAGATGATGCGAGGTGTTTATGATTTAGAGAGACTCTCACGCCGTTTAAATTTAGGACGTCTTCATCCCTTTGAGATGAATCATATTTATGAGTCAATGCAAAGTGTAAAAGAGTTAATGCTGTATGTAAAAAAACATAAAATTCAAAAAACTCCTTTTCATGAGAGTGAAGTTGATGAATTTTTAAGGGACATCGACAAAAGTATAGACTTAGATGTTTCACGCCGCTTTACAAACGCAACTGTTGATGAAAATTTTTTGATGAATGGAGTCGATGAGTCCATAGATACTCTTGTAAAAGAGAACTCAATAATGCTTATAGCCTACGAAGATATTATTGGCAAGATTGAAGATATGTTAAGCTCTGCAAACGCAGCGACTTCAAGTCGTTTAGTTTCACTAGGTCTTTTAGAAAAAGAGGGCTATTATATTTCGCTTAGTAAAAATAGATTTTCACTCATAGAGAGCGTGTTTAAAAAAGATGAATATTTTGCACACTTTAGTGTTAAAAAACTTACAAACAGTGTCAAAATAACTTCTGCGTTTACCGATGATCTTTCAGATAAAATCATGAAAAACAGACGTAAAATCATCTCCCTTGTAAAAGATAGATATATTCTTTTACAAGGGCTTTTTGAGAGACGTTATTCACTACTTTTTGATAGAGTCATTGCTTATGTTTCAGACCTTGACGTAGGTGTAAGTTCTTCAAAAGTTGCACAGATGTATAAACACTCTCGTCCGATGATAGTTGAGTCATCAAATGATGAAAATTTTATGCAGATAATGCAGCTTCGTCATCCTCTTATTGAGATACAAGAGAGAGGTGGAATTTATGTTCCCAATGACATAGTTATGGGAAATCGTGAGTATATGGATTTGCCTCATCCTAGTACAGTAATGCTTGAAGTGGGTGTTCATGATGGACATGATATAAATGGAGTTTTACTTTATGGAATTAATTCAAGTGGTAAAAGTTCACTTATGAAAAGTATAGGGATAGCTACTCTTATGGCACAAAGCGGATTTTATGTAAGTGCGGCTGTAATGAAGTTTTCTCTTTTTGATTCGCTTTTTACAAGAATAGTCTCAAAAGATAATCTTGCAAAAGGGCTTTCAACATTTGCAGTTGAGATGCTTGAGCTTAAAAATATATTCAACCGTTCAAGTGAGCGTTCTTTGGTTTTAGGGGATGAAATTAGTCACGGAACTGAAACACTTTCAGGTGTTGCTATCGTTGCAAGTGCCATCAAAAAACTTGCTAAAACTAGATGTCTTTTTCTTTTTGCAACACACCTTCATCAACTCTCCACCATGAGAGAGATAACAGGCTTGAATAACGTAGTGGATTTGCACCTCAGTGTTGAGTATGATGAAGAGAAAGACGCTCTTGTCTTTAACCGCGTTTTACAATCAGGGAGCGGTAGCAGTATCTACGGTTTAGAGTTTGCAAAATCTCTTCATATGGATAGTGAATTTTTAGATGAAGCAAACCAGATTCGTAAGCGTTTGGCAAACGATTTTGATGAACTTGAACTTTTGGTAAAAAAGAAAAAAAGTAAGTACAACAAAGAACTTTACGTTACAAAATGCGTTATTTGCGGTGCTGTTGCAGAAGATGTTCATCATATATCTCAACGCTCACTCGCTGATAAAGCAGGATTTATTGGACATTTTCATAAAGATAACAAACACAATCTTGTACCACTCTGTAAAGAACACCACAAGCAAATTCACGATGGAAAACTAAGAGTTGATGGTTTTGTAATGACTACAAACGGATTAGAATTACAGTTTGAAGAGCAGATGAGTAAACCAAAACAAACGCAGGTTATAGAACCTGAGATAAATGAGCCTAAAGATATGAGTACAGAAAAAAAAGAAGAAGCTAAAAAGTTTGTTTTGGATGATTGGTAGAGTATAAAACCAATCATTCCAAGCTTGCACCCAAAAGGGCACAGTGTAAACTTGGAATCTAGCCTAAAATTGCTTTTACACACTCATTGATGCGTTTACCATCAGCTTTACCTGCTAGCTCTTTTGAAGCTATTCCCATTACTTTACCCATATCTTTCATAGTTGTAGCACCAACTTTTTGTACTATCTCTGTAAGAGCAGATGTTAACTCTTCATCACTCATTTGTGCTGGCAAATAAACTTCATAAAATGCAATTTCATCAAGTTCTATTTGCATTAAATCATCACGACCTGCATCTTTGTATTGAGCAGCTGCATCGTTTCTGCGTTTTACTTGCTGTGTAATGATTTTTATAACATCCTCATCATTTAACTCTTTTCTTTCATCTACTTCTATCTGTTTAAACGCACTTGTTAAAAGACGTAGAGCATCGCGTTTCTTTGTTTCTTTGGCTTTCATAGCCTCTTTTACATCTTGGTTAATTGTTTCTCTTAATGTTGTCAAATTATATCCTTTCTTCTGGAACTAAAATTGCTAGAATTATAACTAAACATACTTCAAAGAGATTTTAATGAAAAAAATATTGCTAACAACTTTTACACTTCTTTCTTCTGTACTTTTTTTAAGCGGATGTACTGCAAAGCTTACTGATCCAGAGATTAATTTTGAGCCACCGGCTTATGTTGAGCAGATGCCCGCGCAAGAAGAGACTCAAGACTTTGTATCGACTGGCAGTATCTTTGGACAAGGAGACAATCCTCTTTTTTCAGACCATAAAGCCATGCACGTACATGACATAGTAACAGTTGCTATCTCTGAAGCTGCACAGAGTTCAAATACGGGTGCTAAATCTTTGTCAAGCAGTGATAGCTCAAGTCTTGGCGGCGGTACTATTTCATCAAATGGTGCTAATTCTACTTTGACAAGTGTTGCGAAAACATTAAATGGTTTTTCAAGTCTTGGATTTGAAAGTGATTCAACAAGTAGTTTTGACGGTTCAGGCAGTGCGACTAAAGATGCTAGTTTTACAACCACAATTTCGGCTAGAATAGTTAAAATACTGAGTAATGGAAACTACTTTATAGCGGGCAAAAGAGAGATACTGATAGATGACCAAAAACAGGTTATTCAGATAAGTGGTGTTATCCGCCCATATGACATAGATCAGGACAATAATATAGACTCTTCAAAAATGAGTGAAGCTAAAATTCTTTATAAAACAGAAGGAGACATGGACCGTGCAACTAAACAAGGATGGGGAACTAAAATGGTTCAGGCTATTTGGCCATTTTAGTCTAATATCTGTACTCTTAATAGGTACATTATCTGCTGAGAGTTTTAAAGACTTCAAGCGTGTGCAAGCTGAGGCTTTTACAGAGTATAAAGATAAAAGAGATAATGGATTTCATAATTATTTAAAAAAACAGTTTAGAGAGTATAAAGCTCAAGTTTCGCCATCTCTTTATGCAGAACCTAAGCCAAAAAATATAACTCCTGCTCATGTTGCAGAACTTGAAAAAGTTGGTCCTAGAGTTAATGTAAAAATGAAACCTATAGTTGAAGAAGAGATTAAAAAGGCAAAAATTGCAATTGTAAGTGATAAAAAACCTGATATCAGTTTTGATTTTTTTGGTAGTGAATTAGGTTTTTTTGTTGAGAAAAGTCTAAGAAACGCAAAGTTTTCTCCAACAAATCAAGAGGGGATATCAAACTTTTTTAACATGGCTGCAAGAAGTGAATATGCAACCCTAGTAAGTGCTCTTTTAAATATAAAAGAGTCCATGCGACTCAATGATTGGGCTTTGTATCTTCTTGTTAGAAAGCTTTCACAAGAGCTATACGAAAATGAAAATGAAGCGAAACTATTTAGCTGGTTTATGTTTAATAAGCTTGGATACGATGTACGCGTTGGCATAGCACAAAGAGAGATAACTCTTATGCACCTTAGTGAAAAAAATATATATGCAACTCCAAATTATACTTTTGCAAATAAGAAGTTTTATGCTCTTTCACACTACGCTAAACGCAAAATAGGTAGATTATATTCCTACGAAAAAAGTTACCCAGAAGCAACAAAAGCTCTTGATCTTAGACTAAGCGAACTTCCAAGGTTTAACAGTAGGGTAGAGAGTAAAATTTTAAAGTTTGAAAACGACAAAAAAGTTTTTACAACTAGGTATAGCTACAATAAAAATCTTATAGATTTTATGGCTACTTATCCACAAGCTGATTATGAAACATATTTTAATGCGCCTGTTGATGCAATGAGCTATGTTCAAATTAAGAGAGATATTAAAAAACATATTGACGGTATGAAGGCTAGTGAAGCTCTAAATTTTGTTTTAAACTTTGTACAAAATGCTTTTGTTTATGAGGTGGATGATAAGCAGTTCGGTCGTGAAAAAGTTATGTTCGCCCAAGAGACACTTTACTTTGATAAATCAGACTGCGAAGATAGAGCTGTTCTTTTTTCCTATCTTGTAAAAGAGCTGTTTGGCTATAGCGTCATAGGTGTGAAATACAAAGATCATATGGCAACAGCACTTTATATCCCATTAAAAGGTGACACTGTTAAAACAGATAAAAAAAAGTATGTGATTGCAGACCCCACTTACATAAACGCAAGTGTAGGTCAAAGTATGCCTAAATATAAATCTATCAGACCAGAAAGTTTTGTAAAAGTCAATATAAATTAATTTCTAGTAGTTAAACGCAACCTTGTAAGTTGGATCATCCTCTTCGTAAGTACAGTGCGGTCCAGCTTGTTTCAAAATGGCTTTACAGTCAGCACTTAAGTGACGAAGCAGTAAATTTTTGCCAGCATCTTCGTACTTTTTAGTAATTGCATCAACAGCTTCAACTCCACTAGAATCCATCACTCTCGCGTTTTTAAAGTCTATAACTACTTTTGGTGGGTCACTGAGTATGTCGAAATTGTCTGCAAATGTAGTAGCACTAGCAAAGAAAAGGGGACCTTCAAGTTTATAAACCTTTGTTCCATCCTCTTCTACATGCGTTGTCGACCAGATACGAGCATGTTTCCAAGCAAACGCAAGAGCAGATATAATTACACCTGCAATAACGGCAATGGCTAAATCTTCCACAACTGTGATAATTGTCACAGTAACCATAACAAAAGCATCCGTACGAGGCATTTTGTTGAGTCTTGAGAAACTCGACCATTCAAATGTACCTATACTTACCATAAACATGATTCCAACAAGAACAGCAACAGGTATTGCATTTAAAACGCCACTCATTGATACAACTAGAATGATAAGACCAAGAGCAGCAACAAAAGATGAAAGACGACCTACACCGCCAGACGTGTAGTTGATGATACTTTGACCAATCATTGCACATCCAGCCATACCACCAAAGAAACCACAAGTTACATTACCGGTACCTTGTGCTATACACTCTTTATTTGCAGAACCACGAGTATTGCTAAGTTCATCAAGAACAGAAAGTGTAAGCAGGGATTCAATAATACCAACAAGAGCAACAATTACAGCATAAGGAAGAACTAAAATAATCGCATCTAAACTGAAGAGATAATCACTTATAACAAAGCTAGGAAGTTGACCTGCAAACTGACTCATATCCGCTAAACCACTCAGTAAAAGAGTATCTGTGTTTGTGAGGTAAACGCCAAGAGTAATAAAGATAATAGCAATAAGACCAGCGGGAATTGTTTTAGTGTATTTTGGAAGGAGATACATAATAGCCATAGTAATAGCTACCAAAATATACATCATATAGTTTTGTCCTTCAAAAAATTTAAATTGAGCAGTAGCAATAACAATAGCAAGCCCATTAACAAAACCATGTATCGCAGGGGTAGGAACAAGACGAATAAATTTCCCAAGTTTTAAAGAACCAATACCTATTTGGATAAGTCCGGCAAGAATAGTAGCTAGTAAAATGTAGTGGAGTACACCCATGGCAAGTGCTTCACCCGTTACACCCTGGGCTGAAAGTAGGGCGTTGGCTTGAAGTGATAAACCAACAAGAACGATAGCAACTGCACCGGTAGCACCAGAAATCATACCTGGTTTACCACCTATTAAGGCAGTAATTAAACCAAGTATAAACGCAGTATAAAGACCAACAATTGGACTTACTCCTGCAATGAAACTAAATGCTATTGCTTCTGGTACAAGTGCTACCGCAACAACAAGACCGGATAAAATATCATTTTTGATATTTTTTGATGAATATTTTCTTAAATCAAACAAATCTTCAACCCTTAAAAGTAGTGTTTTTTATAATTTCGGAATTGTATCTAAATGATAATGAAGCTTTGCTTGAAATTCATTTTATGTATTTTTTGTATAAAATGGTCACATAAATATAATAACAAAAAATAATACTGTTAAAGTTTATTTTATCTTTATCTTTAATAATGTATAATGCTTATGTTAAATATAAAAAAAGGAAATAATATGCAACACACATACCTGTCACAAGCGGCTATTACTGAAGCTTTAACAAAGCATGCCATTACAGCAAAAGAAGCTAAGAAATTGTTAAAAAAACTTGATTCTCAAGCATCTATTTTTAAAGCTATTCATAAATAGATTAAAAATTACCTCAATTTCATAAAAGGTGATCTAAAATCTTTTAGTACAATAAAGTTACCGCGTAACAGTATACGCCCTTAGGAAAGATTTGATCCCCTTGCTACTCTGAAGAAGATAAACTCCTTTTAAATAATAATAAAGCCAATACGAAAAACCCCATGAGTAAGCTTATAAATCCCTTTTATAAAAATATTACGAGTTTCATTGAGTTCTAAACTTGAAGTATCACTTACAGAATACGTAAGCATAAAAAATAGCTAAGATTAAATATTTGTTGTATCTTCATCCTGAAAAAATTTCAGAATGAAGATACATTTTATTTGAGTGAATTGAGCTGTTCTAAAACTTTTACTTGTTTAGATTCTGCATCTGCAAGTGCTTCACGATTTTTAGCAAGTACGTCTTGCGGTGCGTTTGCAACAAATCTTTCATTGTTTAACATTCCGCTTAGTTTAGCTATCTCTTTTTGGAGTTTTTCATCTTGTTTACTTAGTTTAGAGATGATAGGAGTCAAATCAATACTATCAGTAGGTATGAAAGTTTCACACTTATCTGCGATATCACTTACTGCGTTTTGAATTTTAATATCAGTAAATTCAACATCAGCTACTTTTGCAAGTCTTGATATGAATGGAAGCATCATCTCTTTATCTTTTTGAGATATATCGTCTATTTTAACAAAGGCTTTTTCAATTTTTTGGTTTGCCAAATCAACAAGAACTTTTGCACGTCTAATAGAAACAATCGCATCCATAATGATTTCAAATTTTTTCTCTTCTTTGCGTTTTTTTGTTTTAGATGGATAGTTCATAACCATAATGGAATCACCACTTTCTAAAGATGTTCCAGAGAGTTCATGGTAAAGATACTCTGTAACAAATGGCATAAATGGGTGTAAAAGTTTCATAGCCTCTTTAAAGATAGCTCCAAGTTCTACTATAGAACCTTTATCAGCTTTACTAAGTTCGATTCCCCAGTCACAAAATTCATTCCAAATAAATCTATAAATTGCAGTTGCTGCATCATTAAATTTGTACTCATCGAGAGCTTCACGAACTTCTTTGGTTGCTTGGTTTAGGCGTGACGCCATATACTTACCAAGATGAGTTTGAAGACAAAAACCTTTTAAATCAGGGAAGATATCTACGTTCATTTGCAAATATTTTGAAGCATTGTAAAGTTTGTTGGTAAAGTTACGATTTAATTCAAGCTTCTCTGTACTCATACGAATATCACGGCCTTGTGCGGCAGAAATAGCAAGAGTGAAACGCAGTATGTCAGCAGAGTACTTATTTACCATATCTAAAGGGTCAATCACATTCCCTTTAGATTTACTCATTTTGTCACCTTTTTCATCACGAACAAGAGCGTGAAGATAGATGTGATTAAACGGAAGTTCTCCATTAAAGCTTTCACCCATCATCATCATTCTTGCTACCCAAAAAAACAGAATGTCAAAACCAGTAATTAAAAGCGTATTTGGATAAAAATCTTTCATATCATCTGATTGAAAAAGTTTGTCCATTTCAACATCGCCATTTCCCCAACCTAGAGTTGAAAAAGGCCATAAAGCAGAACTAAACCAAGTATCAAGTACATCAGGGTCTTGCGTTATATTTTTTGAAGCACATTTTGGACAAGCGGCAGGATTTTCTTCTTGTGAGGCAAATTCATGTTCACAATCATCACAGTAAAATACAGGAATTTGATGTCCCCACCAAAGTTGACGAGAAATACACCAGTCTCTTAACTCACCCATCCAAGAGTTGTAAGAGTTAATCCAGTGAGGAGGAAAAAACTGAGCTTCACCTGCGTTTGTTTTAAGAATAGACTTTTCAGCTACTTCTTTACGTACAAACCACTGTTTGGATATATAGGGTTCAACAATATTTTTACATCTGTAACAGTGGCCAACCTGATGTTTATGTTCTTCAATTTTAATCATAAAACCTTCTTCTTCAAGACGCTTTACAATAATATCGCGAGCCTCAAGGCGTTCTAAACCTTTGAACTCACCTGCATAATCATTCAAAATACCTTTTTCATCAAAAACAGTAATGAACTCTAAGTTATGTCGTTTACCAACTTCATAATCGTTTTGATCATGAGCTGGAGTTACTTTAACAACACCAGTTCCAAACTCTATATCAACATGAGTATCAGCAATAATAGCAACTTCGCGTTCAAGTAATGGAAGACGAATTTTTTTACCGATAAGGTGTGTGTATCTTTCATCATCAGGATGAACCATTACGGCTGTATCTCCAAAGTATGTCTCAGGACGAGTAGTTGCAACTTCTACAAATCCACTTCCATCAGCAAAAGGGTATTTTATATGATAGAACTTACCCTCATGATCTTCGTGTTCAACTTCGATGTCACTTAGGGCACCATCATGTGTACACCAGTTAACCATGTAGTTTCCACGCACTATAAGACCATCGTTATAGAGTTTAACAAAAGCCTCTTTTACAGACTTTTGAAGTCCTTCATCCATAGTAAAACGTTCTCTCTCCCATGCTGGAGATACTCCCATCTTACGAAGTTGATCAGTCATAATACCAGCAGATTCTTCTTTCCACGCCCAAGCTCTTTGTAAAAACTTTTCACGACCTAACTCTTCTTTCGTTGTTCCCTCAGCTAAAAGTTGTTTTTCAACAACGTTTTGAGTAGCAATTCCTGCGTGGTCTGTTCCTGGTTGCCAAAGTGTTTTGTACCCATCCATACGTTTGTATCGAGTGATGATATCTTGAAGTGTAAATGTGAGTGCATGACCAATATGTAGACGACCTGTAACATTTGGTGGAGGCATCATGATAGAGAAGTTTTTTCCCTCTTCCTGGATAGCTTTGTTGCCGTCTACTTCGAAGTACTTTCTATCTTCCCATATTTTGTAATATTTATTTTCTATTTCTTGTGGTTCGTAAGCTTCTGATGCCATATAATCGCCTTAAAATGTCTATTTAAAATTTCGCGATTATATCTAAAATGTGGTGAGGGTTTACTTAGATTTCTATGCCAGTTACTCTTTTTTTTATTTCTAGTTTATCTTTATACATATTTTTGTCGGCTGTTTCTATAGTTATTCCTAGATTATCACCAGCTAAATAAGAACAAACACCTATGGAAAAACTTGTTCTAAAAAGAGAATTATGTGCTTTTAGTTTTTTTGTAATAATATCTTCTCTGAGTTCATTTAATATTTTAGATGCTTCATTATGTTGTATAGTATGAGGAAACATCATTAAAAACTCATCTCCACCATATCTTATTGTTTTAAATCCAGTTTTTTGTAAAGCATTTGACAAAAATATGAGTACTTTATCACCTATAACATGACCATGTGTGTCATTAATTATTTTAAAATAATTTAGGTCTATTATTGCTAAGGTTCCATCACTTGAAAACTCTTCGGTTCCAATGTTTAAATATTTGTCATGGAGCCATCTTCTGTTATATAAATTTGTGAGTTGATCTTTATATATGGATTCTTTGAGTTTTTCTATTTCAATTCTCAGAGCTTGCGTTTCTCTAAGAACCTCATTGAGTGTTGTCTCATCTTTTTTTTGAATTGCACTAATTGCTTTTGTTGTGCTATCACCTAAGTCTTCTGCATTCTTAGCTGTTTGCGTTTGGAGTTTTGTAAAGTTTGCACACTCTTGGTTGAGAAGATCTTGTGAAAATTCAATTTCATTTTTTATTTTTGTGTCATGCTCTGAAGCAAATTGAGAAAATATTGAAGCATATACGCTAGGTGTGACAACAGACATTCCATCTATAGAATTTTTAGTTTCATTTGAAATTATGTGTAATATTTTGTTATCAATCATACTTAATATATTAGCATAAAAAAGAGACTTTGAATGTAAAAAAAAACTATATTTCTTTTAATTTAAAACTATAGGGGTATAATCACACTCTTAAATTTAACAAGGAGTGTTTTTGCCATTATCGCGTTTAAATGAGGAACAATATTCTGCAGCTACTTCTACTGATAAAGAAAATTTAATTATTGCCTCTGCAGGGACAGGAAAAACTTCTACAATTGTTGGAAGAATAGGTTATCTTTTAAACGCAGGTATAAAACCAGAAGAAATTTTACTACTTACTTTTACAAATAAAGCGGCTGCTGAGATGGTAGCGAGAGTTGCGGAGTATTTTGGAAAAGAAGTGGCAACAAAAATAGATGCAGGAACTTTTCATGCAGTTTCATACAGATGGCTTAAAAAACAAGATCACAGAGTTGTTTTAAAACAACAACGTGAACTTAAAACACTCTTTAGATCTGTATTTGAAAAACGATCTTTTATGCAGATAAATGCTGAAATAACACCTTACGGTGGAAACTATCTTTATGATTTGTACTCGTTTTACCAAAACACTGAACTTGAAAATAATTTCGAAGATTGGATAAAAGAAAAGTATGAAGAGCATGAACAGTTCGCCCTTATATATGCTGATGTAGTTGATGAGTTTGAAGGTTTAAAAAAAGAGTANGGGTTTGTAAACTTCAATGATTTACTCTTAAATTTTCGTGAGATGTGCAAAACAAGAGACTTGGGTTATAAAGAAGTTCTTGTTGATGAGTATCAAGATACAAATGCACTCCAAGGTACCTTAATTGACGCTATGAACCCTCCATCTCTTTTTTGTGTTGGAGACTATGATCAGAGTATTTATGCGTTTAATGGTGCTGATATCTCAATAATTGGTTCATTTTCCAGTAAGTTTCCAAACGCAAAAGTACATACACTTACAAAAAATTATCGTTCATCACGTCCGATACTTTCTCTTGCAACACAGGTTATAGAACACAATGAGAGAATCTACCCTAAAAAACTCGAAGTTACCAGAACTTATGAAGCTTCTTCTCCTAAACTTTTGGTATATGATGAGTTGTTTGATCAGTACCATGCAATGGCAGCACAGATTAGAGACTCCCAAACGCCACGTGAAGAAATTGCGGTCATTTTTAGAAATAACTCCTCTGCAGATGGGATCGAAGTAGGGCTAAGAGAGCTTGATATTCCTTGTAAACGCAAAGGGGGAACAAGTTTTTTTGACTCTCGTGAAGTAAAGGCCGTTTTAGATCTTTATACTCTTCTTGTGAATGAGTCGGATATGATGGCATTTATACATCTTTTTGAATTTGCACGAGGAATTGGTTCTGCAATGGCTAAAGAGATGTATACAGCACTGAAAACTCTTGGTCATGGAAGTATGTTTTACGGTTTATATGCACCAGATGAGTCTATAAAAAACCCCTTTGAAAAACGCAAGTTAAACCATCAATTAGGTCTTTTTGATGATTTCATAGAACTTGGAGCTGTTGGAAAATATGCAAAACTTGGCTTTGAAGCTAAGTTTATGAAAAATCCTATTTTAAAGCATCCAAAATTAACTAAGGATTCGGCTGCATTTTTACATAATTTTTATTTACTTTTTCGTGATTTAAAGGGTATAAAACAGCCACGTACAATTGTAAGAAAAATAGCTGCATCTGAACTATTTAAATATATGGCTGATGTTTTAGCAACAAAACGTGCAACACTTAAAGATGGAAACATAGATGAGAAACAAAAAACAGAATCACTAACTCGTATAACAAGAAAAATGGTCCTTTTAGAAGAACTCTCAAAACCATACTCAGAACATGATAGATTTTTAAACGCAATGATTTTAGGCTCATCCGACTTAACACAAGGCGAAGGTGTAAATCTCTTGAGTGTTCATGCTAGCAAAGGTTTGGAATACAAAGAAGTTTATGTAGTTGACTTGATGGATGGACGTTTTCCTAACCGTAAACTTATGCAAAGAGGCGGTTCTTTAGATGAAGAGAGACGACTTTTTTATGTAGCAGTTACACGTGCAAAAGATATACTTTATCTTAGTTATGCAAAGTACGACAAAATAAAAAAACAAAACTTCATGGCATCTCAGTTTTTATATGAGGCAGGATTAGTTCCTAAAGATGAAGCTTATAGAGCTTTGGTTTTAAAAGATATGGATAAAGACGAAAAGTAGAAATCCCTAAGCAAGAAATTTGCCTAGAGAACTATTTATTTGTTGTTGTTTAGCGCAAGGTAAGTCTGTTTTTTTTCTTTTGAACTTTTTACTAAAGCATCTTGTTGTTCTTTAAGTATAGCTAGTTTCGTTATACCTGTTAGCATTTTTTGATTTTCCCATCCGCACATATGCTGTTCCTTATTAATTAAAGAAAGCAGTGGATTATTTGAAAGACCCCAAAGACCGAGTTTTTTATCTTTAGCATATTTCATAGCTATTGTCATTCTCATTTTAAACATTTCGTGTAGATATGGGTCATTAAGATCTACTAAAGCGTAACCATCTCTTACTATTTTATAGTTAAGTTCATTTTTATCAAGCCAAACTTTTTTAACACCCACTGTATCTTCATAAAGTACATGATATTTTATTTCACTTCCAATTTTTAAATTATGTTTTAAATACTCTAAGGATTGTTTTTTAAACTCATCCTTTGTATCTAAGTCAATAGCTTTTGTTGCATTATTAGCTTTGGCAAAGAGCTCGATACCTGCTAAATGTATTCTTTGTGTTATTCCATCGTGTTCTATTTTTAAAAGGTTTTCACTAATAATATCCACTAGGATTGCTTTTTCTGCCATAGCAGATGAGGTGAGGAGCAGTAGAGTTAATATGATATTCTTTATCATTTGTCTTCCTTATATTTAAATACTATAGAAGCATAAGAAAAAATTGTTAATTTTGTGTTAAATGTTATTGCTTTTTCTTATTTTATTGTTTGTTTAACTCTTAGAATATAACATTTTTTAAAGGAATCAGGCAAAAAGGAGTTGCAGTATTATAGATAGAAAAGAAAGACGGTTACGCTTCCTTTCTCATCTTTCTAACTTCTAAAAAATAGGAGTGACCTAAATAAATCACATAAAATACTGATGCAAAAAAGATTACAAAAGGTATGAGTGAAATAAGGTAGAGTCCTAATGTTTTGAGTCTTAGTGTCGTGGCATTGAAGTATTTTATCTGTTTAGCTTCTTCTTTTGTTGCTATATTTGAAGAGACATCATAGGTCATTATTTTATGAAAAAAGTAATATAGAGGAAAGTTAAACGCAATTATATTGACAAGAGGTATGAAGTATAGAGGTACAAAAAGTATGAATAGACCAATCATGATAAATGCCCATTTCAAAACTAAAAAGATTCCTTCAACTGCGTTTGAATGACCTGTCATAGCCACGTCATTGTAATGTCGTATATGTAACTCTTTTAAGATCATAGGAGTCAAAAAACCTATGATAATTAATGCAACAAATATAGAAAAATACAGAGTTAAAAAAGTCCCTATTGTATAGACTAAAAAGGTCGCTATCCAAGATGTAATTGCAGAGCTCATTAAAAATTGAATAAGGGCAGTTCCTTCTAGTGTTGCTTCAAAACTTTCTGTGTGAGGTATACCATTTTGCATAGTCGTTTGTGAAGTCTGTACATCCATAGAACCCAATTGTTCCAAACCATACCCAGCAACTAAAAAGAAAAGTATATACATAATAATTACGGAAAATATAAACGGAAGTATGGAATACTTCAACATTTTAGACGTAAAAAGATCTTTTATACTCAGTGTAAGTACACTATTTTCATTATCCATTTAAATGCTCTTTTTCATTATTTGTTTATTTACAAGTAGGCTTATGTTGATTTTCATAATTTACTCCATAATTTTTGGTTTAGCTTTAACTCTTCGACTATGCCTATAGCCAAGTGAAGTGTTTGAACATACTCCATTGCTATTTTATACTTTAATAGTGAATGAAAAATAGATGGTTCAAATAAGTCTTTGTTGTACTCTATAGCTAAATGAATATGATTTCTGACAAATGAAATAGCAACAGGATGTTGTGATTTTTTCTTAAACTGAAGAAGCTTTTCCATGAGGGAGTGTGATAAAATATATCTCGCTTCAACTTGATCAGTGCCATAAACAACAAACTCTTTTTCAAATTTAGGGTCATCCATCTTGATAAGTTCTGGCCGTGCCATGTTTTTTGATTGAAGCCAGCCACCAATCATATCTCCAAAATTACTCTGTGCGCTATCAGGAAGAACAACAGTTTTTGCGTGAAAGTTTTTATTAAACTCAGCAACGATGAAAAGACCTTGAAAAATAGTACTCCAATTGTCTTTACCTTTAGAATTTCTATGTCTTTTTTCAGTATGAAGGTCTGAAAACTTTATCTTTATTCCATTTATGTGCCCAAAAACATAATCATTACCATTAATTCTATCAACTGAAGAAGTGTAAATCTCAGAGCGTTCAAAAAGAGTTTGTGTTATATGCATTTCACTTGAATAGTTGAGATTTGAGTCTATTGCGTTTATAAGAGGGGAAATAATATTTGCTTTAAACTCTTTAACATAATCTTTTGTTAACATCTTGTAAATAATACCACCCAGTGCTACATATACAAAGCCAAAAAAATAGATTAAATCACCAGATTGCCAATAAGAAGAGGGTATAGCTAAAAAGATAAGAAAAAAAATAAATGTGAAACCAAAACCTACTAAGAAGATTCTATATTTCAGTTGTTCTCTTTGTTTATCCAACTCTTTTAAAGTAGGATAAAGATTTTCATAGTAAAAGTCTGTTAACTCACTTATACTTTTCATCGTCTATCAAAAAGCTCATTAACATTCACATTTTGTCTTTCGCCTTCACTGATCTCAAATACCTCTTTGCGTTTGTAGTTCATAACACTAGCCATAAAATTTGTCGGAACCATCTCAATGGCGTTATTGTAGTCCGTTACAGCTTGGTTATAGGCTCGACGAGAGGCTGCTATTTGCTCTTCTACTTCATTTAAAGAGTGTTGAAGATGCATAACATTTTCGTTTGCTTTTAGCTCAGGATAATTCTCAACGGCAACCATAATAGAGCCCAAAGCAGAAGTTACTTTAGCATCAAGAGCCATTTTATGCTTATCAGAAATATTTGGCTTATTGGCTTCTGCACGAAGTTTTGTAACCTCACTAAGCAGAGATTTTTCATGCTCCATATACTTACTAACAGATGCTACTAAGTTAGGAATGAGGTCATAACGTTTTTTAAGTTGGGTGTCTACACTCGCAAAAATATTTTCTACCTGATTTTTCTTTGAAACCAGAGAGTTGTACATAAGAATTACAATAATTCCTACAACTAATAATATAATCATACTAACTGACATTTATGTATCCTTTGTTTTTATAAGCTTAGTTTATCTATTTATATCTTTATTATATCTTTTGCTGCAAGGTATCCACTAGCCCAGGCAAAGGCAAAGTTGTATCCGCCTCTTCGACCTAAAACATCTAAAACTTCACCACAAAAATAGAGATTTTTTTGCTTGAGTGACTCCATCGTTTTCGGATTTATCTCTTTTGTGTCAACTCCACCACCGCTCACTTCTGCATGACGAAAACCGTGTGTATCATTTATTTCAAAACGCCAGTTTAGCATTGCGTTTGCAATTTTCTTAGCCATTTTTGTATCTATGTTTTTTGTTGCGTTTGCTATGTTTATATCTTCTAAAAGTCCATTTGCAATCTTTATGGGAATAAGTCCGACTAAGATATCAAGAATGCTAAATTGAGGCATATTTTTTGACACCTTAAGTATATGAGCAGCTAGTTTTTGAGCTGTAAAATTTGGTAAAAGATTCAGAGACAAATCTAGCGTTTCATAGTTGAGTAAACCGACACTTACCCGTTGTGAAAGGTCTAAAATTGCAAAACCAGAAATACCATATGTGGTAAAAAGAATGTCACCATTTGTACTGAGCTCTTTTTTTGAATTTACAAGAAGGGTAACTTCTGCGTTTAGTTTGGCCCCAGACATTTTTTTTGCAATTTGTGAGTTAAGATGAAGTTGTACTAAAGAGGGATAGGTCGGAATAATGTTATGCCCATACTCTTGTGCAAAGTTATATCCATCTGTATTTCCACCCAGGTGTGAAGCTGCTTCGCTTCCTGTAGCAACGACAACTGAGTCGTATTTTTGAACTAATTCTTTTATCTCTTTTATTTTAGTGTCTGTATGAAAAATAACTCCAAGACTACGAGCATAATCTTCAAAAATTTTAGCAACTGATTTTGCTTCATTGCTCAGAGGATAAACTCTTCCATCCTCTTTAACGTCAAGCATAAGTCCTAAAGAAGTTGCAAATTTTTCAAACTCTTTAAAACCAAATTCTTTTAAAGCATCATCTACAAACATAGGATTCTCAGAAAAAAAATCATCTCTGCTTAGATTGGTGTTAGTAATATTACAGCGACCGTTTCCAGAAACTAAAATCTTTTTAGCGCATTTTGCGTTTTGCTCAAAAATAACTACTTTGCCTCCTGACTTTGCGCAAAATATTGCACACAACAGACCAGAAGCTCCAGCACCAACTATTGCAATTTCATTTTTTTTCATTTTTTTTCTTTTAAAAAAGATATTAAATCATCTTTTGTTTTAGGTTTACAGAAGTAATAACCTTGACCTATGGAGCAGTTGTTCTTTTTCAAAAACTGTTCTTGAGCCTCATTTTCTATGCCTTCTGCCACATTGACATAACCCATTGATTTTGATAATGTAATTATAGACTTAGATATAGCGATATCATTTTTATCATACGGTAAATCATCTACAAAAGATTTATCAATTTTAAGTTCATCAATTGGAAACAGTTTAAGATAACTCAAAGATGAATGACCAGTTCCAAAGTCATCTATAGAAATACTAAAACCTAAGGCTCTTAACTCTCGTAGAAGAATGGTGCTTTGTTGTACATTCTTCATGATATGTGTTTCTGTGATTTCTAAGATTATGGAACTCGTTGCTATTCCAACACCTTGTATTATTTTCAAAATACTAGATATAAATGAGTCTTGATAGAGTTGCACAGCAGAGATATTGATAGATACAGTCTGTAATTTTGGATAATATTTTTTAAATTCTAAAAAATCTTTACAAGATTGTGCAAATATAAAGAGCCCAATTTCTATTATAAACCCTGTGTCTTCTGCTACTTGTATAAACTTTTGCGGTGAAACATTTCCTAAGGTATTACTTTCCCATCTCGCTAATGCTTCAAGACCGACAATTCTTTTATCTATTATTGAATATTTTGGTTGATACATCATATAGAGTTCTGAATTTTCCAGGGCAAGCGCTAGATTTTGTTCCATATCTAAGCGTGCATGTGCTTCTATTGAAAGTTCTTTTTGATAATATTTATAGGTGTTTTTTCCTGCATCTTTAGCTTCATACATAGCTATATCTGCATACTTAAAAAGTTGTTTATAATCACTGTCGTCATCAGGATATATTGAAACACCAATACTTAGAGTTATATTTAATAGATGTGCTTTTGTTTGAATAGGTTGCGTGAAAAGTTGTAATATTTTCTCACAAACATGAGCAGCAGAATAGTCATTACTTGGAGATTCTATGATGATAACAAATTCATCTCCGCCTACACGTGCTAGCATATCTGAATCTCTTAAGCCTTCTCTCATACGTTTAGCACATTCTACAAGTAACTCATCTCCAACATCATGACCTAATGTGTCATTAATAGTTTTAAATCTATCAAGGTCTATAAATAAAATAGCAATTTTTGAATGACTGCGAGTAGCAACAGGAAGACGATTTTTAAGGTAGGCTTCTATACTAGTTCTGTTAGGTAAAGATGTAAGAGAATCATGATAAGCCATATATTCCACTTTATGTTTTTCTTCTATATAATCAGTAATATTTAGTTTGATGGCTAGATAATTTACAAGTTCTCCATCTTGGTAAATAGGCATTATAGAGGCTTTTTCATAGAATAATGAATCATCTTTTTTCTTATTTATAAATTCACCTTCCCACTTTTTTCCTTGAGCAAGTGCAGTATCGAGTTCTTGATAAAAAACATCATTGTTTAATCCCGATTTTAATATACGGGGATTCTCTCCTATTAACTCTTCTCTAGAGTACCCTGTTTCATATATGGCAACATCATTGACATAAGTAATATTTTTGTCTATATCTGTCATTACTATAGAGTTGTAACTGTTTTCAACAGCTATCTTGAAACCTAAGAGTTCATCTCTAAGAGAAATAGCGCGTCTATTTATATAGATTAAAATAAGTAAAATTATTAAAGCAAGGGCAAACAAAAGAGAGACTATTATCACTTCTATAAAGATATGCTCTTGGTAATCCTTTTCCAAATATTTATGTAGATTATCTAAAGATTTATATAGAGTAGGAAGATTTTGAGTCTCTTTTATTTTATTGAAGCCTTTTATTCGTTTTGTATTTATTTTAATATGGCTTATGAACATTTTAATCAAGTCATTATCTTTACTGTTTTGATTTAATGAGTTAAGTTGTTTTAATATAGCAGTGTTGTCTATAGTTGCGTTTATGTATTGTTTTGTTACTTGTAACAAAATGGAATTAACTATGTTTTTGTTTTTTTCATCTATGTTTTTCGATTCTAAAATAGCAAGATTAAGATCAAAAAGATAGTGCATAGAGTATAGAAATTGTGAATTTTCAGATTTAAAATACTCTATAGAAGAGAGTTTATTTTTATAAAGTTGTTTTACTTCTTTTAGGAGTGAAGAGTACTCAGGCGAATGTGTTTTGAGAGCTTCTTTTGATGCTAAATATTTTAGATCTTTATCAAAAGAAAAAATATTCTTATTGATTTTATCATAATTAATAAACACGGCTTGTTGTAATAAAAAGTTATCAAACTCTTTATCTATAATTTTTAATTTATTAACCTTGTCCTGATAATTTGCATGAAGACCAACATATATACTTACTTGCATAAGATATCCAAAAACTAGAATAATAAAAAGGATAAATATCCATAAAAGTATTGTAATAGAATCAATTTTTTTTGGAGTAGTATGATCCATGATATTTATCTTATTCTACTAATTGGAATCTCGCCGTTTAAAGATTTTAGAAAGCAGACAATCTTTTGGATTTCATCTTTTGTCACAGTACGACCAAGTTGGTAACGAGCCATAAACTTCACTACATCTTCTAAAGTGTCGAATCTTCCATCATGGAGATAAGGCGCAGTATATTCTATGTTTCTAAGAGAAGGTACTTTAAAATAGTATTTATCAGCCTCTTCTTTAGTTATTTCATAGCGTCCAAGGCGTTTGCTTTTAGCATCTTCCATTACGCCAAACTTATTAAATAGATTCCCACCTATATTTATGCCATGATGACAAGCTATACATCCTTTAGATTTAAATAGTTCATAACCCTCTTTTTCTTCTTGTGTTATAGCAGATATATTACCTTTAAGATATCTATCAAAGGGAGCATTTGGAGTTATAAGCGTTTTTTCAAACTCAGCAATTGCATCGGTTATATTGTTTTTTGTAATTCCATCCGCATATAAACTATCAAACTCTTTTTTGTAAGATGTTTGTTTAAGATGATGTATAATTTTGTTAAATTCATGCCCCATTTCTATAGGATTTTCGATAGGACCTTCTGCTTGATGAGCAAGGTCTCTAGCTCTTCCATTCCAAAATTGTTTAAAGTTGTATACTGAATTTAAAACTGTAGGCGCATTGATATCACCCTCTTGTCCATTGATACCAAAAGAAAATTTAAGACCATCATCTCCACCGTTTTCAATATCGTGACAATTTGCACAAGAGATAGTATTATCAGCTGAAAGAATTGTGTCAAAAAATAATTTTTCGCCTAGAGCTACCTTTTTCATATTCACATCCATAGTGAGTGGAATGGGTGAAATAGGTTCTGCGCAAGAAAAAATGAATAAAAATGTAAGTAAAAGCAGACTCTTCAATATCAATTCCATAATATATTAATTAGTATAGATTATACACGAAAAGAGCTTAAAGAGTCACTATTTTAGCCCCGAAACCACCTAGATGTTGTGGTGCATCTTCAAATTTTTTGACTCTTGGATGCGCTTTGAGAAAGTTTTTAACAGCATATGAAAGCTTACCTGTACCAATGCCATGATAAATAATTACTTCATCCCAACCATTCAAAAGAGCATCACTTAAAAATTTATCTAAAACTTCACAAGCTTCATCTGCTCTCATTCCATGAAGATCACATTTTAACCCAGCTTTTTTTTCTACATTCACTTTTATCTGTGTTTGGGGTTTATATTTAATAATTTGTGTATGACGAAGATGTTTTGTTTTTACTCGAACTCTCATTCCGTCAACTTCAATTGTTGCTTCTTCTTTGCCTCTCATAGAGATAATAATACCTTTTTGGGAATGGTACTTTACCTTGTCTCCAACATGAAAGACAAGGTCGCGTTGTATCTCTTTGTCTTGTTTTGGAGGTAGCTTTTTATTGGCTTTGTCCATGGCTCGATGAATTGCTTTGGAATCACCTGCTTTAGCGGCTATTTTTGCTTCTTCAATTGCTACTTCATAACTGCGTTTAAGAGCATATCGTTGTTCTTCTAACTCTCTTAAAAGTTTCTCTTTTTGTTCTTTAATTCCTAACTCTTTTAAACGCAACTCTTCTAATTTTTCATCAACTGCCTTATGTTTTTGTTTAAGTTCACGTTCTAGTTGTGAACCGCGTTCTATGAGAAGACTGAGCTTTTCAGAATTATCTCCATAAACATTTTTGGCTTCTTGAACTATTGTATTTGAAATTCCATAACGACTTGCAGTTTCAAAAGCATAACTTTTACCAATAATCCCTTGCATAAACTCATAGGTAGGCTTTCTCTGCTCTTCATCATAAATTGCAGCCATGAGTTCAACATCATCTCTGTCTGCCATAAGAGCAGCAAGACGTTTATGATGCGTTGTTACAACTACTTTCTGTCCGCGTTTTATTAAGTCATCAAGTATTACTTTAAAGAGGGCAGCAGCTTCATCAGAGTCAGTTCCTAACTCTATTTCATCAACTCCTACAAGAGCAGATTTGTGTTCAAATATACGAGAAAATTCTTGCATACGTCCTGCAAAGGTTGAAATGTCATTTTTAACATTTTGTGGATCATCTATGATTGAGAGAACTGTTTTAAAGGAACCTATATGAGATTTTTCTTCATTGAGTTTCATTGGAATAATGTACTTTGCCATAAACGCAGATGCTAAAATCGATTTTAGAAGCATCGTTTTACCACCTGCGTTTACACCTGTAATCATTAAAATGTTTTTTGTAAAATCAACATTGATTGGTTTTGCATTGTGTAGAGCAGGGTGGATGAAGCCATTTAAAACTATTGTCGAATCATTTTTTGATTTTACGATTTGATACTCTTTACTGCGTGCAAATAATACGCGAGCCTGATAGTTGTCAAACTTTGTAAATTCTTTATCTATGAAGTTGATAAAAGGCTGTAGTTCAGCTAGTTTTTCTGAAAACTCTTTTGCATATGTGTAAAAGATTGCTTCTCTTTCTTGTTCTATATAGCGAATCTGCTCTTTAGATTTTAAAATACTATCAGGAGAAACATAGAAAAAACCACCGGTTGAACGACCGATTAAAGCTCCTTTAAGTACATGATTAAAGCCGCCACGAACTAAAAGACACTCCTCATCATTGATAAAGTGTACTTGGGTGTCTACAAGATAAGCAGCAAGTTTTGAGCTTGACATCATGCGTTTAAGTGAAGCGCTCATATTATTTTTATGCTCTTTTATTCTTGCACTGAGTCCAAAGAGAGTCTCATCAAGATTCTCTTCAAATTTACCATCATGCGTGAAGTACTTTTCAATCTCTGTAAATTTTTCTTCGATAGTAAATTTGCTCATCCACTCACCGATTATGCCATCAAGTTCACGGTTTTTAAAATAACGAAAATATCTAACAACTTTGACAAGTTCAAAAATCTGTTCAAAGTTTAAAACACCATGTTTTTTGAGATGGAGTTTAATATTTGTAAAATCAGCAACTTTTGGAGGGGATTTGAATTCGATTGTATCGAGTGCTTTGATATATCGAAAGTGAAGTTCTTGATCACCTTCAATATAGAGTGAATGCTCTCTTGAAAAGAAGCTTTTAAACTGCTCTATGTGGTCATGTAAATCGAGTTGATTAATAAGCAACTCAATTTTGTTTTTTTTAGAATTTATTCGCAACTTGAAGCACTAATCATTTGGCCGTAATTTGGTGTGTTCTCTTTACCAATAAAAGTATATGTACCTACACTTAGAGTGTAATTAGAATTGTTTACATCAATTCCCTTACAGTGAACAGTTTTGCTTTGTTTAAACTTGAGTACTACATTAAGCATCTTATCCCTTTGTGCTGAACTGTAAGCATTAAACGCAACTGCACTTAAGATGATTGCTAAAACTATAGCGGATATTGTCATTTTTTGGGATTTATTTAACTCTGTAAAATAGTGAAGACTTAAAAAAAGAAGTCCTACTATAATTAAACCAGCAATATATGCCATTATGCCGTTCCTCTTATTTGATAAGTTATATCTCCAGCACCAAAACCTATGATAAGACCATTGTCTAAAATTTCTAAATCTTTTTCATCTTTGATAACTGTAATAGTGTTATTTGCTCTTTTGATACTGTCTGCCATCGTTAAATTGTACGACTTAAATTTCTCTTTAAAGTCAATGTCACGCGGAGCTTCTCCGGCTGCCCAGACAGGAAGGATTATCAGCTCAGCTGCCCCATCAAAACATTTGATAAACTCATCAAGATTATCAATAGTACGAGAGTATTTATGTGGTTGCCAGATAGCTGTAATCTTATCAAAACCTTTTAATGCAGCATACTCTTTAACTGATTCGAATGTTGCTTTGATTTCGGTAGGATGATGACCATAATCATCAATAATAACGCTGTTTATCTCGAACCCAACAATATCAAATCGTTTTTTGATACCCTTAAAGTTGAGAATATTTTTTCTTATCTCTTCAATATCCATAGATTCATTAGCCGCTAAAATAGCTAAAGCTGCATCAAGAGCGATATGCTTGCCAAAACCCCAGACATCAAAACTCCCTAAATCTTTGAGTGAAAATCTTGTGTGTGGCTCATTGTTGATTAGCACATATGTAATATCAGTGATGTCTTTGCTAGGATATAACCAGTGCGCATCAATCTCACCAATAAGAGTAGAAAGAAAGTTGTCTTCTGCGTTTAGAACACGACACTTTGCACTTTTTATAAATGTTTTATAGGAGTCATAAAAAAGTTCATAATTATAGTCATAATATTCCATATGCTCAGGCTCTGCATTTATCACAAGGGCACAGTAAGGATTTGAATTTAAAAAACTTCCATCACTTTCATCAGCTTCAAATAACATAAGATTTGTTGAATTATCATATCGGACATTTGAGCCAAAGGCTTTTGACTCTGCACCAATGATTGCTGAACCATTCATTATAGCAGTAAGAATAGCTGTTGTAGTACTTTTTCCATGTGCACCCGCAACAGAATAGACTTTTCTATCTTCTAATATATGGATTAAAGCTTCACGTCGTGCAAGTACTTCAATGCCTTTAGCTTTTGCAGATATTATCTCCGGATTATCAGGACGAATAATTGCAGAGTGAATAACCAAGTCTTGATTTGCAATAGAGCTTTCGTGATGAGGAACAGTGACTTTAATGCCTAAATCGCGAAGTTTTTTTGTAATAATAGTATCTGAAATATCCGAGCCGGTTACTTCATGACCGTTAAAGTGCATATATTGAGCTAGTCCTGAAATGCCTATTCCACCAATGCCAATAAAATGAATTTTCATATACTACTCTCCCTTGGTTTGGGCATTATCTAGCAATCTTTGTGCCTCTTTTGTAAATCCAGATATATAAAAAGTTTGATTTGCCTGAGTAACTTCAATATCTGCAATAGTTTCCATAAAGTCGTCAATAGTGATGTTTTGGGCAGAAGCTAACCAATGAAGTTTCAGTGACCATGAAAATTTATTATCATTAGTCATACCGCTAAGAACTTCAAATAGTGCAGATGCATCTTTTATTTGTCCGGCACTGTAGTGTTCCATAGCATACTCATAAAGAGCTCTAGTTGTTGCAAAGTCTTGAACTTCAGACATATCCATTTTTCTATGAGATTCAAGTGTATCTGTAAGTTTTTCAAGTGCTAAGTCGAGTATGTTTGCATAAAATCCATGAAGAGTCTCTTCATCAAAAGTCTCGTGTGCTTCTTGTTCTAAAATATACAATGATGCTATATCTGACTTTTCTTGCGCCTTTAATACTTTTGTTTTTAATTTCTCGACTTTATTGCTCACTTATACACTCCTTGATTCTTTGTAATGCATTTTTTGTTTTTTCTTGCGTTTGAACTAAGGCTATACGCACAAAACCTTTTCCTGGGTTTTCTCCATGAGCGTTATCACGTCCTAAAAACTCCCCTGGAAGTACTTTTACATTGTACTTCTCATAGAGTTTTAGAGTAAAAGCAATTGCGTTTGGAACTTTCAACCAGATATAAAAAGTAGCTTTTGGTATCTCTACTCCAAGTATCTCACGAGCTAATAAAAAATTCTTTTTATAAACTTCTCTTGAGGCTTCAACATGCTCTTCATCCAGCCATGCAGCTGCAGCTGCACTTTGTAAAGGAAGAGGAACAGCACAACCTATGTACGTTCTATACTTCATGTACTCTTTTAAAATCTCTGCATCACCTGCAATAAATCCTGAACGAAGTCCCGGAGCTGATGAGCGTTTAGAAATAGAATTAATTACCAAGACATTTTTAAATGTAGTGTTTCCGGCATAAATAGAGGCTTCTAGTAGTGAAGGAATAGGCTGGTCTGTATATATTTCACTGTAGCACTCATCATTGAGTAAAACAAAGTTATATTTCATACTCAGTGTAACCCACTCTGATAACTCTTCAAGAGTTAAAACTGATGAAGTAGGGTTGTTAGGAAAGTTTAAAATCACTAAATCACATTGACTTAACTCTTCTTCATTTATTTCAGGTTTGAAGTTGTTACTCTCATCTAGATTTAAAAGTATCACCTTCGCTTTACTAGCAATTGCAGCACCTTCATAAATTTGGTAAAAAGGATTTGTGTAAGCCATTACAGGGTTTTCTTTGTCAAAAAGTAAAAACTGAGGAAAGTTAAAAAGAACTTCACGGGTTCCAAAAGTAGGGATTATCTGTTCATCACTCAACTGCGTGTTGAATCTTTTAAAAAAAAACTCTCTTTGCGCTTCTCTAAGATTTGACTCACCTGATGTTTTAGGATACTTTTTTAATAAATCTGTATTTTTCGCAAGAGCTTCTTGTATAAAAGAAGGTGTTTCAAACTGTGGTTCACCTATAGTTAAAGCTGATTCTTCATATTTTTTGTTTGGTATAATATCTTGAAGTAAATTGTTTAGTTTTTCAAATGGGTATGGTTCAAAATTCATAAGTTTAATCGCCTGCGTTTATTTGATGGAATTATATCTAAAAAGTGTATATATACGGCAACGTGAAGGGGATTTTGCATGAAGATTTTTTTATCTATAGTATTGATTTTTATTTTAGTCCTAAGTTTAGGTTTAGGAGTTGATGAAAGTGCATTAGCTCTTCATGACCTTGCGTTTGAGAGGGCTATGGTTGCGTTTGGATTAGCCAAAGGCTTAAACGCAGTAATATCCCTGATACAAGGAACGGAACTATCTTTTACTCCTGTTGGAGTAGGGCTAAACTTTAGTGTTGGTGAAGTTTTGGATCCATTTAATGATATGGTTGAGAGATTTTCGTGGGTTATGCTTTTTGCCTCTGTATCACTTGGAGTGCAAAAACTTTTACTTATACTAAGTGCAAAATTATTTTTGCAAATCGCACTTGTTTTAAGCGTTGTGAGTACAATCTCTTTTATGTGGATAAAACAGATAAAAAATTCTCTGTTTTTATCTTATTCGCTAAAACTATTTGTGCTTTTGTTATTACTGCGTTTTAGCGCTATTTTTTTTGTTTATTCATCAGAACTTTTTTATACATCTACGCTTCAAAATCAATACTATGAAGCGAGTAATAAAATTGAAAAAACCAAAGTTGAGTTAGAAGATTTGCAGAGTAAAAATAAGAGCTTGGTTGAGACTCAAAAACAAGAGGGATTTTTCAATGGAGTGAGTTCTCAATACGAAAAAATTAAAGAGAGTTTAAATATTTCTAGGCAACTTGATGCTTTGCAAAACTCTATTGAAAGTGCTTCTAGAAATATAATTACTTTAATTACGATTTTTGTAGTTCAAAGTGTGGTTATGCCACTACTCTTTTTATGGTTTTTTGTACTTAGTATCAAGTTTGTGCTTAGAAATGAGTTTACTTTTGAGACACTAAATAGAGAGTATAATTCCTAAATTTAAATTATACAAGGAAAAAAATGAAAATTATTCTTTCAGTTGCATTAGCAATTTTGTTAATAGCTTGTAGTGATGATACGAGTTCATCATCTGCAAAAAAAGAAGAGATACTTAAACAGGTAAACGCAACTTCGAAGACTGAACAAGCGCTTGTTGAAGATGTGCCAGAAACAGTTGTAAAAGATGAAGTAAAAACAGCGGTGATAGCAGCTGAAGATACAACTGTAGAAGTAGTTGAAGAACTTTCTAAAAAATCAGAACTTCCTGTTGTTCAAGCTGTAGCATCTAAAAGTGGAGCTGATTTATATAAGGCTTGTTCTAGCTGTCATGGACAAAACGCAGAGAAAAAAGCGCTTAATAAATCGCAAATTATTCAAGGCTGGGATGTAGCTCAAATTTCATCTGCATTGCATGGTTACAAAGATGGCAGTTATGGTGGCACGATGAAAGGTCTTATGAAATCACAAGTATCAAAATTAAGTGATGAAGATATATCAGCAGTTGCTACACATATTTCGGAGCTTTAATCTTTGTAATTTGAGATTCTAAGTTGAGCTATCCTATCATTCTGGACTTCATTCAGAATCTCTTTACTAAAGATTTAATAAATTATGATTTAGGAAGTCCAAATTTCTGAGTTATAAGCTCACCATCTTCATTGAAAAAAAGATAATAAAGAGTGTCTTTTTTGACTTTGAAACCTGCTAAAAAACGCAGTGCTAAATTTGCTTGAAGTGATGCTATATGCATCACAATTGGAGCAGTAATTCCCGCTGGTGTTTTTTGTATGATTTTAAATGCATCACTAAATGAAGACTCTTCTATAAAACAGACTTGACCATGAAAAGCTTCAACACTGCCATAAATCCAAGGTAAATTATTAGCTTTTGCATATTCATTTATCTCTCCTCGCGTTGGAAGATTGTCAGTTGCATCTATGAGTAGATCAACTTCTATATTTTTCTCACACCACTCTGTAAAATTACACTGATGAGCAATTGCTTTGACATAAGGACATCTTTGTTCAATAAGTTCTGCGTTTATGAGGGCTTTATTTTTACCTTCATCTCCAACTTTAAAAGCTATTTGACGATGTATATTATGAAGAGAGACTTCATCAAAATCAATCATATGTATTTCACCAATACCACTTGACCCTAAAGCAAAGGCTAATGAACTCCCTAACCCGCCCGCGCCGATAATAGCTATTTTTTTAGATTGAAGAAGCGTCTGCGTTTCTTCACCCCAAAGTTGTACTTGTCTGTGGAAATATTGCATCATTTTGGATTTTCCTTATATTCTTTTGTTTATTGCTTCTTTAAAGCCCCAAGAGCGCCTTGCTCCAACCACTTTTGTATGGCTCATATCAACTATCATTAACTCTTCTTTGTTTCCTAGGTGTTCTATTATCTCACCATTTGGGGAGGCTAGAACTGAGTCGCCGTAAAATTTCCATGTAAACTCTTTATCTTGATATTCCCCTATGCGATTTGCTCTTAAAACATAGCAGTTGTGAGTAAATGCACGAGTTGATATTAACGCTTTCCATCTTTCATAAGATTCAAACGTAGAAACACTCGGCACTAAAACGCAGTCTATATTTTTGTGAGCCAATTCACTCCAAAGTTCATCAAAGTGGAGTTCAAAGCCGCTCATTACCGCGAATTTAAAAATACCAATTTTAAATATTAAAGGTGTTTGAACAGCTTTAATTTCGTTGGCAAAAAATTTCTCTTCATTCCAATGAGAATAGTTTATTAAAAGTTGCTGCTGATAATAAGAGGTGGAAGAGGGAGCAAATTTGGCTATTGTTTTATAAACTTCTTTTTTCTTTACAATAATAAGTGGAGCTACTATAGTCATTTTGTATGTAGTTGATAACTCTTTTAATATTTTTATTTGTGAGAGGGCTTGCTCTTTAATCATAGAGAGACTCATAGATTCAAGTTCTTTAAAAAAAGGATTTAAAATATACTCTCCAAGAAGTAAAACCTTTACACCTTGTTTATGGGCAACTCTTATATAATTATAAAGTTTTGTAGAACTAAGTCCTTGTGCACTTAGTTGTAAAACAGCTGCTCTCATGAGGAAGTACTTGACTTTATCTCTTGAATTTTTATTTGTGCTTCTTCAAGCATTTTTTGAGCATCATTGAGCTCTTTCATTCCTTTCTCATAAGCTTTTACACTCTCTTGAAGTGTAATTTCAGGATTCATTAAAACCTCTAGAGTCTGTTTCGCACTTTCAAGTTTTGTTTCAAAATCTTCTTTTTTATGACTTGCCATTTAATGCTTCCTTTATACAATCTTTAAATTTATCAAGCTCTACGAGAAAAGCATCATGTCCGTAGTCGCTGTCAATATCTATGTAGGTATGATTTGTATTTCCAATCTTTGTAAGAACATCAGATATCTCTTTCATCTCAAAGTTTTTAAATAAGAGATCATTTTTAATGCTTATAAGATAAAGTTCTGATTTTACTTTTGTCATTGAATCTTCAAGTGAATCAAATCCTCGTCCAAGATCAAAAATATTTATCGCCTTTGTAATGTAGAGATACGCTAAAGGATCAAACCATTTTGTAAAGTTATAACCATTGTATTCTAAGTATGCTTCAACTTGAAATTTTCCAAAAAGTTCATAAAGTCCATCTGTTCTTTTGTATTCACGACCGAATTTTTTTCTCATTGATTCATGAGATAAGAAGCTTATATGACCAGCCATACGACCAACAGCCATTCCAGATAAACCCTGTTCAGCAATAATTTCTGGATCATAATATCCTTGCTTAAAATTAGGGTCATTTAAAATTGATTCTTGAGCAACTTTATTAAACGCGATTGCCCAAGGCTGAGTAGCATGAGTGGCTGCAATTGATATTATTTTATCTGCAAAGTTCGGGTAATGGACGGCAAATTGAAGTGCTTGCATACCACCCATAGACGCACCAATTATTGCGTGAACTCTATGTATGTCAAGTCGATCAAAAAGTATACGTTGTGCTTTTACCATATCTTTTACAGTGACAACGGGAAATTTATAGCGATAATATTCTTGATGTGGATGTTGCAGACTCATCGGACCAGTTGAACCAAAGCAGCTGCCTATAACATTTGAGCAGATTACAAAATATTTATCAGTATCTATTGCTTTGTTCGGACCAATAAGTCCATCCCACCAACCAGGTTTGTTTTCACCTTCATAAACGCCAGCAGCATGGTGTGAACCAGTCAATGCATGACACACTACTACAACATTACTTTTATCATCATTGAGCTCGCCATAGGTCTCATAAGCAATATCATATGGTTCCAATATACGACCACTCTCCAAATAGAGTGGATTTGTAAAGTGCTCAGTAGATGTTTGTAGATTTAGTGACAAGTTTTAGGTTCTCCCAGAATTAATAGTAGCATTTTAGCAAAAGTGACTTAATTATGCCTCTAAAGCTTGTTTCATATCCGCTATTAAATCTCTTGATGATTCTAAACCACACGATATTCTGATAAGTCCTGAGGGAACTCCGCAAGCCTTTAATTCTTCTTCATTTAATTGCTGATGCGTTGTTGAGGCGGGATGCGTAATAATT
>JGI10211J34971_10000396_pt1 | contig 34781 bp, 27 predicted proteins | sample Etolagsediment_FD_34971 | JGI IMG/M metagenome (IMG submission 34971)
AGGACTGACGGCCGCTATTCTCTTCAGCGCCACTACCCAGGCCGGGATAATTTCCTACTTTCAGTCCGGCTGGTCCGATATCACCACGACCCCCACGAGTGGTCCAATCGGCGTCAACTCCGGCGATGATCTGGAAAGTTTCAGCGGGGATTATGTGTATCCTGGTTGGGGTGGCCAGCCGTTCGATGCCGAATATATTTTCTACCGTCTCGATGGCAGCACTTTATCCATTGGCCTACAGACGGGTTATAACATCCTGGCAGGCAAACAGGGCAGCTACTACGGGGGCGACCTGGCGCTGTCCTTCAACGGCGTCACCCTGGGTGACTCGACAACCTATGAATATGCGATCGACTTCGGTCTGGAAACACGCGACTACAATGGCGCCGATGCGGTAGAGGCTGACAACAATGGCGACGCTATCGACACCGCCGGCCTGTATTCGGTTTCACTGTGGAACAACGATATCTATTTCGACGGCCCCGGGGGTAACTCGACCGGCAATAACAAGGAATCCTCATCTCCCTATGCGATGGATGAAGGCAACCTGATACTCGCCCAGGGATCGGGTCTTGACCTGCTGTCTAGCGGCTCGGAAGTGACGAATGGTAACCAGATGTCGTATTACCGCGCTTACAGTTTCGACCTTGCCGCACTGGGACTCGACGATATATCGAGCATCGATGCCCACTGGACCATGTCCTGCGGCAATGATGCGGTCAATGGCAGCGTCATCGCCGAGGTGCCTGAACCGTCAATTTCGCTGCTGTTATCAAGCGGCCTGATTGCCCTGTTCGGCGCCGGTCGACTGAGACGCGTGAAGAGCTGATCCCATAGCTTAAGGGCATCTCTAAAAATATCCAAATTCAGGTATAATGACGGCAACAAGATCGACAGGTTATCAAAAACATAAAAATATGTCCCAGCCCGGATTTTTTGATCTCAATGATCGCTATGAAAAATTAAACGAAAGAGACCCACTGATTCATTTGAATCAGTTGATAGATTGGGAAAGCTTTCGCTCAACCTTAAACAAGGTGCGCGAAAAGAAACGTAAGAGTCATGCGGGCCGCAAAGGTTTTGACGTGGTTCTGATGTTCAAGGTACTGGTACTACAACACCTCTACAATATTGCTGATGACGAAACGGAATATCAGATTCGGGATCGATACTCATTCTGCCGATTCCTTGGCCTGAGTCCGGAAGGAAAGATTCCGGATGCCAAAACCATCTGGCTGTTTCGAGAAGCACTCGTTAAGCTGGAATTGGTTGAAGTGTTGTTCAACGGCTTCAATTTTCAACTCAATGAAAAAGGTTACCAGGCACAAAAGGGGCAAATCGTAGATGCGAGCTTTGTTGACGTACCCCGGCAGAGAAATAGCCGAGAGGAAAATGCCCAGATCAAAGCAGGCGAAACACCAGAGCGTTTCAAGGAAAATGCCCATGTAGGGGCACAGAAAGATACCGATGCTCGCTGGACCAAGAAGAATCAGGAAACCCATTACGGCTACAAGAACCACGCCGTGGTTGATAACCAGCATAAGTTGATTCGCAACTACAAAGTCACCTCAGCCGAAGTACACGACTCACAGGTATTTGTAGAACTGCTGACAGACAACAGCTCGAAAGACGTGTGGGCTGATAGCGCCTACCGGAGTGAAGAAGCCGAAAAGCAGCTTGCAGAGGGAAAGTATCGCAGTCATGTTCACAAGAAGGGCGCACGCAACAAGCCGTTGACTGATAGAGACAAACAGGCCAACAAACGCAAATCCAAAATACGTGTCCGGGTGGAACATGTTTTTGGATCCATCAGTAACGAGCAAGGCGGTCTCTACTTTCGTGTGATAGGCCTGGCCCGCACCGCAGCAAAAGTGGGCCTGATGAATATGGTTTACAACATGCGACGATTGGTGACTCTACACAGGATGAGTGCGTCCGCATGTTGATAAAAAGGGGCATAAAACAAGAAAAATCGGGGGAAAGCTTCAAAGATACCCAAGTTAACCATGACCCCTTTAATATCAGCAATATTTTGGCCTCGTACTGGAAATTCTAGGGATGGAAAAACCGCCCATTTTTTGAATTTTTAGAGGTGCCCTAAACCCTATTGCCGCACGGTTAGCAAAATTCGAGTGCTCTGTTAACATGGGTCAGCTACCCGGCGAAGCACAAATAAAAACGCCGGGGCAACCAGACCAGGGGGAGTGCGATGGAATTGTTCAACAATGGCCGGCATGTGTGCCTGGCATTCCGCGATCTCGTGCGCGGTGGCGATGCGGTGCAGGCCAATCAGTTTCTGATCTTTGACAACAAACATGCCGCGCTCATCGATCCAGGCGGCGACATGATTTATTCGCAGCTGTACATGGCCATCAGCGAATACATGAACGTCAAGAATCTCGATTACGTGCTGGCTTCGCATCAGGATCCGGACATCGTGGCGTCGCTCGACAAGTGGTTGCTAGGCACCGAGGCGAAAATCGTCGTGCCGGCGCTATNGGAGCGTTTCATACCGCACTTTACGCGCACGGGTAAATGGAGAGACCGGGTCATGACCATGCCGGATCAGGGCATGAGNCTGCAGTTGGGNTCNATCGAGTTGCTGGCGCTTCCGGCGCATTTCATGCACGCCGAGGGTAATTTTCAGTTTTACGACCCGGTCAGCAAGATCCTGTTCTCCGGTGACCTGGGCGCCAACCTGGGTGACGCCAGGAATCTGAATGCAGCGGCGACTAGACTGGATGAGCTGCTGCCTTACATGGATGGCTTTCATAAACGTTACATCAACGCCAACCGGGTGTGTCGTTTCTGGGCCAACATGGCGCGTCAGCTCGAGATCGACCTGATCGCCCCCCAGCACGGCCGGGCCCTGACTGGCAAGGCCATTCCTGAATTTATCGAGTATATCGAGAACCTCGAATGCGGCGTTGATCTGATGCATCAGACGCACTACCAAATTCCTGCCTGAGGGAAATTTGCACTTAGTTTCGCCACGCGGCTTGAAACCCCACAAGCTGTCCCAATATAGCTTGACACCTCAGCATCGCTGACTATGATTAGCACTCTCTTGCTTAGAGTGCTAATCGTTAAGATTGGTCAAACTTCAATAATCATCTAGGAGATTGAAACACAATGAACATTCGTCCCCTGCATGACCGTGTGGTCGTCAGACGTATGGAAGAAGAGCGTACCACTGCCGGTGGTATCGTCATTCCCGATTCAGCTACAGAAAAACCCAGCACCGGCGAAGTCATGGCCGTTGGCAATGGCAAGGTCACCGATTCAGGTGAAGTTCGCGCCATGGATGTCAAGGTCGGTGACAAGGTGATGTTCGGCAAGTATTCCGGCACCGAGGTCAAGGTCGATGGCGAAGAGCTGTTGATCATGCGCGAAGACGACATTATGGCCGTTGTTGAATAATTTCGATTGAGAGGAGCGCATTACTATGAGTGCAAAAGACGTAAGATTTGGTGATGATGCGCGTACGCGCATGGTCAAAGGCGTTAACATCCTGGCTAACGCGGTCAAGGTAACCCTGGGTCCGAAGGGTCGTAACGTGGTTCTGGAAAAGAGCTTCGGTGCGCCGACCGTGACCAAAGACGGTGTATCCGTGGCCAAAGAGATCGAACTGGAAGACAAGTTCGAAAACATGGGCGCGCAGATGGTTAAAGAGGTTTCCTCGCAAACCTCCGACGTGGCCGGTGATGGCACCACCACAGCAACCGTTCTGGCGCAGGCTATCGTGCGCGAAGGCATGAAGGCCGTTGCTGCCGGCATGAACCCCATGGACCTCAAGCGCGGTATCGACAAGGCCACGACTTCCGCGGTTGAATTCCTGCGCGGCATGTCAACTCCATGTGCCGATACCAACGCGATCGCCCAGGTTGGCACCATTTCCGCCAACTCCGATTCCAGTGTTGGCCAGATCATTGCCGAAGCGATGGAAAAGGTTGGCAAGGAAGGTGTTATCACCGTTGAAGAAGGCAATTCGTTCGAAAACGAACTCGATGTGGTCGAGGGCATGCAGTTCGATCGTGGCTACCTGTCACCGTATTTCGTGAATGACCAGCAAACCATGACGGCTGAACTCGAAGACCCGCTGGTACTGCTGCACGACAAGAAGATCTCCAACATCCGCGAATTGCTGCCGGTACTGGAAGGCGTTGCCAAGGCCAGCAAGCCGCTGCTGATCATCGCTGAAGATATCGAAGGTGAAGCACTGGCAACCCTGGTGTCAACAGCATGCGCGGTATCGTCAAGGTGTGCGCGGTCAAGGCGCCGGGCTTTGGTGATCGCCGCAAGGCCATGTTGCAGGATATCGCCATCCTGACCGGCGGCCAGGTGATCTCGGAAGAGGTGGGGCTGAGCCTCGAGAAGGCCACTCTGGATGACCTGGGCAGCGCCAAGAAGATCTCTGTTTCCAAGGAGAACACCACCATCGTTGATGGCGCGGGATCCTCTGAAGAAATTCAGGGCCGTATCTCCCAGATCAAGGCACAGATCGAAGAATCCTCTTCGGATTACGACAAGGAAAAAATGCAGGAGCGTGTTGCCAAACTGGCTGGCGGTGTTGCCGTCATCAAGGTAGGCGCTGCGACTGAAGTTGAAATGAAAGAGAAAAAGGCGCGCGTTGAAGATGCGCTGCACGCTACCCGTGCCGCGGTCGAGGAAGGCGTTGTGCCGGGCGGCGGTGTTGCCCTGATTCGTGCTCGTGCTTCGATTGCGGATCTCAAAGGCGAAAACCACGATCAGGACGTAGGTATCGACATTGCGCGTCGCGCAATGGAAGAGCCGTTGCGTCAGATCGTTGCCAACGCCGGTGAGGAAGCCTCTGTTGTCACCAATAATGTCGAAGAACACGACGGCAATTATGGTTACAACGCGGCCAACGGTGAGTATGGCGACATGATCGAGATGGGTATTCTAGACCCGACCAAGGTCACTCGCAGCGCGCTGCAGAACGCCGCGTCGGTCGCTGGTCTGCTGATCACCACCGAGTGCATGATCGCTGAAAAGCCGAAAGACGATGCACCGCCTATGGGTGGTGACATGGGCGGTATGGGTGGCATGGGTGGCATGATGTAGCGCCTGTCCTGCGGCTCGCCGCAAACGCAAAAAAGCCCCGCAATCGCGGGGCTTTTTTTTGCTTTTATTTCTGGGTGAGTGATTGTTGCCAGTTTTATTTTTATCGGATTTTAAATTTGAGACCTAATTAATTATTCATGGATCGCACCATGTTGATGCAGCTTTTTGTGCTGTAAATGGCAATTTGCGTTTCTTTTCAATATAAATAATACTTAGTCCACTAATTAGATTTTAACAGGAACAGTAAATCCCGCATGTGTGGACTTTGCGGCGAAATCCGCTTCGATAATTCTTCTCCCTCCACCAGGGCCATAGAAAAAATGAACCGGGTCCTGTTTCCGCGTGGACCTGACGGTAGTGGCATCTTTCAGTCGGGACGTCTGGCGGTGGGTCATCAACGCCTGAAGATTCTCGATCTGAGCGAGCATGCCCTGCAGCCGATGCTGGACAACGAGTTGGGTCTTGGCATTGTTTTTAACGGCTGTATCTACAACTACCGAGAACTGCGCTCGGAATTGCAGTCACTGGGCTACCGTTTTTTCTCCACCGGCGATACCGAGGTCATTATCAAGGCCTACGCGGCCTGGGGCACGCGGTTTTTGGAGCGTTTTCACGGCATGTTCGCCTTCGCGATCTGGGAACGCGACAGTGGACGTGTGGTACTCGGACGTGATCGTCTGGGCATAAAACCCCTGTATTACGCGGAAATCAAAAAGGGACTGCGTTTTGCATCGACCTTGCCGGCGTTGCTGGCATCGGGTGGCTTGAATACTGACGTCGATCCCGTCGCGTTACACCACTATATGTCATTCCATGCAGTGGTGCCGGCGCCTTTCACCATCGTCAAAGGTATCCGCAAACTACCCCCAGCGACGCTGCGCATCATCGAAGCTGACGGAAGTTTCCAGGATCAGGTTTACTGGCGCCTGCAGTTTGGTCTTCAATCGGGTGATGAGCAATACAGCTATCAGGACTGGCAGCAATTGACGCTTGACGCGTTACGCAAGGCGGTTGAGCGTCGGCTGGTCAGTGACGTACCGGTTGGTGTGTTGTTGTCGGGCGGGCTGGACTCCAGCCTGATTGTCGGCCTGTTGGCCGAGCAGGGGCAGCAGGGCCTGAACACCTTTTCGGTAGGCTTTGAGTCTGTGGATGAGGAGCGCGGTGACGAGTTTGAGTATTCGGATATCGTGGCCGACCATTTCGCCACCGAACATCACCAGATTCGGGTTGAATCAAGGCAGTTGTTGCCAGCCCTGGGTCATTGCGTGACGGCGATGAGTGAACCCATGGTCAGCCATGATGTTATTGGCTTTTACCTGCTGTCTCAAAAGGTGTCAGAGTATGTCAAGGTCGTGCAAAGCGGGCAGGGCGCAGATGAGGTGTTTGCCGGTTATCACTGGTATCCACCCATGCAGCACAGCACCGACCCGTTGTCTGACTATGCACGGGTCTTCTTTGATCGCGACCACGACGAGTTCGCCAGGGCCATTAACCCGGAGCTGGTGAGCGATGATTTCAGTCGAGATTTTGTGGCGCGACATTTTGCTTTAGCGGGCGCAGATTTTCCGATTGACAAGGCGTTGCGCATAGACACCCAGATCATGTTGGTCGATGATCCGGTCAAACGCGTCGATAATATGACCATGGCCTGGGGGCTGGAAGCAAGGGTGCCGTTTCTTGATCATGAACTGGTCGAGCTGGCGGCACGCATTCCCGCGCAACACAAGATCGCCGCACAGGGTAAAGGCGTGCTCAAGGAAGCCGCGCGTAGCGTTATACCCGCGGCAGTGATTGATCGGCCCAAGGGGTACTTTCCCGTACCGGCATTGAAATACCTCGAAGGCGAATACCTGGACTTCGTGCGCGGCATTCTCAATGAGCCGGTGGCCGTTCAACGCGGGTTGTTTCAGAAGCCCTATGTGGAGGCGCTGTTGGCCGATCCGAAGCAGCATATCACCCCGTTACGAGGCTCCAAACTGTGGCAGCTTGCACTGCTTGAGTACTGGTTCCAGCAACACTCAATCTAGGGTTTTACGCCATGCGTAAGGAAGAACAGTACCATCGACGCCTGAAACGGCAGCGTTCCGCCAGCCTGACCGGCGGTGAGACCACGCACCAGGAGCGCCGTGATCAGGCGCAAAAAAATGCGCTTGTGGACTGCGGCTGGGGACGCCTGATTTTTGCGCATACCTTTGCTGACAACAAGCTGCTGGCCAATTTACTGGTCGAGGAATCGCGAGGGCAGCGTGACATTGCCTTTTATGTGAGCTTTCCTCACCTGTTACTGGCGCAGCAGCCGCAAGGCCTGTTTCTCGATCCATCCGACACCTACCGTCTGTGGCTGGACCGCTATCACGTGTCCCCGCTGCGGCCACGTGGCTTCGCTGTTCGATTGTTGAACAATCGCACGGATGCACAGGCCATTCATCGCCTGTATAAAACGCGCCACATGATTCCGCCACCGGTTGAGTTCATGTGGCGGCAGCGCACGTCACGCAAGATTCTTTATTTTGTCGCCCAGGATATCAGCAGTGGACAGATTCTGGGTGTGGCGACCGGTATCGATCACATCGAAGCCTTCAACGATCCGGAGCGAGGCTCCAGCCTGTGGGCGCTGGCGGTCGATCCGCAAGCGGGTTATCCCGGCATAGGCCAGGCGTTGGTGCGCCACATGGTTGAATATTTTATCGCGCGTGGCAGCAGTTTCCTCGACCTGTCTGTTATGCATGACAATCGTCAGGCTATACGGCTGTATGAACATCTGGGTTTCGAGCGCGTTAACGTGTTCGCGGTAAAAACCAAGAACTCGTTCAATGAACCCTTGTTCATGGGCGAAGATCCTGGTGCGGATTTGAACCCGTATGCGCGGATCATTACCCGCGAAGCGCAGCGGCGCGGTATCGGTATCAAGGTGCTCGATGCCGAGGCCGCGTATTTTCAGCTAACCCTGGGCGGTCGCAGCGTGGTGTGCCGCGAGTCACTCAGTGAGCTGACCAGTGCGGTGGCCATGAGCCGCTGTGATGACAAGGCGGTCACGCATCGCGTGCTGGCCAAGGCCGGGCTGCGAGTACCGACACAGATTTGCGTCAGTGACGAAGCTGAGGCCCTGAATTTTCTCGATGCTCATGATTCGGTCGTGGTCAAACCGGCACAGGGTGAGCAGGGCATGGGTATCAGTGTCGATGTGCGTGACCCGGCCATGTTGCACCAGGCGATTGCCGAGGCGCAAAGATACAGTGACCGTATCTTGCTTGAGGATTATGTCGCGGGCGAGGATCTTAGGGTCATCGTCATCAATCATGAGGTGGTGGCGGCAGCCATACGCAAGCCTCCACGCATCGTTGGTACGGGCATCGACAGCATTCGTACACTGATCGAGAAACAAAGCCGCCGCCGCGCGGCGGCGACGAGTGGCGAAAGCCGAATTCCGGTCGATCAGGAAACCATTCGCTGCATCAGACAGGCCGGTTTTGAGCTGGATGATGTGTTGCCTTACAGCCGAGGTCTGACCGTGCGCAAAACCGCCAACCTGCACACAGGTGGGACTATCCATGACGTGACAGCACGTCTGAATCCGCAGTTGCGGCGGGCCGCTATCGATGCATCCGTTGCCTTGAATATCCCGGTCACCGGCCTCGATTTCATCGTGCCCGACGTGCAAGGTGACGCTTACGTCATCATCGAAGCCAATGAACGCCCGGGCCTGGCCAACCATGAACCGCAACCGACCGCCGAACGTTTTATTGATCTGTTGTTTCCGGAAACCACTGCTTACCAGGGGAGTGCGGAATGAAAAAATTGCCGATCGACCAGACCTATGTCCAGGGTGTGCTCTGGCAAATGCTGAACACGCCGAGCCCAGCCGGATACACCGACCGGGTCGTGCATCTGGTGGCCGATGAGCTGGAAAAACTCAAGGTGCCTTTCGAGTTGACCCGGCGCGGCGCGATTCGCGCCACCCTCGAGGGGCGGACCAGAAGTCCGGATCGGGCGATAGTCGCGCATATCGATACGCTGGGCGCCATGGTCAAGGGGCTTAAGGCGAACGGGCGGGCGGAGCTGGTACCGATCGGTCACTGGAATGCGCGTTTTGCCGAGGGTGCACGCACCACGCTGTTCACTGATTTTGGCACTCATCGCGGCACGATCATGCCGCTCAAGGCGTCCGGCCACACCTTTGCCGACGAGGTCGACAAGCAGCCATCGAACTGGCAAAACCTGGAACTACGCATCGATGAGAACTGCAATGACCTGCAGGGACTGATGCATCTGGGTATACATGTCGGTGATATTGTCGCCATCGATGCCCAGCCTGAATACCTTGAGAATGGCTTTATCGTATCGCGCCACCTCGATGATAAGGCAGGCGCCGCATCATTACTGGGTGCAATCAAGGCGGTTGTCGATGAGGGCATCGAGCTGCCAGTGGATTGCCATCCGCTATTTACCATTTCGGAAGAAGTGGGTTCAGGCGCATCGTCGGCCCTGCACGGCGATGTCGCCGAGATGCTGACGCTGGACAATGGCACCACGGCACCGGGTCAGAATTCAAGCGAGTTCGGTGTGACCATCTGCATGGCCGACATGAGCGGACCGTTCGATTATCACCTGACGCGTTACCTGATCCAGATGTGCCAGGAATTCAATATTGCCTATCAGCGCGACATCTTTCGCTATTACCGCTGCGACAGTGCGTCGGCGATCGAGGCCGGCGCCGACCTGCGTACCGCGCTGGCGACCTTTGGTGTCGATGGCTCGCACGGCTGGGAGCGCATCCACTGGAACGCGCTGCAATCGCTGGCCGAGCTGGTGACGGTTTACATGCAGGCGCCGCCCATGTACGAACGTGACCAGGAGGCGCTCTCGCCGCGTCTAGGTTTTCCGTTACAGCCGTCCTGATTGTTCTCCGCTATTTGATCAGTCACCGCGCGGGCGCTTCGATTTCTTTCAAGACAGCAGCACGATCGGCCTCTTAGTCTGCGTCGTTTGTCGCCTCGTTAGCGCGGACAGCTCGGCCGTGCAACACGACGCGGTGAACGACGCAGCCTGGATCATTTGTCCTGGGTTGCCTTAACCCCCTGGATGGCCTGAATGATATTCGATGAGCCGAGTATTGCCGCCGCGCCCTCGAAACTGCCCGCCTGGCTGCCAATGACCTGTACCGTGGGCACCTTGACGATGCGGTCGTTGGCCTTGGCCGCTTCCAGCGCTTTTTCCAGCGCGGCCAGCTGCAATGCCGCGTTCTTGCCGAGGACCTCGGCCTGGGCCTGCTGGCCCTTGGCGATCTCCAGCAGTTTCAGCTTTTCGCCTTCGCCCAGCAGGCGCAGTTGTTCCTTGGTGAATTCCGCTGCCTTTTTCTTGATTTCGGCTTCGACCAGCTGTGCTTGCTGGTCAGCGGTGGCGCGCTCGCGTTCGACCTTGATGCGTTCGCGCTGAGCATCCTGTTCCTTCTTGTAGGTTTCCTGTAACTGGGTTGCCAGTTGCTCACGCAAGGTGGCGACCAGCAGTTCCGGTGGAATGGCCGGCTCGCCCATTCTGACCTCCTGGATGGTGACACCGGCCTTCAGGCCTTCCGGCACGATGGCTGTTTCCACGGCGGTGACGATTTCGTCGCGCTTTTCGATGAAGTCGAGCACCTTGCGCTCCGGGTTGCCACCAATGGTGCGCAGTATGTCACGTATGGCCGGGGTGATGATGTTGTCCTCAACCTGAGTCAGACCGCCGACCGAGGCCACGACCTTGGCGGCATGCGCGGGATTGACCGCGACGATGACCCGCATGTCGACCGGTACGGTCCAGCCCTCGACACGCACATTGATAGCCTCGTCTGCGGCGCCCTTGGGTATCTCGATCTTTTCGGAGATTTCTTTTTGTACAATCTTGCCCTCGTCGGATACGGTCAGGTTGATTCGTCTGGCGGTATACCCGCCTTTGTACACCCAGGTTTGCAGCCGCGTCGGGATTATGGTCGACACGTAGGCCTTTTCATTCAGGTAATACCGTCCGGGCGGGATCGGGCTTTCCCAGACGCCGACACAACCTTTCGGCACCAGTGGCAGGGCCAGCGTGTCATCGCTGCGGCTTTCTGATTTTGCAGGGTCAGGGCAGGCCGCCGGACTGGTTTTGATGTTCGAACGGATGACCGCAACATGGCCGGTGGGTACGTCCGTCGCCGGGTGTAACTGGATGCGGAACAGGTATGGATTTAGACGGTATTTGCCGGGTTTGAGTACATTGAACTGCGGACCTTTCTGGCCGCCATTCTGCAGGAAATAACTGGCATCCAGCATTTGTTCCTCGAGGCCTTCGGACCACGGGTTGGCGAGATAATCACCTTCCTCAATGGGGCGTCCATCGGTGGCGACCAGCAGGCCGTACTGGCCCTCGGGTATCTCCTGCACGTTGTAATACTCGATGTCATAGAGAATGCGTACGAACAGTTTCAGGTGGAAGCCTGGACCCAATATTTCAGCCTGAGGACCTTTCTGGCCGTCCAGCGCGATGATGCGTCCTGATGGCAGGTCGTCACCCAGATAGATGCGTTTCAGTGCGCCAATCTCGTCACCGCCGACAATGACGAAAGAACGCGACAGAAAGCCGATGATTGCAAACAACACCAGCCCGCCCTGCATGGCAAGGTTGAATATGGGGCGCGATGAAATCCCGCGTTTGGCGATGATGGCGGCCGCCAGCAATGCGGCGATGGATAGAAAGACCATTAACATGGGTGAAGACTCCTTGATGCGTTATTAGGCATAGATGAATGGATCCTGGTCGGGTGATTTTATGCCGTTGGCCACTCGAAACAAAGTTTTCGCCGAACCAGAAGTGAGATTGTTAACTGAAATGGTTATGGTCCGGTTTCTGCTGGAGCTTCCAGATCGCGATAGATGGCGGCATCGAAACGCGGCGTGCATATGGCCAGAAAAATCAGGTCGCCATCGCCGGTGTTGCTGATGCGCTGTCGACAACCGGGCGGAATGATCACTACATCGCCGGTGGCCACTGTGGCCGACCCCTCATCGCCAATCTCGACCCGTCCTTCACCCTGCACAATGCAGTAGCGTTCGGTCACGCCTTCAAGCCGGTGCCAGCGCGTGGTGACGCCAACGGGCACCCGGGCGCGGGCAATGGACAGGTCGGGGTCCTCAGGCGAATTGGACAGCTCGTTGATATAACACCCCTCGTCGAGATAGAAATCAGCCAGCGGGTGATAATGGCGAATGCTTGGTTGCATGTGATCAGGCTCCTGGTTTACAGGGCGATCGGGTTATCGTGCGTTGGCACGCGCAAGTTGGGTGGCCGACCGACCTTGTTTCGGGTAGAAAAAAGCCGGCGAAAGCCGGCTTATTTCTGTCAGGTATCAAACCCGTCGCGACGGGTCAGGAATCATCCTTTTTAGCGTCCTCGCTGTCGTCGTCCTTTTTGCTCTTCGCTTTCTTGCGCGATGCTTTCTTTTTGGGCGCGGCCGGCGTGGTGTCGGCTTGGGCCTCATCTTCGGTCGGCTGGCCCAGTGTACCTTCAACCGGCTCATTGTTCAGACTCAGTCTGGCCGAGTCATCCTGCTGCTCGGCGGCCTTGCGCTCGTCGTATTCGGCGCAGGCATTCGGTGAGGTGCTACCGGCACAGGCAAAGATGCGCTCGCCCAGCGACACGCATCCAAGCGGAATGACCAGCAGGGTTAACAAGGTCGATACGAAGACACCGAACAGCAACGAGATGGCCATGCCCTGGAAGGTCGGATCGGTGAGTATGACCATGGAGCCCAGCACCAGTGCCAGCGCGGTGATCATGATCGGGCGGGTTCTGGCCTTGGTGGCGAAGATAACCGCATCGCGCAGGTTCTTGCCCGTGCTGACCTGATTGATGGTGGCGTCGATCAGCAGGATCGAATTACGCACAATGATACCGGCCAGCGCGATCCAGCCGATCATGGAGGTCGCGGTAAATTCAGCACCGAGCAACCAGTGCCCAGGGACTATGCCCAGCATGGTCAGTGGAATCGGCGCCATGATGACGGCTGGAATGGAAAAGTTACCAAACTGCCAGACCACCAGCATGTAGATCGCGACCAGCGCCACGCCAAAGGCCATGCCCATATCGCGGAAGGTTTCATAGGTGACGGTCCATTCGCCAGTCCATTCGAAGCCGGAGACATCGTCGTGGTCGGGGGCGTCGATCATGGTGCCCGACATGATCACGCCATCCGGGGTGGGGTGATTCTTCAGGCGTTCGTCGATGTCGTTCATGGCATAGATAGGCGCGGGTAGCGCACCGACCGAGTCACCCACCACGAATTCGATTTCACGCATGTCCTTGTGGAAGATCATCGGGTCGCGATAGGCCTTGACGAATTCGCCCAGCTCGCCCAGCGGCACCATGCGTCCATCCTGGGTCATGATCGGCATGTCGGCCAGATTGTCGAGCTGAGATCGAATCTCCAGCGGAATCTGCAGCAGGATATAGGTTGGCTCATACACGAGTCGTTGTTTGATGTCGCCGACCTTGAACATGCCCATCGACATGGCCAGGTGCTGATTGATGGTCTCGACCGGCACGCCCAGGGTAGCGGCCTTGTCGAGGTCGACCTTGAAACGCCAGATTTCCTGTTCCGAACGCATGAAGTTATCGACGTCATCGATGAGGGGTGACTCGTGGAACAGATCGGTCAACATCTTGGCAACCTGTTGGCGCGTGGCCGTGTCGGGGCCATGCACCTCGGCGACCACGGTCTGCAGCACCGGTGGGCCGGGCGGCATTTCGACGATGGTGAATACCACATCGGTGCCTTCCTTGAGCGGTTTCAACATCTGGCGGACTTCCTGGGCAATTTGGTGGCTGGTTTTTTCGCGCGTTCCCTTGGGCGTGATCTGCAACTGTATCTCGGCCTGCCAGGGGAACATGCGCAGATAGTAATGGCGTACCAGGCCATTGAAATCGTAAGGCTTGGCTGTACCGACATAGGTTTGCAGCGCCACGACCTCGGGTATGCTGCGTAATACCTCGACTACCTCGTTGGTCATGTTGATCGTCTCGGGCAGGGCCGTGCCATCCGGCATGTCGATAACCAGGGCGAACTCGTCCTTGTTATCGTAAGGCAGCATCTTGACCTTGACCATGTAATTGGAAATCGGCAGGAACATTGCGACGGTCAGGAAGAACGCCACGAACAGTCCGATCAGGAAGCTGTAACCCCAGAACTTGGAGTCCAGCAGTTTGCCGATGACTTTTTGATAAAAACCTTCCAGCCAGTTGTCGATCTTCTGATCGCGTTCTTCCATCTTGTGCAAAACATGTAATGGCGGAATGATGCGCATGGCGATCCACGGCGCGAATACCACGGCGGCGATCAGCGAGAAGATCATGGCGACCGAACCGAGTGCCGGAATGGGTTCCATGTACGGGCCCATCATGCCGCGCACGAAACCCATAGGCAGCAATGCGGCGATGACCGTGTAGGTCGCGAGCACGGTCGGGTTGCCGACCTCGCGCACCGCATCGACCGCGATCTCGGTACTGGTCTCGCCGGCGCGCAGCCAGCGCGCGTAGATGTTTTCAACGATGACAATGGCGTTATCGACGAGGAAGCCGATTGAGAAGATGAGCGCGAACAGGCTGACGCGGTCGATGGTATACCCCATCATCATGGCCATGAATACCGTGATTACCAGCACCACCGGAATGGTCAGCAAAACCACGATGGCAGGGCGCAGACCGAGAGAGATCCATACCAGGAAAGTTACCGCGGCAGTCGCGATGGCCAGTTTGAACAGCAGATCGTTAACCTTTTGATCGGCGGTCTGGCCATAGTTGCGGGTGACCTCGACATTGACGTTGTCCGGAATCAGGTGACCCTTGAGGTGTTCAACCTTGTCCAGAATGTTGTTGACCACGGATACACCATTGGCGCCGTGTTGTTTGGCGAAGGCGATGGTGACGGCTTGTGCGCCATCCACGCGCTCACCCTTGTGTGCAGGGCCGGTGTAGTAGGCGACCTGGTGTCGCGCCTCTTCGGGGCCGGCAATGATTTCGGCGACATCGCGCAAATAAACCGGTTTGCCCTCATGATTGCCCACGACCAGGCGTTCGAAATCGGCGGCTGATTTGAAAAAAGCGCCGGTCTTGACCCACAGGAATTTGCCACCCTGTTCAATCGCACCAACCGTCTGCTCGGAATTGAAGGACTTGATGGTCTGGGCGATGTGACCAATCGAAATGCCATAACCCTTGAGCTGACTGGGTTGGACATCGATGCGGACCTGTTCGGCGCGACCACCGGATACGAAGGCGATGCCGGTCTGCGGCACCTGTTTCAGCGTATGCATGAGGCTGACCGCGAGGGTGCGCAGGTTGGCGTCATCCAGTTCATGCGACCACAGGGTCAGGGTGACCACGGGGACATCATCGACTTCCTTGGGTTTGATCAAGGGCATCTCGACGCCGGGTGGCATGGTGTCCAGGTTTGACTGCACCTTGTTGTGGGTCAGTACGATAGCGCGTTCAATCTCTTCACCGACCTCGAATTCCATGGTGATGATGCCCATGCCCTCGTCACTGACCGAGTAGACATGTTTCACACCATGAATTTCCGATACCAGGCGCTCCAGTGGGCTGACCACCAGACGCGAGACTTCTTCCGACGAGGCGCCAGGCATTTGCAGCATGATGTCGATCATGGGCACCGAGATCTGCGGGTCCTCCTGACGTGGTGTGGCGTAGAGCCCGTAAAAGCCAATCAGCATCATGGCCACAAACAGAAGGGGCGACAGTGGGCTGTGGATGAAGGAGTCCGCCAGCCTGCCCGCGAAGCCCAGTTCTTCCTTGGTCAGTACGTCTTTTTTATTTGCAACCGTCATTTCAGTTGACCTCTAAATTGATTTTTTTCTTCTGGCGCCGGTCAGTGGCGGCGCCGGGTGAAATGATGGATCGTTGAGGCTGGAAGGTGGGTGTTGCGGCATCCCCTGCTTCATGCGTGTAACGATCCGGTCTGGAGCGAACCGGTGGATTATTCGACCGATGGTTGATAAGGACCGGAGCGGGTCGAACCCAGGGGCTCCTTGAGGATGGCGTCGCCTATATCCACGCCCGAGATGACCGTAACCAGGCCGTCACCCGACGCGCGGCCGAGACGCACTGTCCGCATTCTGACCATGGTGCGATCGGGTGATACCTCGAATACAGCGGGCAGGCTGCCGCGCCAGTTGATGGCGGATTCCGGTATGACTGCCAGGGGGTGGCTTTGTTTACTGGTATCGGGAATTGCCACCTCGGCGTACATGCCGGGCCGGGCGTCGACGCCACGAGGTAAATCGAATTTGACGGTGGTGGTGTGTCCACCCTGGTTGGCCATGGGGAAGATGCGCGCCACGCGCACCGGTATGGTATCGCTGCCACTATCGAGGCGGGCTTCGACGACTGAGTTTGCACGCAGGTTGGACAGCAGGCGTGCGGGCACTTCGACCTGAATCTGCATTTGGCTGGTATCGGCGAAAACCACCAGTGGCATACCCGGCTGGGCAATGTCGCCGACCTCGACCATTTTTTTGACGATGACGCCGTCGAACGGCGCGATACTGCTCAGATTGCGGATGTTTTCATCCAGTTCATTGATGCCGGCCAGGGCCTGTTCGACCTGGCGACGTGCGGATTCAATGGCGGTGCGTTGCCCATAGATGTTGGAGTAGCGCTCGTAGTCCGGATCGCCTTCGCCACTGAATTCACGAAACGGGTCGCTGAACATGCTGAACATCGACGGGGCGCCACCGAGCATTGAATTGGCCTGGGTGTTGGGGCTCAATACCTCGCGCTGGTACATGACCTGCGCATTGGACAGACCGGCGCGCGCCATTTCGTACCCGGCCACGGCGGCCTTGCGTTTTTCCAGCAGGGCGGCCTCGTCCTGGACGACCAGACGGGTGCCGGCCGGAAAGAAATCACCTTCCTCGCCAGCGATAAATTTGACATCGCCGGGCATCTGGGCAATCAGGTTGACCATTTTGTGCGGAATGACACCACCGCCGAGAATCGCGGTGCTTGAATTCTGACCACCCGGGATCACATAGATTTGATCTTCGGGTACCTGGCTGGCGGTATCCATTGGGGCTTCGGGGGTTGCGCCATCCTGTGCATGCAGGGCGGCGGCGGAGGACAGCACGGTTGTCACGCCAACGATCAGGCTTATGGTCAGTTTTTTGATCATAAATCACTCCAGAGAATCAGATATGGAAATCTGCCCTCCGGAAATTGCAACAGGATTATTGTTGAATTGCCCGCATACCGAAGGACATCGATAAAACAGCAGCGAATACTAACACAATTTATATATAAGTGTATTGATTTGGGTTATGTAAGCGCCTGCATTAGCTGCCAGAAATGCAGGCTCTAGGCGGCTGTAAACGGTCTTAAATCAAGCGTATGCGTGGATTGCGCCTTAGCTGGCCAGTGTTGGCTCAACGGGCATTTGCACAGGGTTCGAAGCCTGCTCGGTGATTGCAGGCGGGGCGGCTTATTTACCCAGGAGTTTAAAAATGGTACCGCAGTAGGGGCATTTTGCTTCGCCACCATTTTCCTGTACCGGGATGTAAACCCGTGGGTGGGAGTTCCACAGGCTGGAGCCCGTTGTCGGGCAGTGCACAGGCAGGTCGCCTTTCCTGACCTCGATAGCGGTTTTGGCATTGGGCGTGCTGAATTCGTTCTGTCGTTCGGCGGTGTTGGGGTTTACCATGGTTTTGGTCCTGTCGGGTGGCTGATCAACTTTCGGGGTTAGACAAAGGTCAGCAGGTTCAGGTGTTTTTCATTGCGCCCATGAACCAGGTCGAAATAAGCGCTTTGCAGTTTTTCCGTGATCGGGCCACGGCCTTCGCCAATGGGGCGGTTGTCGAGTTCGCGAATCGGCGTGACCTCGGCGGCAGTGCCGGTGAAGAAGGCCTCATCGGCGATGTAGACCTCGTCCCGGGTCAGGCGTTTTTCGGTGATGCTCATACCCATGTCGGCAGCCAGCATGAAGATGGTCTTGCGCGTGATGCCGTTGAGCGCGGACGTGACCTCCGGGGTGTAGATGACACCATCCTTGATGACGAAGATATTCTCGCCACTGCCCTCGGCCACATACCCTTCGGGATCGAGCAGCAGGGCCTCATCGTAGCCATCCTGCAGCGCCTGCTGTAACGCCATCATGGAGTTGATGTACTGGCCGTTGGCCTTGGCCTTAGTCATCGAGATGTTGACATGGTGCCGCGTGAACGACGAGGTTTTGACGCGGATTCCGCGCTCCATGCCCTCGTCACCCAGGTACGAGCCCCATTCCCAGGCGGCAACGATGACGTGGGTGCTGAGGTTGTCGGCGCGCAGGCCCATGCCTTCGGAACCATAGAACACCATGGGCCGGATATAACCGCTGTCGAGCTTGTTGTCGCGCACGGCGGCGATCTGGGCGTCCATCAGTTGCTGTTTGTTCCAGGACAAATGCATGCCCAGGATCTTGCACGAGTCGATCAGGCGATTGGTATGCGCTTCAAGGGCAAAGATAGCGGTGCCCTGGTCGGCGTGGTAGGCGCGCACGCCTTCAAATGCGCCCATCCCGTAATGCAGGGTGTGGGTCAGCACGTGAACATTGGCCTCGCGCCAGGGGACCATCTTGCCATCGAACCAGATAAAGCCATCCCGATCAGACATGGACATCGATTTTTTCTCCAACAGGTCTTGTGTTTCGGATTATCAGTGATTAACCGGTGGTCGTCTCAATCTGAAACGTGTCGTGCCAGCATTGCCTGACCAGAGCGATCTCGTTCGCAATGTCTGTGCTGGGCAGTTCGGCAGGCTGGTTCTGGATGACGAGCGCCTGCAAACACCGGTGATAGGTCTGATACGCATCGGCCAACTGGTGCTGCCGGGACGAGATAAGCCCCAGCTCGTGCAGCCTGCCAATAAGGCCGATATTATCAGTGCTTTCACACAGGCTGGCAAATTTATTTGCGTGCCTGAGCACCCAGTACTGCAGCATAAATTCAATGTCGACCATGCATCCGAGCGAGTGCTTGAGGTTGACGATTTCACCCTCGGGCGGTTTCTTTGCCTCGTACATGCGCTGGCGCATGGCGGCGATTTCCGCGCGCACTGTCGGCTCGTCGCGCGGCAGTTGCATGACCTCGCGGCGAATGGCTTCGAACTCGTTACCCAGGCCCGGGTCGCCGGCTATGAATCGTGCGCGCACGATGGCCTGGTGTTCCCACACCCAGGCCTTGGTCAATTGATAATGGCGAAAAGCGTGCAGGGGTGATACCAGCATGCCGGAGGCGCCATCCGGACGCAGACGGGTATCGATTTCATATAACTTGCCAGCGGCGGTGAGCAGGGTGATTTTGGAGATAATTTTTTGCGCCAGACGGGCGAAGAAGATGTTGTTGTCAATACTGCGGTTGCCGTTGGTCAGTTGATCCTCGCCAGTCGAATTGTGTACGAAGACGATATCCAGATCGGATTCATAATGCAGTTCGCGGCCGCCGAGCTTGCCGTAGGCGAGTATGCCGAACCCGGGTGATCGGGTTTGTCCATCGATAGTACAGCGTGGTTCCCCGTGGATGGCCGTCAATTCGCGCCAGGCGAGGTCATAGACGGCCTGTACGATGATGGCGGCAAGCTGCGACAAACAGTCCGAAACACGCGTGGTGTCGATCTCGTTGGCCAGGCTGGCGGTTGCGATCTCGATGGTGTGGGCGCGCTTGAACTGACGCAAAACGTCGAGTTCCATCTCGATGTCGCCGGCGATGTTGTGCAACTGCACGCCGAGGCTGTGAGCCAGGTAATCGGCATTGAAGCGGTTGTCCAGCTGTTCAGGATGCAGAATGGATTCCAGCAGCATCGGGTAACGTGTGACGTCGCGCGCGATCAGGCTGCTGCTGTCGAACAGGGATACCAGTTTTTCCAGCAAGCCCTCGCGCTGGTATAACAGTTCGAAATACACGCTGCGACCGGCAATGGAAGACAGTAGTTCCAGCATGCGCTCGAGCAGTTGTGCCTGATCGGGCCGCGCTGCGACCAGTTTGAGTAAGGGCGGGAAGAAACAGTGGAAACGCCGCTTGGCCTTTTCCGACATGAACAGGAAGGCCTTGGATGCGTAGAAGTTCTGCAGGCGCTGGTGAATACTGTCAGACTCGGTGAAGCCCATCTGGCGCACCTGTTGAAGGTGTTCATCGGCATCCAGTTCGTTGAGGTGAACAAGCCCTGTGTTTGCACCTTCGCCATCGTCGTGCTGCTCGAACAGTGAGGCGAAGATGCCATTGACCAGGGTCTGGTTGCCCTGAAGTGTCACTTCAAGACCGGCCCAGTCGCTGAAACCCATCAACAGGGCGATGCGCTGGCGGTGATTGGCATTGGCCGGAATGTCGTGGGTCTGCTGGTCATCCATCATCTGAATATGGTTTTCCAGTCGACGCAGGAAACAATAGGCCGTGCGCATTCGCGCCACCTCGGCAGGGTCGGTGATCTGTTGCTCAGCGATCACCTGCATGGCGCGAAACAGGCTGGGTGTTTGCAGCAGATGGTTGCGTCCGCCTTTTAGAATCTGAAAGGCCTGGACGTAGAATTCAATCTCGCGAATGCCGCCGTGTCCGGTTTTGATGTTATTGCGTTCATTCTTGCGCCGCGCCTGCTGGTCGATTTTTTTCTTCAGTTGCGCCAGGCCGTCGAACACCCGGTAATCATGATAACGCCGGTATACGAAAGGTTTGAGGATGGATTGCAGGTATTTGCGGTCACTGTCGCTGCCGGTAATGACGCGCGCCTTGACCATGGCGTATTGCTCCCACTCGCGACCGTGCAATTGGTAATAGTGTTCAAAGGCCTCATGACTCAATACCAGCGGACCCGAATCGCCCCATGGCCGCAGGCGCAGGTCGACCCGGTAAACGAAGCCGTCGGCGGTACTGTCGTGCAGGAATTTCTTCAACAGGCGGGCGACGTTGGTGAAATACTGGCTGTGCTCCTGCTGGCCGAAACCACTCAGGCGACCGTCTTCGCTGTACACGCAAATCAGGTCGATGTCGGAGGAGAAATTAAGCTCGCCACCGCCCAACTTGCCCATACCGATAATGTTGAGTTGCATGGCCTCGTCCAGCGTGTCCATTGGCTGGCCATGTTTCGCGCTGAGTATGGCCTCGGCTCGGCCTAGTGCCTGGCGAATGAGGGCGTCCGCCAGGTCGGTGAGGCGCTGCAAGGTATCCTCTACCGCGGCGTCGAGACATACATCGAGAAACAGGATGCGCAACATCTTGCGATGGCGAAACAGGCGCAGCTGTTGCTTGATCTGGTTGTCGTCTATTAGCTCTTGCAATGCGTTGGCCAGGGCAGGTTCATCCAGCTGCCAGTCGCTGCAGCCGTGAAGTTCATTCAGCAGCTCGGGATACTTGCCCAGTTGGTTCGAGGCATAGTTGCTGGCCAGCGCCAGTGTGCGCATCTGCTCGACGAAATCCGCGTCGCGATCAAACCCGGTGTGAGACAGTGCTGCTTCGACGCGTTCCCACACGAACAGGTCGGGCTCGATCAAATCATTAAAAGATTGCATAAGGATATTTGTAAATTTAAATGTAAATGAGAAAGATTATTATTTACATGAGCAACTGCTTGGCCTAATATCGCGCTCAGTTGTTCGATTGTAAGTTAATTAAACAGTACGGTGATAAATCTATGAAACTGAAACTCGTGTTAACAGCCCTTCTGCTGACCCTTGGTTCACAGGCCATGGCGGCTGAAGTCAATTTATATTCGGCGCGTAAGGAAGCGCTCATTAAACCGCTGCTTGATGACTTTACTCAGCAGACAGGCATCAAGGTGAATCTGGTAACCGCCAAGGCCGGAGAGCTGATGCAGCGACTCAAAAGTGAAGGCAAGAACACCCCGGCCGATCTGATGCTGACTGTCGATGCGGGTAACCTGTACCGCGCCCAGAGTGCCGGTCTTTTCCAGCCGGTTGATTCTGTGGCCTTGCAGGCGGCTATTCCGGCCCAGTATCGAGAGCCCCAGGGCTATTGGTTCGGGTTATCGTTGCGCGCGCGTCCCATTATGTATGCCAGCGATCGGATCGACGCCTCCGAACTGGGCAGTTATGAGGATCTGGCTGATCCGAAGTGGAAGGGACGGATATGTATCCGATCTTCCAGCAATATATACAATCAATCCCTTGTTGCATCCATGATCGTGGCCAATGGTGAACAGGCCACCGAGGCATGGGCCAAAAAATTCGTCAACAATTTTGCCCGATCACCCAAAGGAGGCGATACCGACCAGATCAAGTCTGTTGCGGCTGGCGAGTGTGATATCGCCATCGCCAACACCTACTATCTTGGGCGTTTGACCAACTCCAGCAAAGCCAGTGATAACGAGGTGGCAGCGAAAATCGGTATCATTTGGCCCAATCAGAAGGGTCGCGGAGTGCATCTCAATGTAAGTGGTGTGGGATTGATCAAATCGGCAAAGAATCGCTCAGAGGCTATCAGGTTGATGGAATTCCTGGTCTCCGATGCAGCGCAAAAGTGGTATGCCGATGTCAATAATGAATATCCGGTTACACCGGGTGTGGCGATCCAGGGAGCCTTGAAAACCTGGGGAGCCTACAAGGCAGACAATATCAATTTGTCCAATCTGGGTACTCACAATGCCAATGCGGTTAGATTGATGGACCGCGCTGGCTGGAAATAGCACCAGGGCAATAACTCGACCGGGTGAGCCAGATCACCCGGTTGGTTGTTCCGGATCAGGCTGCGAAGTACAATTCGCAGCCTTTTCGTGTTTAACAGATAGTGTAGATATAGCTTGTATCCGACTCTTGTCAGTGAATCCGGGTGGATGGCCCGCATGTGGCAGCCCAGTATCATACTGGTGGCGGCTATTTTAAGTATCCCTATCCTGACCATCGCAGGATTTGTATTTGAACCTTCGGGTGAAAACTGGGAACACCTCAAGCAAACCGTTCTCACTGAGTACCTGACCAATTCTGCGTTGCTGGTCCTCGGGGTATCGATTGGCACCCTGTTGATTGGCGTGTCGACCGCCTGGTTAACCGCGTTGTTTCAATTTCCCGGCAAAAAACTGTTTACCTGGATGTTGCTGCTGCCGTTGTCGATGCCGGCTTATATCATTGCCTATACCTATACCGGCATGTTCGATTTTGCCGGCCCTGTGCAAACCCAATTGCGTGAATGGTTTGATTGGAGTTATGGCGATTATTATTTTCCCGAGGTGAGGTCGCTGGGCGGCGCGATGGTGATGTTATCACTGGTGCTGTATCCCTACATCTACCTGCTGGCGCGCGCCGCGTTTCTGGAGCAATCAGTGTGCGTGCTTGAAGTCAGTCGTACGCTGGGCTGTGGCGCCTGGTGCAGTTTCTTTCGGGTGGCGCTGCCTTTGGCCCGGCCTGCCATTGTCGCCGGCTTGTCACTGGCGTTGATGGAAACCCTGGCTGACTATGGCACGGTTTCGTATTTTGGAATTGGGGTGTTTACCACGGGTATCTTTCGAACCTGGTTTGGGCTCGGTGACAGTGTGGCTGCGGCCAAACTGGCCGCCTTGCTGTTACTGTTTGTATTTACCCTGGTCATCGCCGAACGCATGTCAAGGCGACAAGCGCGTTACCATCATACCACCAATAAATACAGTAAACTGCCGGATTACAAGTTAACCGGTGGTTGGGCCGTGATCGCTGTTGTGACCTGTCTGATTCCTGTTTTGCTGGGTTTTTTACTCCCGGCCGGGCAGTTAGCTTACTGGGCGGTGTTAACTTATGAGGAGATGGTTGACGCAAGCTTTATCCAATTGAGCCTGAATACCGTCATGCTGGGTCTGGGGTCGGCCGTACTGGCGGTATTGCTGGCGGTATTTCTGGCCTATGGTAAACGGCTATTGGCAACGACTGCTGTGGGTATCTCCATTCGCGTGGCGGCGATTGGTTATGCGATTCCCGGAACAGTGGTTGCGGTCGGCATCATTATTCCGTTTGCATGGATTGATAACAGCATTGACGCTTTCATGCGCAATACCTTTGATATCTCGACAGGCCTGTTGCTCAGTGGCAGCCTGTTCGCCGTGATGTTTGCCTATATGGTGCGGTTTCTTGCAGTGAGTCTGCAGACAGTGGAATCGGGTCTGGGTAAAATCAAACCTTCGATGGATGAGGCCGCGCGTTCACTCGGTTATGCGCCACGGGAAACACTGCGCAAGGTGCATATGCCCTTGATGAAGGGCTCATTGTTGACGGCCCTGTTGATCGTGTTCGTCGATGTCATGAAAGAATTGCCTGCAACTCTGATTTTGAGGCCATTTAATTTCAATACGCTGGCGGTGCGGGCATTCGAGCTGGCGTCAGATGAGCGGCTCGCTGACTCATCGACCGCTGCGTTAATGATTGTCCTGGTAGGCTTGATCCCGGTGATTTATTTGAGCCGAAGTATTTCTCATTCACGCGCGGGCAGTCAACATCAGGCTGAACCCGCATAACTGATTGGATGATATGACCGAACATTACAAAGTTGCCGTACACAATATCGATGTCAGTTTTGGCAATAACAAGGTCATCGATGAGCTGTCGTTTTGCCTTAGAGATGGCAAAATCGGTTGCCTGCTGGGCCCCAGTGGTTGCGGAAAAACGACGGTGCTTCGCACCATTGCGGGGTTTGAACGTCCGCAGCGTGGTGAAGTGATCATCAATGGCCGTGAAGTTTGTAACCGAAAAATCAATTTGCCTCCAGAAAAACGTCATATCGGCATGGTGTTTCAGGATTTTGCCTTGTTTCCAAATCTCAATGTGCAGGACAATATTCGTTTTGGCATAAAGTCATGGTCACGCAAGGACCAGCAAAACCGCATCATGGAGCTTCTGGAAATGGTCGGTCTGGCGGCATCGGCCAAGGCCTATCCGCACCAATTATCCGGTGGCCAGCAACAGCGTGTGGCGCTGGCCAGAGCTATGGCCCCTAAACCTTCAATTCTTTTAATGGATGAACCTTTCTCCAGTATGGATGTGGAACTGCGTGAACAACTGGCGCGTGACGTTCGCAAGATACTGAAAAAGGAAAACATTACCGCCGTGCTGGTCACTCATGATCAACATGAAGCCTTTGCCATGGCCGATGAGATCTGCGTGATGAGCGATGGTCGCGTGCAACAGTTTGATACCGCCTATAACCTGTACCATAAACCGGTCAATCGTTTTGTCGCCGATTTTATTGGTGAAGGTGTGATTGTGCCGGGCATGGTGGTGGGCGCGAATACGGTCAACACCGAGTTGGGGAATATTCATGGCCTGGTGCCAAAAGGATGCAAGCCGGGCTGCCCGGTCGACGTGCTGATCCGCCCTGATGACATCATTCATGATGACGCCTCGAGCGAGACCGCCACAGTGGTCGAGCGCGCTTTTCGCGGTTCCGAATTCCTGTATACACTGCGTATGCCAAGTGGTATCGAGGTGTTGTCACTGGTGCCGAGCCATCATGATCACAAGATCGATGAAACCATAGGTATCATGCTTGAGTTCGATCACCTGGTGGTTTTTCCCCGCCAGACGGAAGTGACCTGAACACCGGCATGAGCAGGCCACTCGGGTGTCCCGTCAGGTGCATCGAGTCGCTGCCGACGGCACTGGGCTGTGGCATCGTATCCAATGGATTTTTGTTGATCAGTCTTGGTGATTGGTATAACGTCGGGCAACCGGTGGAGGACACAATTCCGGATTAATAGACGAACCAAAGGACGTAGGCCGAGAATAAAAACCAATACAATAACAAAGCAGACTCGCTGCATAGGTACGAGCGTAGTGCGGGTTTAGAGGCGACCATGTGTGGCCACTCAAGTAACGAGGAGACCGCTATGAGCAAACGATTGAACTGTGCAGCTTTATACCTCGCGTTTGGACTGGGCATGGCGTGCACTGCGACTATGGCCCAGACCCCGGCGATTGACGATAACGTCATTAGTTGGGCGGGCTGTGGCATCACAAAAAAAGCCTTCATGGCCGAACTGGCCAAGGGTTATCAGGCCAAAACAGGCGTCAAGATGGAATTACATGGCGGCGGCGCAACCCGCGGTATTCGCGATACGGCCGGACGCAAGATGGACATGGGCGGCAGTTGCCGCATGACGCTGCCGGAGCTGGATTCGTCCGAAATGTATGTGACCCTGCATCCCGTTGCCTGGGATGCGCTGGCCGTTATCATGCATCCGTCCAACCCGTTGGAAAACATTACCAGCGATCAGGTGCGCGACATCTATCTGGGCAAGATCAAAAACTGGAAAGAGTTGGGCGGTCAGGATGCGCCGCTGGAGCTGTTCGTGCGCGAGGGCAAGATTTCCGGTGTCGGTTATGCGATACGCCAGTATCTGTTCAAAGATGGCTCGGTCGAGTTCAAGACCCGTCACGTGGTACAGTCATCGGGGCCTCTGGAGCAGGCAGTCGAGCAAAATCCCAATGCTATGGGTATTACCGGTGTCAGCAGTGCGCGTAAACGCGAGGTCAAAATCATCGGAATCGATGGCAAGGTGCCAACCTATGACAACGTCAAGAACGGTGACTACGGACTGTATCGCCCGCTGTACCTGGTGACCAGCCCCAGTCCCAGCCCCAAGGTGCGTGATTTTCTGAAATTCGCCAATTCAGCCGAGGGCCGCCAGATCATTCGCGACAACGGCACGGTGCCCTATCGCGAAGCCCTGAGCCTGATGTCCAAGATGCTGATCTACGGCTTTGGTGTGAAATAACCGGCTCGCTCGGCTGCGCTATCTGGCGGGGGCCCGGTTTAGAAATTCACCGACAGCGTCATACAGGCGCTGACAGGCATCCACTGCAATTGCTTCCAGATTGAGAAAGGCGTGGATCATGTCGTCGAAATGCAGGTGCTGTACACTGATCCCGGCCTGCTGCAGGCGTTCCACATAGGCGATACCTTCGTCGCGTAATGGGCAGAATTCAGCCGTGATGATCAGGCTCCGCGGCAGATAGCCATCCAATTCCATGTACAGGGGCGAGACGCTTTGGCGGTCCTCGCCATGCTGAAAATAATGATCGAATAACCACTGCATTCGGTCCGCATGCAAAAAGTAGCCCCGGCCGTTGCTGGTGACCGAGGGGAGATGCATGGTGTAGTCCAGGCTGGGGTAAACCAGAACCTGTCGCTCGATTCGAATATCTCTGTCATGACGCAGCATATGGGCGAGGCTGGCGCACATGGCGCCACCGCCGCTGTCGCCGCCGATGCATAAACGGTTATCAAATTTCACATCCATTTTTTCCAGCATATCGCGGTAATTGCGTAACACGGATTGTGCATCCTGGAGTGCGGCCGGATAGGGATGTTCGGGCGCAAGGCGGTATTCAGGCGCGATCACGATATGGCGGCTACTCAGAGCTAGCTTTCGACAAATGGGGTCATAGACGTCGATGCTGCCAGCCATGTGTCCGCCACCGTGGCAATACATCAGCACTGGCAGCGCTGTATCGGCTTGCGGATGGTACACCCGAACGGCAATGGGAGGTTCTCCATCGATCACGCTATCAATGACCCGGTCAACCTGCACGTTGTCGCTGGACATGGATGACGTCAGGCGCGCCAGCCCGTCACGTGTGGTGGTTGGGGTCATGACGAATCCATCGGCTTGAAGGGCCTTGAGCTTGGCGTTGTACTCGGCGAGCCAGGCGCTGATCTGTGGGCTGGGTTGGGGCATGGCTGGCGGCGGCTGTAATCGTTGCGCGGAATCCTACCTGTATCCATGGCCTACCGCTAGAGCTTCGGACAGGTCTTTGCGGCGTATCTCTCCACGTTAATTCACTGACCCAGATCAACTATCGTTTACATATCTGAACAGGCTTGATAAATGTCAAGTGTTCCTGCGATCCCAGGCCTAGTATTGGGGCGTTGCTTTACTGTTCGACGAGAACTCCATTGACACTTGCCAACCCTTCCAGACGCGCCCTGTTCCGCAGTCTGAGCGGTTCCATCGAACCGGTGCTGGCGCCCCCCTGGGCGAGTGCCGATTTCAAGGTTTTGTGTACCCGTTGCAATGACTGCATAGACGCCTGTGAGACAGGCATTCTGAAACGCGGTGATGGTGGGTACCCGCAAGCGGATTTCGATGCTGGCGGCTGCACCTTGTGTGCTGAATGCGCCAATGCCTGCGAACCCCGGGCATTGTTAAAACATGACGGGCTGCCCTGGCCTTTGAAGGCCGTTATCGAGGGCCATTGCCTGTCTGCCAATGGAGTGATCTGCCGCGCTTGCGGTGATGCCTGCGATCAGCGAGCGATCCACTTTCGAATTCAGACGGGCGGCCGCGCGCAGGTGTCAATCGACGCCGAACTGTGCAATGGCTGCGGATTTTGTTACGCCCTGTGTCCCGAGGGCGCCATTCAACTAAGAGAAATGACATGAGCGATTACAACGTATGCGGTGTGCTGGTCATGGCCAGACCGGACAGTGCTTTGCAGGTTAAAGCGGCGCTCAGCGCAATGCAGGGCGTTGAGGTGCACGCCAACAACAACGGCAAACTGGTGGTGACCGTCGAAGGTCCGAACAACCGCGATTTCGCCAACCGCATCCAGGGCTTTTCCGACATACGCGGCGTGTTGTCCACGTCGCTGGTGTATCACGAGATTGAAACTAACGACGAGGCGCCGGCACAGGCTGCCACCCAGAGCGCAGGTATGACGCAGGAGTTGAGACCATGAAACTGACCAGACGTGAATTCATCAAGAACAATGCCATTGCGGCGACCGCGGCAGCGGCAGGTGTCACCCTGCCGGGTATAGGCAGGGTGCAGGCCGCGAGTTCCGATATTCGCTGGGACAAGGCGGCCTGTCGATTCTGCGGTACCGGCTGTTCGGTGCTTGTGGGGACCAAGGAGGGCCGCGTGGTGGCGTCTCAGGGTGACCCGGATGCACCGGTGAATCGTGGCCTGAATTGTATCAAGGGCTATTTTCTGCCCAAGATCATGTACGGTAAGGATCGCCTGACCCAGCCGTTGTTGCGCAAGAAAAATGGCGAATACGACAAACAAGGCGATTTTGAACCGGTCAGCTGGGATGAAGCCTTCACGATCATGGCTGATAAATGGAAGGAGTCGATCAAGCGTTCCAACGAGGAAAACGTGGGTAAGTCGGTCGATGAGTTGACCTCACGTGTCGGCATGTTCGGTTCCGGGCAGTGGACCGTGTGGGAAGGTTATGCCGCGTCGAAGCTGTACAAGGCGGGGTTCCGTTCTAACCACATTGATCCCAATGCGCGGCATTGCATGGCATCAGCGGTGGGCGCTTTCATTCGCGCCTTCGGATCCGACGAGCCGATGGGCTGTTATGATGACCTCGAACACGCTGACGCCTTCGTGTTGTGGGGTTCCAACATGGCCGAGATGCATCCGATCCTGTGGTCACGCCTTACCGACACGCGCCTGACCCGGCCCGGCTGCGAGGTACACGTGCTGTCGACCTTTGAACATCGCAGTTTCGAGCTGGCCGACAACGGCATGATCTTCGAGCCGCAGACGGATCTGGCGATCCTCAACTACATCGCCAACTACATCGTTCAAAACGACGCGGTGAACTGGGACTTCGTCAACGCGCACGTCAATTTCACCAAGACGCCGACCGATATTGGTTATGGGCTGCGTCCAACCGATGCGCGCGAGCAGAACGCCAAAAACGCAGGCAAGGGCAAGCTTAGCAAGATCGATTTCGAGGAATACAAGAAGGCGCTCGAGCCCTACACGCTGGAATACGTCGCCGAGCTGTCCAGGGTGCCTGCCAAGCAGTTGGAGCGTCTGGCCAAGCTGTATGCAGATCCCAAGCGCAAGGTTGTCTCGTACTGGACCATGGGCTTCAACCAGCATACCCGTGGCGTGTGGGTCAACGGACTGATGTACAACGTACATTTGTTAACAGGCAAGATTTCCGAGCCCGGCAATGGTCCGTTCTCGCTGACCGGCCAGCCATCGGCCTGCGGTACCGCGCGAGAAGTTGGCACCTTTTCGCATCGTCTGCCCGCCGACCTGGTGGTGGCCAACAAGGATCACCGCGCCTTCGCCGAAAAGGTGTGGAAACTGCCGGAAGGCACGATACCGGGCAAGGTGGGTTACCACGCCGTGTTACAAAGCCGAATGCTTAAAGACGGTAAACTCAACTGTTACTGGGTACAGTGCAATAACAACATGCAGGCAGGGCCCAACATCAACGACGAGATGTATCCAGGCTGGCGTAACCCTGAAACCTTCGTTGTTGTCTCCGACCCCTATCCAACCGTGTCGGCCACTTCGGCCGATCTGATACTGCCCACGGCGATGTGGACCGAGAAAGAGGGTGCTTACGGCAACGCCGAGCGTCGTACCCAATTCTGGCGTCAGCAGGTCAAGGCGCCGGGCGAGTCGCGCTCGGATATCTGGCAGGTGGTTGAATTCTCCAAGTACTTCAAGGCTGAAGAGGTGTGGCCGGAAGAACTGCTGGCGAGCAAGCCTGAATACCGCGGCAAGACCCTGTTCGATATTCTGTATCGAAACGGTCAGGTGGATAAATTTCCTGCGCAGCAGGTCACCGATGATCGCGGCAACGAATACGATAACGACGAGATGGAGCATTTTGGCTTCTATCTGCAAAAAGGGCTGTTCGAGGAGTATCGTATCTTTGGTACCCAGGGGCCGAAGAAGGGCCATGATCTGGCTGAGTTCGATGCCTATCACAAGGCGCGTGGCCTGCGCTGGCCGGTGGTCAATGGCAAGGAAACACTGTGGCGTTACCGCGAAGGCTTCGACCCCTTTGTTGAGAATGGCAAGGGTATGCAGTTTTACGGCAAACCGGATGGACGCGCCAATATCATCTCCGCGCCCTATGAGCCACCCGCCGAATCGCCGGATGGCGAATACGATCTGTGGATGTCAACCGGGCGTGTACTGGAGCACTGGCACAGCGGCTCGATGACGCGCCGTGTACCCGAGCTTTACAAGGCCATGCCCGATGCACTGGTATATATGCATCCCGATGATGCCAAGGCGCGTGGCCTGAAACGCGGCATGGCGGCGAAGATCATCAGTCGCCGCGGCGAGATTACCTGCCGGGTCGAGACGCGTGGACGCAACAAGCCGCCACAGGGGCTGGTATTCGTGCCCTGGTTTGACGCCAGCCGGTTGGTCAACAAGCTGACCCTGGATGCAACTGATCCGTTATCGAAAGAGACCGACTTCAAAAAGAACGCGGTCAAGATCGTTCGAGCCTAATCACACTGAATGCGATGAACCAATCCGCCAAACAGACACCGCAGGCCCAGGTCTCGCGCCGGCGATTCCTTACCGAGTCGCTGCGCTCGGCGGCCGGCGTGGGCCTGGTCGGGCTGCTGCTGGCAGTCTACCAGCGCCAGTCCGACGCGCTGCCGGCGGCGGCGATACGCCCGCCGGGGGCAGGTGCGGAGGCGGACTTTCTCGGCGCCTGTATTCGTTGTGGTCTGTGCGTGCGTGATTGCCCCTATGACACACTGAAACTGGCGGCAATGGGCGAGGATGTCGCGCTGGGTACGCCGTATTTCACGGCACGTCATATACCCTGCGAGATGTGTGACGACATTCCCTGTGTCAAGGCCTGCCCGACCGCGGCGCTGAATCATGATTTGACCGATATCAACGAGGCGCGCATGGGACTGGCCGTGCTGGCCGACCAGGAAACCTGCATCGCATTCCTCGGCTTGCGCTGTGAGGTTTGTTTCAATGTGTGTCCGCTGCGAAACGAGGCGATTACGCTGAACTATCAGCACAACAAACGCAGTGGCAAGCACGCACTGTTCATCCCGGTGGTGCATTCCGACGCCTGCACCGGCTGTGGCAAATGCGAAAAGGCGTGCATTCTGGAAGAGGCCGCTATCAAGGTCTTACCCTTTGCCCTGGCTCAGGGTGCGGCAGGCAAGCACTACCGCCTGGGCTGGGAACAGAAGGACCAGGCGGGTGGTTCGCTGGTAACACCGGATGCGCCGCATCAATACAACCTGCCAGAAGGAATGAGCTATGACCATGCGGGCGAGGGCCTGATACAGGACCAGGGTATCAACGATGGTGTGCCGTTCTCCAGTAATCCGCTGGATACCTTGAACCGCAAGGGAGGTCTGTGATGAAAGTGGGTGACATGGCCGGGACCGATGCCGTTTTCACCAAGGGCTGGTACCGCGCGCATCGCCTTCTGCTGCTGCGGAGGATCTCGCAGTTCGGCATTCTGGCCCTTTTTCTGCTGGGGCCGTTGTTTGGCATATGGATCGTCAAGGGCAACCTGGCATCCAGCCTGACCCTGGATACCCTGCCGCTGACCGATCCGTTGCTGTTATTGCAGGTGTTGCTGAGTGGCAATGTGCCCGCGCAGGCCGCCATCATCGGCGCCGCTATCGTGCTGCTGTTGTATCTGCTGGTCGGCGGACGCGCATACTGCGCCTGGGTATGCCCGGTCAATATCATTACCGATGCGGCGGCCTGGCTGCGTCGTCGCTTGGGGCTCAAGGCCGCGTCAGAATTCTCACGTCAGACACGCTTCTGGCTGCTGGCAGCGGTGCTGTTGTTGCCACTGGTGACGGGCGCGCTGGTGTGGGAGTTGGTCAATCCTGTCACCCTGACCTACCGGGCGCTGCTGTTCGGCATGTCGATGGCCTGGGTCATGCTGTTGGCCATCTTCATGCTCGATCTGTTGGTGTCGGCCAACGCCTGGTGCGGTCATCTGTGCCCGGTCGGCGCATTTTACAGCCTCATCGGCCGAGTTTCGCTGCTGCGCATCAGTGCCACGCGCCGCGCTGACTGCGATGATTGCCTGGACTGTTTTGTGGTCTGCCCCGAATCCAGAATTATCAAACCTGCATTAAAGGGGGCGGAGCAGGGTCTTGGCCCTGTGATTGACTCCGGCCTGTGCAATAACTGTGGGCGTTGTATCGATGTCTGCGCCAAAAATGTTTTCGAATTTTCAACCCGTTTCACCAATCGCCTTCCGCTCGACCGCGGAAGCTCGAACCAGAGAGAGGTCGTGTCATGAAAAAAATTATTAGCAGCTTTTTCGTTTTGTCACTCGTCATGTTTTTTTCGTGTTCGCAGGCCGAGCTCGCTTCGCTCAGGGGAGACATGGTGGAGAACCCCAGTGATGCGCCGGAAATCAAGCATTACCTGAAGGATCAGCCGCCAATGGCGCGTGATTACCTGCAACAGCCGCCTCTGATTCCACACAACATCGATGGCTATATGATCAATATCAAGCACAACAAGTGCCTGGGATGCCATAGCTGGACCAACTACAAGCGTCACAACGCGACCAAGATCAGCCAGACCCATTTTGAAAGTCGTGATGGCGCGGTGATGTCCAACGTGTCGCCGCGTCGCTTCTTCTGCCTGCAATGCCACGTACCGCAGGTTGATAGCAGACCGCTGGTGGAGAACACCTTCGCTCCGGTCGACGCCATGCGCCTGCAATGATCGTGACGAGGAAAAGACCAACATGAACAAAAAAAGAACCATCGCGGGCGCATCCCTTGGGGTGCTGTTCGTCGCTTTCGTTGTCGGTATCCTGTTCTGGGGCGGCTTTAACTGGGCCATGGAGATGACCAATACCGAGAAATTCTGCATTTCCTGCCATGAAATGCGCGACAATGTGTACGCCGAGTACGTTGAAACCATTCATTATTCGAACCGCACCGGTGTGCGTGCAACCTGCCCGGATTGCCATGTGCCGAAGGAGTGGGTACACAAGGTGATTCGCAAAATCAAGGCCTCCAACGAGTTGTACCACAAGGCACTGGGCACGATCGACACGCGCGAGAAGTTCGAGGACAAACGACTGCAACTGGCGCGCAACGTATGGAAAGCGATGAAAGAAACCGACTCACGCGAGTGCCGCAACTGCCATGATTACGAGTCGATGGATTTCGTCAAGCAGGGGCGGCGCGGTTATGCCGAGCACGAGCAGGGTTTTGCCAAGGGACTGACCTGTATCGATTGCCACAAAGGTATCGCCCATCAGTTGCCGGATATGTCAGAGGAAGATGCCAGCGCGGTGTTGAAAACCTACTAGCATCGGAAAATATTGAAGCAAGCGGCCGGTGATTGCCACCGGCCGATACGAGTCAGCGCGGCCCAGGCTCAGCTCAGAGCCTCGCGCTGGTTGTGTGGCGCGCTCACCCGCGTAGAATTGCCTCTCCAGTTCTCTTTGTTCCAGACCGCCATCGCCTGGTCTGGCTCACCGGATTCGTATTAGTGGAAATACCCGTCTCGTTAGTTGCCCTGGCCCTGCTGTTTTTCATGGTGGCTTTCACCTATTCCTCTGTGGGACTGGGTGGTGGTTCATCCTATACCGCACTGATGGCGATTTTTGGTCTCAACGCCATGACCATCCCGATGATTTCGCTGATGTTGAACGTCATCGTCAGCTCAGTGGGCAGCTATAATTTCATTCGCCACAACCATGCGCGCTTTGGCATCGTGCTGCCTTTTCTGCTGTCGTCGATCCCCATGGCCTGGGTCGGTGGCGCGCTGCAGATTTCGCAGCAACTGTTTTACTGGATTCTCTTCCTGTCGCTGTTGTTCGTCGTTGTGCGCATTTTCTTTTTTGCCGATACCCGCCTGCGTCTGCAACTGGGGCAGGGGCAGAGACTAGCCGTTTCGCTACTGTCTGGCGCTGTGCTGGGGCTGGTAGCCGGGATTGCGGGGATAGGCGG
>JGI10211J34971_10000398_pt1 | contig 34623 bp, 23 predicted proteins | sample Etolagsediment_FD_34971 | JGI IMG/M metagenome (IMG submission 34971)
ATCCACAACTGAATTTAATGGTGAAGGCATCCAGCCGTGTCCGCCAACTACAATTGAAACTATCCAATGGTGGATTCCTTATGGTTCAGATGGTGGGGGTGGATTACCAGGGTTATCTACAGGAACTGAACGTGGAATTGGTTTGGGTGGTTCACTTTGGGGTGGTGCTGCTACCGTGACATATGCAGATGAAATTGCGAATGGCGTGTCTCTTACATCTAAAGGAATGACGTATCTTAGAGTAGGCGGAAACACTTTAGGTGGATTAGGTTTTGCAGCTACTTCATATAATAATGTTGTGAAAATTCAAAATGGCACTTTTAATACAGCTGATGCTGTTGACTGGGGAGTCTCAGGCGGTATGCTGTTAACAGGAGTGTTGATATCCAACCCTGTAGGATTAACTGTTTTAGCTGTGGGTGGGATTGGATATGGTATATATCGGCTTGCTGCTGGCGACGCTACTGATGCATGGATAAATGAAAATTTTGGATTCAGACCGTAAATAATAGTGACATGAATTACCTTTATATTACAATTTTCAGTATTGTCCCAAGAAAAGCGCTATTAGGTCGCAGTCAAGTTGCGGCAACTCTACTGGCTGTTTCCTTTTTTTTTATCATTGTATCAGCGTCTCTTTGGGTTGAATATTACACAAAAATAAGGCTGCTAAATATTTATTCCGTTTTTATCTCTTTAGGTATTCTTTTTACAGCCTTTCGATGGTACTTTTTAAATCAAGGAAGGTTAAGAAAAAATCTAAAGAAGTATGAAGCATCAACCAAATGGGTTTTGAGATTGATAGGGATTGTATTTTTTATCCTATCTTTTTCTTCGCAAATTGTTACAGGAATTATTTTAACAATTTTAAAAAATAATTAGTTCGTTTTATGATTAAAGAACTCCAAGCCTCACTAAGACAGTGGGGCTTTTTCATGCCAAAACTTAGCCTTTCCATCCATTAAGTCTTTTAAGCATCTCGGGGTCTTTGAATAAACCTTCCCCGAAGGAATAGCAGAAAGTTTTTTAGGTATGTCTTTTTCCTGACTCGCCGGGTTGAAAAAACCCGACGGGTCAGACTCCTTCTTTTTCTCGACCCGTCGGGTTTAAAAAACCCGACGGGTCTGGGTTTACTACTTCTCCTGACTAAAATACAATTTGTAATAGCTGAGTTGTTTTTCGTCGTCGTAGCCTTTTTCGATGTAGCGCCTGTCGCCGTGGATGTAGAGGCTGAAGTTTTTATCGAGTTTAAGCACACTTTTAAAATTTCTTTCTTGTTTTTTGGCGGCTTTATCGGATATATCGAAGTGGTTGTCGATTTGTATTTTGTATTCCTCTTCAAACGCGTTTTTATAGCTTTTAAAAGTATCAACCAGATCGGGGTGATCGAGCACCTGGTTGGCGAAGGTCTCGAGATCGAAGGTGTCGTGTTCTTTGAAATACTTCGTCGAATTGTTGAGCATCCCGGCTTCGTCGGCACGGTCCATCTCAAACTTCTCAGGGAGATAGCTGGTGACAAATTTCTTCGTCATGGCCAGTGTTTTTTCGGTCTGGTAATACGCATCCCGACGCTCTGTGACGTGCAAAAAATCATCCACCCAATACCGGGCATCGGCACTGTTGAGGTTGTCGACTACCTCCACCACATAGCCTTCCGATTCTTCCAGGTTATAAATAAGGCATCCTTTGTCGAGTTTATTGATGTTTATCCCCTGTTCGCTGTCGATGGCATAGTTATCGCCTGCCGGAAAAACCTTCAAATACGTGTCGCGCGATTCCGATTTGAACAGGCCAAGCACTTCTGTTCGCTGGCCTTCTACAATGCCGTTATCGAACAAAACGAGGTAAAACTCACCTTGTTTAATTTTGGGATGCTCACTTTGTGCGTGCAGGTGTTTGGCCAACCCGATTCCCGCTTCAAAGAATTTCTCCGGATTTGTAAAAATCTGGTTTGCATAACTATATACCTCATTAAGCCCCAGATCTGACTCATGAAAAAGACGAAAGCGTGATTCCGTTTTAAAAGGCGACAGAAAATAATGTTTCAACAGGTCGAGTATATGGTCGTCGAGTTGCAGTGGCGATTTTGAAGTCCTGAGTCCTTCACCCCGGGAGGGGTTGCCCACACGGTGAAGGGCAATTTGCTGAATGGTGATTTCGTCTTTCATCGTTCTTTAGTAAGTATCTGTGTCTGGCTTTCGGACTACAAAAGCACAAGTTATCTTGTCCATATTTCGTCGGCAAAAATCCATGAAGGATTTCCTGCTCCCACGTGCCAGTCGGGACAAGCTCCTGACGAGGTGGCCGTTACATGAATAAAGCGGATTTTTTTATCTATTCCTTTCACCACAAAATCGTGAACAATACCTCCACTTTCTTTCTGATCCACAGGGTTGTAAACAAGACCCGCCTCCTGGTATTTCAGGCCATCGGCAGACACCTGAAACCGTACTTTTCCGGGCATAAAGATCCATGATTTTTCATCCTGCAGAAATCCTGCCCCCACTTCGCTCACCAGCTGTAATTCTCCAAGATCCACAACCACATCCAGGTCGGTACCGTAATACCCTTGCCAGTTTCCTGTTCTAAACTCATGACCGCCTCTGATGGTATTGATCAGGGCTATGTCGCCCCCGGCTGTATATTGATCGCTGTATGGGGTATGAATAATGACTCTGCGGTTGGCCGGAATCCGAAGGTAGTTTGCTGTTTCGGCAAAACTTGTTATTCCATTAACCGAAGCCATGGCCATAAAATCGGAGGTACGGCTAATTTCGATGGGTTGCTCGTAAAGGCTGGAGGTTCCGTTATGTGTGACTTTTATTTTCGCCAGTGAGTCGATGCTAACCAGTCCGACCGTCATGGTGGTTTCAAAAGTCCTGCTTTCGGCCTGAAACGCCGGGACAGCTGTAATCTGAAAGTCGGAAATGCGCTGTACGGGACGGTCTTCCGGTTTTTGCCCCCAGGCTTCGTTGGGCTGGTCATCCATTTCTATCTCGAGTTCGCCACCGTTGGAAATCATGTCGTAAGTGATATACGATTTGGTATACGGCTGGCCATTGTACTTCACTGACCGGATATACCTGTTTTTCTCACTTATTCCGGAAGCTTTCACAACAAACACTTTTCCGTTTTCCAGGTTAATTCTGGCCACATCAAAGCGCGGACTTCCAAGCACATAGTTCATACTTGCCGGGGTAACCGGGTAAAACCCAAGGGCACTCAACACATACCAGGCCGACATTTGCCCACAGTCCTCGTTACCGCTTAACCCGTCGGGGTTGTTGGAATACAATTCGGAGCAAATGCGGTGAACAAGTTGTTGGGTTTTCCATGGTTTCCCAACAAAGTTATAAAGGTAAGCCATGTGGTGACTGGGTTCATTTCCGTGCGCATACTGACCGATCAGTCCGGTGATGTCTGACTGCACCCTTCCTGTAAGCTTTTCAGCGGTAGTAAATAACTCATCCAGTTTTTGCTCGTAGGCCACATCGCCGCCCAGCATGTCGATATGGGTATTGATATCTTGTGGCACAAAGAAATTGTATTGCCAGGTATTGGCCTCGGTGAGCATAAAGTTTACCTGAGTTGGATCGAAAGGAACAACGAAGCCTCCGTTAGATTTTCCGCGAAAAAACCCTGTACTTTTGTCGAACAGGTTTTTGTAATACTGTGCTCTTCTGGTAAAATCCTGATAAGCTTCCACGTCGTTCAGCCCCTTTGCTACCTGAGCGATACACCAGTCATCGTAGGCATATTCGAGCGTTTTGCTCACACTTTCACCTTCTTTGTCTGCCGGAATATACCCTTTGGTCATATATTCATTCAGCCCAAACAATCCGGATCTGGCGCTGGCTTTCATGGCCTTAAGTGCCAGATCGGCGTCAAAACCACGAATTCCTTTCATCCAGGCATCGGCAATTACTGGAACGGCATGGTATCCGATCATGCAATTGGTTTCGTTTCCGGCAAGTTCCCAAACCGGCAACAGTCCATCGTGTTTATACATGTCGAGCATAGAGTTAATCATATCGGCTGAACGCTCGCGTTCGATAAGAGTGAACAGCGGATGCAAGGTTCTGAAGGTATCCCACAACGAAAACACGGTGTACACTTTAAAGCTCCTATCCTGAATTACTTCGTCGGCATGGTTGCGGTATCTTCCATCGACATCCGAAAAAATATTGGGCGCAATCATGGTATGATAAAGGGCCGTATAAAAAACAGTTTTGTCATCGTGGCTGTCGCCTTCCACCTCAATTTTACTCAGTTGTTTGTTCCAGCTTTCGCGGGTTTTTTCGTGTGTTCCTTCAAAGTCCCAGGAATCAATTTCCTGAAAACAATTCTCGCGTGCACTATGATAATCGATGGGAGAAATACCGACTTTTACTAACAAAGGACCGCCGTCGAGCATATTAAAGGTAAAAACAGCTTTCAGGTCGTCGCCAAGAGCCTCCAGCTTATTCTGATGAAAAACCCCTTCGTTTAACAAGCCTGTAGCTTGAAAAGGACGAGAAAAGCTGGCGTAGAAATACACTTTTTGTTCCGCTGCCCAGCCTTTGGTTATGCGGTATCCCATTACCTCGTGGTCGCTTGTGATGCGCAATTCAGCTCCCAGAATTTTTTCTGTCACCACACTTTCCACCAAATCGAGCACTACACGGGCCTGGTCTGTTTTGGGAAAATAATAACGATGCATTCCGGCATGAGGCGTGGCTGTCAGTTCAACTTTTATACCGTAGTCGTCAAGCAAAACCTGATAATATCCGGGAGAAGCCTTTTCGTTATGATGTGAGAACCGTGATGCATAACCCGTGTCAGGATTGTCGGCAGTTCCGGGGGCATAATTAATCTCGCCTACTGTCGGCATTAAACGTATGTCGCCATAATCGCCCACCCCTGTACCGCTGAGGTGGGTATGACTAAAGCCAAAAATCACGGAATCGGAATAATGATAGCCGGAACACCCATCCCAACTGTCTTTGCGCGTGTCCGGACTCAGCTGAACACCTCCAAAAGGAGCTGTAGCACCCGGGAAAGTGTGTCCGTGACCACCGGTTCCGATGAATGGATTAACAAAATCGGCAGGAGATTGGGTTGTTTCTTTTCCACACGAGAGGACGATTAACCCAACTGCAACAACAACAATAAAAGGAAATAACTTTTTCATGAGCGCATCTATATTCTTTAAACTTACAAATTCCGACCACACACCTCCCAGCTCATCGTCTTTGAGCTGTTTTTGCAATCATGACCGGGTTATGTTTACCATTTTATTTCAAAATTAAAAAAGATCCGGCATTCCTGCCTCACAAACGCTTTAATTGTATCGAAAGTTTGTGTTGAAACAAGAGCAGACTACCCGGATACCCGTCGCCATAACCGCTGAGCTTTATTTCGGCCTTGGGTTTCAACAGCTTCTTGGAGGTCAGCTCTTCCACCTCTCCGGAAAGCGAACTAAAATAAAAACTGACCTGCTTCCTCTCTATCTTGTTGATAAGCAGGCATGTTTTCCCTGTTTCGTTCATCAAAAAGCGGGCATGGCTGTCGTACACCGGCGACTGGAACAACAGGCCATAAAGCGACAAAAGCCCCTCCGTAACAGGCTTGTAGTTCATTACCTCCATCACATAGCGGATTTCATCGGCCGTGGAATCGTTTGCCGGGAAAAACAACTCGAAATACTTCAAGCCCAATTCCGACAACATGGCCACATGAAATCCGGTGGAGTCGTGTTTTATCACAGTAATACCGGTGATCTGGCGGCCAAACACATTCAGATCAGTGCTATAAAGGGCTTTTTCAAAACCCTGACCAAATACAACAGGGCGCGAATTTTTTAAATCTCCAGACACATACCTGGCAGAAAAGCCCGAAAAGCGACAGGAATTAAAAAACAATCCCAGAAGAGTAAATAAAAAATACGGAAGTAAGGCAGCTCTCATCTTGGATAGGTTTAATGCAAAAACTCGGAATCAGGGATTTCCCTGTTCACCTGATTGTCCGTAAAACGTATAGCCGTATAATCGCCTCCGGGTTCGGCAAACAGCACTTTAACTACTTGCATATCTGATTTTTGAAAATAGATTTCGATGTATTCGATCATACTTCTCACCTGAGCCGAGGCCGGCACAAGGCGGGCCATCACCTGTTCCTCATTCTCAAAATAGGTGGGAGAAAAGTCAGGACTACCAACAAAATCGCCACGTATGGCGGTAACAATCATTTTGTTGATTTCACGGAACATGGGATTGCTCTGGGTACTAAACTCGGAAATTTTGCCATCATTATCGATCGTAAATTTCCCATCGTGGATTAGAATAGTGTACCTGATCGGATCGGTATATTCCCAACGCACGCTGTTTTCTTTTTTATACATAAAACGACCGTTACTCACCAACACATCCTGAAGCATGTCGAGGTATTTTTCCTGAACAAAGAGGCTACTCAACGTTTGGGTTGCCTCCGACTGTTGCCTGACAGCCCGTTGCAAAGCACTTACATCCGTAACCGGAGAAAACGAAACATCCTGCCCGAAAGCAGGGACAAAGCACATCAAAAGCAAGGTAAAAGCCGTCAGCAAAAATTTATTCATACGCTTTAATGGTTAACAGTTGGTCAAGTGACACTACACGATAGTCATTGGATTTGAGCCAATCCAGATATTTTTTTGTCATTTCCACGATATCAGGAGTGGTGTCGTGGAGTAAAATTATAGCACCCGGATGGGTTTTTTTGATCAATCGCTGTAGCGCTTTTTCGGAGGAGCGTGTTGTATCCAGCGAGCGCACACTCCACCCAATTGAAACAAGTTGCAAGGCACGGATAGCCCGGCCTAAAACAGGGTTTGTAACGCCGTAAGGCGGCCTGAAGAGTTGTGTTTTGACGCCGGTATTTTTATAAATCAGTTCGCGGGTACGCACTAATTCGAAGCGCATCCGGGTAAAATTGAAAAAGTCGAAGAAACGGGCATGCGAAAAACTATGATTTCCAATAAGATGTCCACGGCGATGAATTTCTTTTAACAAGTGAGTATAGTCTAAAACCTTTTCTCCGATGACAAAAAAAGTGGCTTTCGCTCCTTTTTCATCCAACAAATCGAGCAAAGGCCTGGTAAGCTTGTCATCAGGCCCATCATCAAATGTCAGGGCGACGATCCGTTCATTGGTTATGGCAGAGCAATGGCTAAAAAAGTAAAAATTTAACCCGATAAAAAACGATCCAATGCCTTTTACTACCAGCCATAAAATGACTAAAGGCCCAATCCACCAGCCGGACATCATATCCATTTGACTGAGCATGGCAACCACAACCCAGGCCAGTATAAAAAACCAATTTACGATGGTATTGGGAGTTTTCATTTGGTCAGTTTGAGCAGTTTTTCCAGGTAATGAAATTCGATACCAAATAAGCTTTTCAGTGCTTCGATCTGAGTCAGTTTGGCTTCATCCACGGAAGTGAATTCCCTTTTTCTAACGGCAGCAATCATTACATTTTTTGGGGTATGTTCAGTAGAAATGAACTCAAATACCCGAGTACTGTAGCCATAAGCTTCAAGGATAAGAGCACGTATGGTATCGGTAACTATCTCAGCCTGACGTTCTTTTAGGATTCCAAATTTAGTTATTTCACCGAGCACCTCCTGTGCATTCATCTGTTGTCGGATCTGTTTATGGCAACAGGGAGCGGTAACAATTACCCTTGCTTTTTGTGATATTCCCCGAAAAATGGCCTCATCGGTGGCCGTATCGCACGCGTGCAAAGCGATCAGCATGTCGATGTCTGGCAAATCGGCACTTTCTATCGATCCCTGAATAAATTTCAGGTTGGCATAACCGGCTTGCTGGGCTATATCATTGCATTGGTCGACCAACCCTTTTCGGAGCTCAACGCCCGTTATGGCTGGAGTGTACCCGGAAAAATGGGACAGATAATCGTACAATGCGAAAGTAAGATAGCCTTTGCCCGAGCCCATGTCGGCGATCGAAAATTGACCTTCAAACCCGGCCTGCTCAACAATATGGCTTACTTCTTCGATGTACTTGTTGATTTGCCGGAATTTATCTTCACTGCCTTTTTTTATTTTGCCTTCGGCAGTTGAAATACCCAAAGGAGTAAGGTAGGGATTGTTCTGCACATTGATTAACCGACTTTTCTGCTTATCGTGCATAAAAACCGGGGTCAGTGCCTGGCTCGCCGCTTTCGTTTTCAATGTGCTTTTGGTTGGCGACAGCACCATGTAATGGATGTCGGCATTGGAGGTGAGCAAGATAGCCTGGTTAAAGCCATAGACCAGCTGTTTCTGGATTTCCTCAACTCCTTCGCTGAAGGTAAAATTCCGGGTAATATCACGGGTTGCATAACGGTAAACCAACGACAACCGGGTTCCTGCTTTAATAGTAACCACGCGGGCATACACATTTTTTAGTTCGGCCTCTGCAACCTTCCTTCCGCTCAAAGTCAGTTTGATGAAATTTGCCTCTTTAAGACTTTCGTCGATGGCAATGAATAATTTCTGTAGATTTTCGTCGCTCATACCCGCATTTTTTGGCCGAAGATTGCGATGACAAAGGTCGTAAAATTTACGGAATTCGGATGATACGACAACTGATTTCACCTTATAGAGAGGAATTGCGCTCCCTTTCTCTGCAGTTGCCTCAAGGCTTTTTCCTTTTTATGGGTTGTTTTTCCACAAATAGCCTCAGGAACGAGATAAACCTCAAACCCCTTTTTTAGTGCTGTATTAACTGTAGCGCTGATACAGTGTTCGGCCATTAAACCCACAAAGACCAATTTCTCTATATTTTTTTCCATTAAAAAAGCTGAAAAATCGCTTGAAGTAAAGGCGTCAGGTTTTATTTTATTAAAAACCTGGTCGTTAACTGACTTTAACCTTACATCCAAATTCATCCCAGGCAAAGTATCAATCGATTTTCCTGAAAAAGAAACGGATAACACACGCATGATAGAGGTCACATAAACTATTTGTTCGGGAGGGAAAGAGTTGATTACCCAATTAACTTCCTCAAGCAACGAATCAGAGGCACTATCTTTAATCTCTTCGGTTAGAAAGTGTTCCTGCATATCCATTACAACTAAAATTGTTTTCGCATCATTTAGCAGATTGGTCTGTTGCGCTTTTGCTGTTGAGAAATAAGTTAAAAACCCTGTAATAGCAAGCGAAATAATAAGAGTTTTCATGAAAAAATGTTTAGTTTAAAAGATTCTTTAACGAAATTACAGCCACTTTTTCCGTCTGAAAAATGTGATAAGCGCCCCGATAATCAGGAGGATGATCAGCCAAAAAACCGGGTAACTGTATTTCCAGTGCAGCTCAGGCATATAATCGAAGTTCATGCCGTAAACACCGGCCAGAAAAGTTATGGGGATAAAGATCGCACCAACGATGGTTAGAACCTGCATGATCTGGTTCATTTTCAAGCTAATGCTGCTCAGATAAATATCTTTAAGACCCGTGTTTAACTCCCGGTACGTTTCGATGGTGTCGATAATTTTGATGGTGTGGTCGTACACATCATTAAAGTACTTCAGGTTATTCTCGTTGATGAAGTCGAGGTCATCTTTTTGAAACCTGTTAATGACCTCCCGAAGGGGATAAACAGAACGTCTTACTTCAAGCAGTTCATGCTTTATCGACTGAATTTTCTGAAGAGAGGCCGGGCTTGGATTATTAAACACCTCATCTTCAAGCAACTCTAACTGCGATCCCAGTGCTTCAATCGAGAAATAGTACTTATCGACAATCAAATCGATGAGGGCATACACCAGGTAATCAGTACCCTTGCCTCTGATTTTAAACTTCGACAATTTAATACGTTCAAGCACTTCACTCAGGGTATCACCAATTTGTTCCTGAAAGGTGATGACCAGATTTTTAAAGAGCACAATACTGATTTGCTCAGGGGTTACACGTTTTTCCTTTTCGTTAAAAACCAACGACTTAAGCGTGATAAAAACACAATTGTCGTATTCTTCAAGTTTTGGTCTTTGCGAAGTATTTACAATATCTTCGAGAATAAGCGGGTGGAGCTGAAAATGTTCGCCGATTTGTTCGATGAGCTGGGTATCGTGAATCCCTTCCACGTTGAGCCAGTGCACATGATTACGCCCTGCGACATCTACTTCACTGATGCGCTTTATTGTTTTCTGCTCAAAAAAATCGGGGCTATACTCAATGAGATTCAGATTCGGTATGAAATCGCGTTGTTCGCCAATATAGCATACAGCGCCCGGTGGCATTCCGGTTTTTTTGGTAAGTTTCTTCAGATGGCGTGGCTTCATTGGCGAACGAATTAACAATTTTTTATGCTAACAAAACTTGATTTGAATTCTTTAAAGAACACAAATTTAGGTAAAAATGTCAAGCTGTGACAGACACGACCTCATTATTATACAGGTTTTAAAGCCGTCTCTTCGCCATTAGCGAATTGCATGAGCCAAAGTGTGGCCTCACATCGCGGTTTGCTGATATTTATCACAGCAAATGAAAATTTATGCAAAACACAACAAGATAGACTTATATTTGTGCTGTTCTGGCAGCAATCATTAAAGAATGAGAGAACCACAATCAAGTTAAACTGTTTAACGCATCAACACAAAAACCATATGACCACAGTTAATATTTACCTGACTTTTGAAGGCCAATGTGAGGAAGCCTTCAACTTTTATAAATCAGTATTAGGCGGCGAATTTTCCTACTTAGGTCGCTTTAAAGACATGCCGCCACAAGAAGGGATAGCTCCACTTTCGGATGAAATGGGCGAAAAAATCATGCATATATCCTTGCCTGTAAGCAAAGAAACAATGCTGATGGGTAGTGATTCTGTAGGAGAATGGGCTCCAAAGCTCGTGGCCGGCAATAACTTTTCGGTGTCGGTAAGCACCGTCAGCAAAAGCGAAACCGACCGGATTTTTGCAGGACTTTCTGACGGAGGTATGATAACCATGCCGCTAGAAAGCACGTTCTGGGGAGACTATTTCGGCATGTTTACCGACAAATTTGGCATCAACTGGATGATTAGTTTCGCTGAGAATCAGGCTTAAAGGGACATTCAAGCTAGACTAACTTTTCCTCACCTCCCTTTTTCCTGAGCACATAAATCAGGTTAGAGGTTCGCTTGGTATTGTCCACGATATCGATTTTCAGGCTGTGTCGAATCGCCAAACCTATAATGTGGTCGCGGCTAACGAAATCGAGTTTGTTGCTGGTTTTGTTGAAGCCAATTCCAGTGGAGAAAAGCTCAGTTATTTTTGTGCCCAGGTGGCGTTTCCGCAAGGTGATATCTGCATCTCTAATAATCAAAAGTCCTTCGGGAGGAAGCACTTCGATACAACGTTCGATAACCAGAGTCTGCATAGCCTGAGGCAAGTAGTGCAATACATCATTTAAAATATACACATCCGCCTCCGGAATCAGGATTTTGGTGATATCGCCATGAANAAAATCCAAATGATCNTTTTTCAAGGCGCAGTGGGTGGCTACGGCAATTTTTTCTTCATCATAATCTACCCCCTGAATTCTCCGTCCAGGCGACCGCAGATTAAGCATGTAGGCCAAATATCCGTAACCACATCCCAGATCCAGGACACGGGCAGTTTTTGGAACAATTTCATCGAAAAAGGTATAGTTGTTTTCGAGCCGGAGCTTTATCCGGGTATACCATTCCAACACAGGCCCTTTATAAATATAATTTTTCACCACAAAGTCGTGCAGGTAAGCAGCAGATTGCATCTGATCGCGGGTGCTATTAAATTCTTCGGTAAAATACCTTTTTACACTGCGGGCCTGCTCGCGTGGCGTAAGGCCAAATTCACCATTTGATAATCGAATACGAGGCAAAAATCGGGTAATCTGATGTCCTCTTTTAAGAAAAAGTTCACTCTTTTTCAAACAAGCACGTTGTCCGGCCAACACAATGGGCAGAATATCCAACTTCAGTTCATTGGCCAGAAAAAACGCACCCTGATGAAAGCGTGTGATTTCGCCTGTAGCTGATCGGTGGCCTTCAGGGAAAACAGCCACCGAGTAACCCATCTCCACTTGCTTTTTTACTTGTTCTACCACTTGGTTATAATCGCCGGAAACCTCAATAAAACCGGCATATTGCAGGGCTTTACCGTAGATCGGACTTTTGTAATTGCTGCTGTTGGTTAATATTACCAAACGGGGTGTAAGCAACATCAACATCATCAAATCAACATGACTTTGGTGGTTGGCAATGACGATGGTCGGATCGCTGAAATCTTCACCATTCGGATTGATAATGCTTTTTTTCGACATGAAGTTCATGTAAATCATGAACCAGGTCAGGGCTCTGAACATGCAGTGAATAAATAACTTTTTTCTGCTTTCAGCCGCCGGAATCAATGGCATGAGAAGTGATAAAAAGCTGAGGATAAGAGAGCCCGACACAAAAACAAACAGCGCCCAGAGGCTAAAAATAAAATCAACCAAGTTTACGGGCCTGATTCGAAGACCTTCCTTATACGATACCAACCACCTGAAAACCCGGGGCAGCAAGGTAAAAGTGATAAAAATAACTGACAAAATTCCAATGATAGACATCAGAGCGATGGATTTCAACGCCGGATGCTGTGCAAAAATAAGCACCCCGATCCCTAAAAGCGTAGTAATACCGGAAAGGACGATAGAAATTTTGTAGGCAGAAAGATCGTGTTTTCCATACTTGTATTCCTGCAACAATCCGCGCATCATGAAAATGCTGTAATCCACGCCCAAGCCAAAAATAAAAGTCAGGATAATCACATTAAAAATGTCAAACTCAATGCCCAACAAGCCCATCAAACCAACGGTCCATATCCAACTGGCGACCATAGGGATCATGGTGATGAGGGTTAGTTCTATTCTTCCATAAGCGATTAAAAGTATTAAAAACACCAGAGAAACTGATATCCAGATAAGTTTATTGAAATTGTCTTTCAGAATCCCGACAAAGTCACTGGTTAGCTTACGCTTGTCGATAACCCACACCGTGGGATCGTCCTCAAACACATCGTAAACTTCCTGAATGGAAGCCGGGTCGTTGTTTACCTTTACTACGTTAATGATAGCGGTGATGGTGTCTTTGCGAATGAAATAATTGTCGAGAAAGAGCGGGTTAATCAAGCTCAACGAATCGGAGGTANTTCGGGCAATTGGTTTATCGATCCAGCTCACAAAACCATCAAAAGCGGTGATTTTAAATCCCAACTTCCCTCCTTCTTCTTTTAGACGGGCACTCACCGAATCGCGGTGTTCATGCCAGAAAGTTTGCCATTTATCGAGGGCGTTNTTTTGCGCTGATGCCGAAGGCAATAAACTGTTGGCAACCGTTGCCTGTTCAATCCGGCCTTCACTTTGCATCCGTTTCAAGGTATTGAAAACTGCCTGATTGGACTCAAGGGCTTGCTGTTCATCAATCCCCGGTGTGACAAGATAAATCGTTTTTTTTGACAGCGCCGTTATATCATTTAGTTGTTTTTCAGCCAACTTAAGCTTATCGCTCATGTAATTGCTTTTCATCATATCGGCATCAAAACCAACGTTTTGCATTGTAAAAGCGAAAACGATGGTAAAAACCACCACAAGCCAACCCAGACCTTTCACTCTGCTTAGGTCATAGCTTACCAGCCTGTCGATAAAGGCCTGACGTGGTAAGGCCTCAGCCTGTTGAACAGGAAGCAGGTGAGGCAAAACGACAAGAGAAAACACAGCGGCACTTATTACGCTGATGCCTGCAAAAAGTCCGAGATCGTTTAAAGCACCTGAATTGACAAAAAGCAAGGTGAAAAATGCCGCCATGGTTGTGATGCTGCTCAACATGACAGGAGTTGCCAAATCGCTGTACAAATTCTTCTTAGAATGGTTCTGTCGAAAATGGCTGTAAATATGCAGGGCATAATCAACCGAGATACCGAGCAAAACAGAGCCAATACCCAATGAAATGGCGCTAATCTGACCTTTGATCAGGGTGATTACGGCCATAGAAAAAAGCGCCCCAAAAAGTACCGGAAGGAAGATGATAAAAAAAGTCCGCTTTTTCCTGAACACCAGCGTAATGACTACCATCAAGGCCAGGATGGCGAGAGAAACGGTGAGCATGATGTCGCTTTTTATGCGGCTGGCATTGCCCAACGCCACCACCGGGTTACCAAAATACGTCACGCTCACCTGTTGCATATCCTGTTGACCGATATCTTCGATGTAATGGTCGACCAAGCTGAACAGCTGTTTGTTTACGCTCGTGTTGTTGGTGGCTTCCGGCGTAACGAGCATGAGCAGGTGTTTTCTGTCGGACGAAAGAAAAAATCCATTGTAGAGCGTGAATCCTTCGTTTACATTAAACGACTGTATTTTGTTTATCCCCAGCAGGTTAAGATGCAGCGGGTCGGTGAGCAACATTTTTTTTGTGGCCATGCCTACCGGAGAAATCAGGGTGGCGTAATTCGACTTGAGTGTTTTTTGAATCTGTTCGCGGCTAATGGCCTGTTCAAGGGTGGCGTAATCTTCCGCTTGCAGCAGTAAAGGCAGGTAATCATGAACTTTTTCGTAAACGGCCATCATCGCCTGTTGGTCGGGAGCTTTGTCGACAGAGGCCACCATTCCCGGTACGCAGTTTTTTATCAGGCTGTCGGACAAGGCGTTGGCAAACTGAACCAAGAGGTCAGGATTGGCCGGGGCTTGCGTTTCGGTAAGAGTAAAATGAAACACCACTTTGTCGAGAAACCGGGAGTTCGACAATACAAAACTCATGTTGTCAATAGATTCACTCTGTGGCAATACCTGGCTTATGTCTTCAGAAAGTCTGAGATGAGAGACCGTATACACCAATGCACCCGCGAACCCGAGAAAAAGCACGAGCGCAGCTACCCTGAATCGGGCAATTGTATTGTAAACGAATTGGAAAAACAAACTCATAGGCTCTGCCTCCTCTTTTTTCGTCCAAAAATATGCAAGAAGACCCAAGAAGTCAGGAAAACCAACAATCCAGCCACTGAAGCCAAAAGCAGGCTTCCCAGAATATATTGAACAATGCTGTAGCCGAATTCGTTAAGTGAATGATAAAAATTACCCTGCATTACCTGGTCTTTAAGGTAATACATCATTTCGGCGGTAAAATCAACCGGTTCGTGAACTAACAGTTTGCCCAACTCGAAACTAAAAAAAACAATAAACGGGATGAGTGGAGGCAAACTGATGTTTGAGGCCGCCACCACAATTACTTTGTTCAAGCGCAGGAGATGAGCCAAAAACGCAGCCGTAAGCATTTGAAACCCCCAAATGGGAACCAGTCCCATAAAAACACCAAACCCAAAGGCAGCAGCCATTTTTACATGATTCTCGTTGTGTTTTTGAAGCTGTTCTTTTACTACCGCAGAGAATTTATTGTGTGCGAGATAACGAATCAGTTTTATTGGCCAGGCCACTGTAAAAGTGAGTAATACCAAGATCGTGTTCAGAACCGAAATCCTGAAAAAATCACGAAAAGGCCTGAAGTGACTTACCCGTTCGTTTTCAGGAGGATAGTACACTTGTATTGGAATAGAAACGACCTCAATTCCCCACCAGTCGGCGCTAACAAGTGCCTCCAGTTCAAATTCATACTTTTTCGCAAAAAACCTCATGGATTTCATCCTTGAAAGAGGATAAAGCCGGAAACCCGACTGGGTGTCAGGGAGACTTTTTCCAGTTTCAACCCAAAACCAGAAATTGGAAAATTTATTGGCAAAGGTGTTTTTAGCCGGCATCCCTTCGGCTTGAATGTTGCGCGCACCTACTACCAAAGCTCCCGGATTTTGCTGCGAGGCTTCCAAAAACAAAACCAGATCGCCTGCAAAGTGTTGTCCATCTGCATCCATGGTAATAGCCTGCTCATATCCCAGTTCAAACGCCAGTTTAAAAGCCTGCCTTAGCGCCCATCCTTTTCCGACATTTTGCTCGTAACTTATCCAACTGATTTGGTTATACCTTTCCTGATAAGATGAAGTATTATCAGTGGAACCGTCATTTACAACAATCACCTGATCAGTCAGTTTAAGCACATCATCAAGCACTCCTCCGAGCGTACCCTCGTTGTTATAAGTGGGGATTACCACGCAGGTTTTGGTGTGTTTGAATAATGAAAAAGTACCGTCAAGCGTCGCCATGCCATGTTAATTGATTGTCGGCAAAAATACGAAATGCAACCACATACAGGTAAGTCAAACACACAGTCTGGGTCATAGAAAAAAAAACAATTGAAAATGGAGGGTTTTAGTTTTAAACGAAATCAGCGTGTTAAAACAATACAGCATATCACTTACAACCTCTTCAAAAGAAATTTGATATCAACAAAACATTACGATCTAATTGTTACTTTTGTCATACCATTTGGCTTCTTCCTGAATCAGGAAAAGTGTCAAATTGTTCCATCTAAATTGGGTCATCGATTGAGCTATACGAATAACAGAGAATTGATTATTGCAGGATTGCTGGTTCTGTCTATCTTGTTTTTAGGCACATTAGGATACATGCTTATCGATGATTATTCTCTTGTGAATGCAATTTACATGACCATAATTACGGTTGCCACGGTTGGTTTTGGTGAAGTAGAGCCGTTATCGGAAGCAGGAAAATTATTTACATCAGGATTAATTTTATCCAGTTTGGTGGTGCTGGGATATTTTATTGCTATCCTAACGCAAAATCTGGTGCACAGCCAGTTAAGTTTCTTCTATTTGGGAAATGGTAAAGTGAGGAGTATAAAACATATGGAAAATCATGTCATTGTAGTAGGTTATGGCCGAAATGGGAAACAAGTGGTAGAAGAATTGTTAGCGATGGGTACTGAAGTGCTAGTAGTTGACGAAAGCCACGACATCGTAATTAACAACACAGGAAAAGCTTTCAGGTTTATTGAAGGTGATGCTACAAGCGATGAAATCCTTATAAAGGCTAATATAAAATATGCAAAATCGCTCATCAGCACCCTGCCAAATGATGCTGATAACTTGTTTGTTGTTTTAACCGCCCGCTCGCTAAAACATGACCTGAAGATTATTAGCAGGGCATCAAGCGAGAGCACAGAGAAAAAGTTACGCATGGCAGGTGTTGACAGTGTTGTCATGCCCGAACGTGTTGGGGGTGCACACATGGCCACGCTCGTTACCAAACCCGATGTGGTTGAATTTCTGGAACATCTTTCGATTCACAGCAACAACACTACGCAACTCATGGAAATCATGTGCAGCAACATTCCTCCCGACATGCTCAACATGCCTATAAGTGAACTTGGCATCAGAAAGCGATCAGGAGCCAATATCGTTGGGTATAAAACAGCCTCAGGAGAGGTCATTTTAAACCCCACACCGGATACAAAGCTACAGCAAAATTCTAAACTCTTTGTGCTAGGAACAGCGGAACAGATAGCTCACATGCAAGAGCTTTTGGAGGATAAAAGCTAATATGTTCTTTTTTTTAAAAATAGGGATAAACTGATTTAAAAAAGATTCAGTATCTCCCGAAAATCCACACTCATCATCATCTACCCTGAGAAATAAGAAGCACTATCAATTAGCTGGTTTTCACCACCCTTATACAGGGCATAGTTAAAACCGGGCACAAGACTATAAGCGCCCATCTCGCCCTTTTTATTTATAGCAATATAGCCTACCTGCATCATGCCTCCTTTTTCTGTTTTCAGCTTAGGGTATTTCGAAACAATGCGGTAAATGGCCTCTTCGCAAGCCTGTTGCGGGCTTCTGCCTTGCCGCATGAGCTCAACCACCAAAAACGAACCCAATGTTTTCATCATAAACTCACCCATACCGGTGGCTGTGGCCGCGCCTACTTCGTTGTCGACAAAAAGACCTGCCCCTATGATAGGCGAGTCGCCCACACGGCCATGCAATTTAAAGGGCATCCCGCTGGTAGAACAAGCTCCGGCCATATCTCCATTTTTGTCGATGGCAATCAGGCCAATGGTATCATGGTATTTGTTAGGGTCGTTCTCCCAGTTGGCTTTGGGCTCGTATTCATTCCTTTCAATCCACCGACGCCATTCTTTTTCAGAACCGGGAGTCAGCAATTGAATCTGTTCAAAACCTTGCTCCATCGCAAATTGTTTAGCCCCCTCACCGGCAAGCATCACGTGGGGTGTTTTTTCCATTACTGCACGCGCTACCGACACCGGATGGAGGAAGTCGCTCATAAAACAAACCGAACCGGCATTTCCATCAGGCCCCATAATACAGGCATCAAGGGTCACTTGTCCGTCACGGTCGGGTAGTCCGCCTAGTCCTACAGAACTGTTGCTAGCGTCAGCTTCAGTAACCTTTACCCCTGCTTCCACGGCATCAAGTACAGAACCACCTTGCCGCATGATTTTCATGGCCTCCACATTGGCCTCCAATCCGTGAATCCAGGTAGACAAAACAACGGGCAATTCCTGTTCATCCGTTCTATCGGAGAAAAGCAATCCGCTTGCCCGAACCGAAAAAGGGAGCGCTCCCATAGCTGTTATCCCTGCAACATGTTTGATAAATTTACGGCGATTTTGCATAATTAAATATTTCAAAAGACTGATTTCTATTCCCCGCTCACCTTAACCAAATGGTGCTTATAAGGTTTATATCCGTTCATTCCATAAAAAGCGATGTAAACATAACTGAGCAACGGAACGGCATACGACATATGTACTCCCATCATATCGGCAACAAAGCCCATGAGTAATGGCAATAAAGCACCACCCAGAATCATCATCACCAACAACGACGACCCCTGACTTGTGTGTTTACCAAGACCGGAAATGGCCAGGGTGAAGATATTCGACCACATAATGGAGTTAAACAATCCGATGCCAATGACTGTCCACATGGCCACAGCTCCCGTAAACGACAGAGCCACGACCAACAGCACAAGGTTGATAAGCGCGAAAAGATAAAGTGTACGATGGGGCAACGAACCGCCAAGATAAAAAGCCACCAGATTAAGCAACAGGAAGCCGCTGTAAAGGCCTGCAGTTTGCCAATCGGAAGTCACTCCTATAACGACAAATGAGGCCAGGGCAATCGCTATCATAAGGGCATATTTCAGCCATTTATTTTCTGTTTTGCTCAGCGATATTGCCCCCAAAAACCGTCCGATCATCTGACCTCCCCAGTAAAAAGCCACAAACTTACTGCCTTCGGTTTCGTTAAGTCCGGCAATTTCAGGCAATTCGAGGTAGTTAATCATCATGCTACCAATACTAACTTCACCCCCGACATACATAAAGATGGCTCCCATGCCAAAAACCAATTGCCTGTATTTCAAAGCGCCAAATCCGCCTTTCACCTCCTCCGGATTAGTAAAGCGGGGCAATGGCGTCAAGCGGATGAATCCGGCCATCAACAAGAACATCAAGGCAAAAAACAGGTACGGAATTTTCACAGCTTCCGACCCTTGCGCATCCTTGAAAAAAGTGAACACCAGAAACCCTCCGACCACAGGCCCGATGGTTGTTCCTAACGAATTAAAACCTTGTGCCAGGTTAAGTCGCGATGAGGCTGACTTCTCTGAACCAAGAATGGAAACATACGGATTGGCTGCAATCTGAAGCAGCGTAAACCCGAGACCCAGGACAAACAGAGCTCCCAGAAACAATCCATAAAGGTGAAATTGTGCGGCGGGGTAAAACAATAAAGCTCCCAACCCGCTAATTAACAACCCCATAACCAACCCTTTCTTGTAACCAATCCTGTTGATGGGATCGCCATAAGAAGCCGAGATGAGAAAATAAATGAGTGATCCAACAAAATAGGCCGTAAAAAACGAAAACTGAATCAGCATGGCCTGTGTATGGTTCAGCTCAAAAACACCTTTTAAATAGGGAATCAGTATGTCGTTCAGCACGGTCATAAAACCCCACATGAAAAATAAAAAGGTTAGGCTGATGAAAGCTGAGGTGTAGCCTCTGGTTTGATTGGTCATAGAATTCAAAATTTAATCAATACAAAGATGATTATTTTTTTAAGTGCTACGCACTTTTTTCTGTCTAATGTGGGATGAAATAGGCATGTTAACTGCTGTGCCATGGAGTATCAAACATATCGGCCAGTGCTTCTACCTTATCAAGTAACGTTTCCAGCATGGATATATCGGTAAATGGGTTCATCAGGGTGGTGCGCAGATAAACATTTCCATCGACAGCAGTTTGAACTACGTAAAAATCACCCTCGTGAAGCAATTTGCCACGAATCATGGCATTTATATGATCCATCTTTTTATCATCACCAGATGCGGACAAATACCTGAAGCACACAATATTCGACTGGGGCGGCAGTGCGAGTTCAAGCCGGGGTCGCTGCTGTATTAGCTTCCCGAACACATTTCCCAAACGGTAAAGTCGGGTTACATTTTCACTAAAAATCTCCTCTCCATATATTTTCCAGGCCGTATAAAACCGGATTCCCATCATCAATTTGGTACATTCCATGGTACGTTTGGCCATGTTGTACCAGTCTTCTTCCTCCGTTTTATCGAGCAGGTAACCAGCTTTCTGATTGAAGGTGGCGTAGGAGTGGTTTTTGGATTTAAAAAGCACAAAAGTCATGAGTGCCGGCATCATCAGCATTTTATGACCATCGATCACCACAGAATCGGCCATCTCTATACCCCGCAACAGAGGCTTGTATTCGGGCGAAAAAACCGCCGCTCCGCCATGCGCTGCATCTACATGAAACCAAAGAGAATGCTTTTGGCAAAAATTCGCAATGGCCTCCAAATCGTCGTGACTACCGGTTGAAGTAGAAGGGGCACAACCTACCACGGCAAACACTTTTATTCCTAAGGCCTGTGCTTTAAGTAGTTGGCTCTCAAGCTGAGTCGTGTCCATCGAAAAATCGGGTTTTACCGGTATTTTTATAACCCCTTTGCTTCCCAGACCCATAACACGCACCGCCCGGTCGATGCTATAATGGGCTTCAGAAGAAACCATCACACCGAAAAATTCTGTCAGCCCCGACTCCCATATATCGGTTTGTGCGATTTGTTGTCGGGCCGCCAACAAGGCGGTAAGGTTGCCAATAGTTCCTCCGGAAGTTAGGAGTCCATCAGCACCCTCAGGAAACCCGATCTGGTGTATCATCATCCGCACTACAACCTTTTCGATGGCCGTGGCGGCTGGCCCCATCTCATAAATCGCCATTCCGTTGTTTAAAACCGAACTCAACAATCCGGACAAAGCCGCCAGCGGTAAAGGCGGCGAAACCTGATGCCCTACATAATGCGGATGTTGAATATGGATGCTTCTACTGATGATTTCCTTAAACAAGGCAATCGGGTCATTGTTGTCGGGTGCAAAGTTTTCCCAAAACCGGAACTGATCCTCCGGATTAACAACACTGTTTACCGGAATAGTTTGACTTTGTGCATTTTCCAGGTATTGCGCCAACAAATCAACCAGAGCGTGCCCCTGTTGCCTGAACAGGTAAGGGTTGTATACTTTCTTTAAGATATCTTCCATAAAATAAATTTCTTCAAAAGCCCGTAAAATTAGAAATAAAGCAAACCTCACTGAAAATGATTTACATTTTTAATACAATCCAATTTACATTGAGCTTTTTATAGTGTATATTTGTGGGCATAAAGCTTCAACAAATCACTCCCATGACTACTAAATTTACCGATCAGAATATTCGGATGGAAAATCAAGCACTCAGGGAGAAAATTGCTGCTCAGGAATTAGAAATAGCAAGGCTGAAGCAAACAAAAGACAAGGAAACCGATGACAAGCTCTTGCAGATGCACAACCTGATGCAATACATAATAGAACATGCCAATGGAGCTGTGGCCGTTCACGACAAAGACCTGAACTACATTTATGTCAGCAAGCAGTACCTTAAACAATTTGGCATCAAAGATCACGACATCTTAGGAAAACACCACTATGAAATTTTTCCTGATTTGCCACAAAAGTGGAGAGATGTCCATCAAAAAGTACTTAAAGGGGAAATTTTTTCAAAAGACAATGACCCTTACGATAAAGCAGATGGCACTACTGAATGGACAAAATGGGAATGTCGTCCCTGGTTTGAAGAGGATGGCAGCATCGGTGGGATAATTGTTTACACTGAAGTGATTACCGATCGTGTAAAAACAAGTCAGGCTTTAAAGGCAAGTGAAGAAAGGTGGAAATTTGCCCTTGAGGGGGCAGGCGATGGCATTTGGGACTGGAATTTGGAGACCAACGAAATTTACTTCTCCGACCAGTGGAAAAGCATGCTCGGTTACGCCCCTCATGAAATTGAGAATACGTATGACGAATGGGAAAGAAGGTTGCACCCTGACGATTTAAAAAAGACACTGCATGAAGTAAACCGTTGCCTTAAAGGGGAAACGTCGTTTTACCTGAATGAAAACAGACTTCTATGCAAGGACAAAACCTACCGCTGGATTTTAGACCGCGGCAAGGTTATCGGCCGAGATAAAAATGGCAAGCCACTTCGTTTTATCGGATCACATACCGATATCACCGAAAGAAAACTCTCAGAAACCAAACTAGAAATCACCCAATTCGGTATTGATAATGCAGCCGTTGGTGTTTATCAGGTGGAAGAAGATGGCACTATCCAATATGCAAACAAATATGCAGCACAAAGTTTAGGCTACTCCTTAACCGAACTCAGGGGTAAGTCGCTGTTTGAAATCGACCCTACATTTAATCTGGAAAACTTTATAGAACACCGACAACAGACTAGAAAAGAAGGAAACAGAACTTTCATTTCCACACACCGTAAAAAAGACGGAACACTTTTTCCTGTGGAGGTTACTGTGAATTATTTTAATTATAAAGACCTGTTTCTTTCCTTTTCGTTTGTCAAAGACATATCGGAACAAATAAAGTCAGAAAAGGAACTGAAAGAACGTGAAAGAATGTTTAGAAACCTGTTTGAAGCCGCCAATGCAGGAAAATCTATCACGCAGCTGTCAGGCGAAATTACGGTAAACCAAGCTTTTTGCACCATGCTCGGCTATAATCGCGAAGAGTTGGAACACAAAAAGTGGCAGGAACTCACACCTGCCGAAGACATTAAAGCCATTAACCAGGTTTTACATCCTTTACTAAATGGTGAGGCCAAGTCTACCCGGTTCAACAAACGATACCTACACAAGGATGGCAGTATCCGTTGGGCAGACGTGAGTGTTGCCGTGAAACTCGATGATCAGAATAAACCAATTTATTTCATCTCCACAATAGTGGATATCACCGATCGGGTAAAAACGGAAGATGAACTGAATCACATCAGAAAAAACCTTGAAAATGAGGTTTACAGCAAGACCAAAGAACTCAACGACCGCATCGAAACACTCGAAAGATTCAGAAATGCCACCATTGAACGTGAGTTTAGAATAAAAGAGCTAATTGAAGAAATTGATCAATTAAAAAAGCTGAGGCATGAATAAACCAAAATTACTTTTTAAGTCGGGTATTATACTCATTCTTTTGGGAGTTGGTTTTTTTTGCACACAATCATCTGCCCAGGAAACCAAGCCGCTAACCGAAATCAGGGTAGGTATTTATCAAAATCCACCTAAAATTTGGATAAATGAAATGGGTATTCCTGAAGGGATATTCGTAGACTTACTCACCGAAATGGCCAGAAACGAAAACTGGAAGTTGACTTACGTTCCCGCAAACTGGAACCAGTGCTTGATAAATCTGGAAACAGGCATCATCGATTTACTCCCAGATGTAGCCTTCACGGCAGGAAGAAGCAACCAAATTGACTTCAACAAACAGGCCGTTATTGAGAGTTGGTCGCAAGGCTATGTTAAAAAAGGAGTTGACATTAAACGCCTGCCCGATATCGCTCATAAGCGGGTAGCTGTAGTGGAAGGAAGTATACAACAAAAAACTTTCAACCAACTGATGAAGGGATTTGATATTCCCTATTCAGAAGTGTCGGCACATTCGTTCCAACAAGCCTTTTCGATGGTTCACAACGACTCGGCCGACATTGCCCTCACAAACTACTCCTTTGGCGAAACCTACCGACAGGCTTTTCAACTCGAAAAAACCAACCTCATTTTTAATCCGGCTTCACTGCATTTCGGAGTAAAAAAGGGAACCAATCAGCACCTTATCAATACCATTGACAGCTACCTGAGCAACTGGAAAAACACACCAAATTCACTTTATTATCAAACACTTAACAATTATCTAAAAAATGCATTATTCGATCCGCCCAGAGTCAACTACCAATTAATTACACTTTTATTCATTGGGATTGGCCTGATTGCTCTTACAATTATCCTTATGTCGAGAAAGCAAGTGCGGTCGAGAACAAAAAAACTCAGGCTTTCGTATGTAAAACTCAGAGAAGGAGAAAACAAGTTTAAACAGTATATCGACAATGCACCCTATGGTATTTTTGTAACCAACGAAAAGGGGGAATACCTGGAAGCAAACTCGAAAGCCTGCCAGATTACCGGCTATAGCGATTCTGAAATTATTGGACTGAGCATTTCTAACCTTACAGCACCCGAACATCAATCCGCAGGATTTGAACATTTTACGCGTGTTGTCCACGAGGGTCAGGCTATTGGCGATTTTGCTTTTATTACAAAAAATGGAGAAAAACGTTATTGGACCGTTAGAGCTGTTAGGCTGAGTCAAACCCGATTTCTGGGTTTTGTAAATGACATCACAGACGAAAAAAATGCCGCAGTCAGGATTAACCGACTTGTTAGCATCGTGGAACATTCGCTGAATGAAATCTATTTGTTCGATACAGTTTACCACAGGTTTATTGATGCCAACACCGCTGCCCTTAACAACACAGGGTATTCTTTACTCGAATTGAAACAAATGACCCCCCTGCACCTTAAACTCAATTTATCGGAGAATGAATTTACAGGATTAATTGATCCGCTTCTGTCGGGAGAAAAAGGGGAGATTACCTTCGAAACCCAACATTTCAGAAAAGATGGGTCATGGTACGAGGCAGAAGTTCTGCTACAACTTATCGCTGATGGCCAGGAACAGCTTTTTGCTGCCATCGTGTTGGACATCACCGAGCGAAAAAAAGCTGAAACAGAACTAAAAAAATTGAAAGACCACCTGGAGATACAGGTTACCGAAAAAACCAAAGAATTGAATGCCCGTATAGCCGAACTGGAGCACTTCTACGATGTGACCATTGAACGTGAGCTGCGCATGGAAGAGCTCAGAAACGAAATCAAGGTGTTGAAGGAAAAACTAAAAACATCCGGATCATGAGCACAAACAAAGACAATCTACAGTTCCGGATAATTACCCTTGCCCTGCTGATGGTGGCACATTTAATTGCTTTTAGCAGTCCAGACACTTTGGTCGCCCATAACTATTCGATAAGTTACTCCACCTTCGACACAATACTCATTGGCTCAGAGCCTGATTACCCTCCTTATTGTATTGTTGATGAGGATGGCCAACCCGATGGTTTTTCAATAGAACTTTTTATGGCAGCAGCCAAAGCCGCAGGACTTCAGGTAAAAATAAAAATCGGCATCTGGGAAGTGATAAAAAACGAACTGGCCGATGGAAAAATTGACGCTCTCCCCCTGGTAGGGCGTACGCCCGAACGGGAAGAAATCTTCGGGTTTACCTTGCCTTATCTTAAATTGCATGGGGCTGTCTTCGTGAGAAAGGATACCAAAGACATCCACTCCCTGAGAGACCTGACCGAAAAAAAACTCATTATCATGAAAGGAGATAATGCAGATGAGTACGCCCGAAGAATGAACCTGTCGGAGGATATAATCAACACCAACACCTTCGAGGAAGCCTTTCAGATGTTGGCCAACGGCGAAGGTGATGCAGTTATTACCCAACGGGTTATGGGATTGCGACTTCTTGAAAACATGGAAAATAACACGATAAAACCACTCGACATTAACCTGCCTGATTTCAGGCAAGACTTCTGCTTTGCGGTAAAAAAAGGAAACCAGGAGCTTCTTAATCAACTAAACGAAGGCCTGTCGGTGGTAATAGCCAACGACACATACCAACACATCTATTTCAAGTGGTTCGGCCCGGCGATTAAAGCAGAGTTAAGCACCGAGGATATTGTTCGCGTGGCGCTGTTTATTTTCTTCCCACTCGTAATAATTATGGTTGTGCTTTGGGTGCTTGTCTTGAGAAAGGAAGTGAAAAGAAGAACCCGAAGACTCCGAAACGAAATTACGAACCACAAAAACACATGGCATGAGCTTACCCTAAAGCAAGAAAAACTTGCTGCATCCGAAGACCAGATCAGGTTGTTGCTCGACTCCACTGCAGAGGGAATTTACGGCATCGACAACAAGGGTGATTGCACGCTGATCAACAAATCAGCCATCGAGTTACTGGGATACGAAAACGACTCTGAGATCATAGGAAAAAACATGCATATCTTGATCCATCATACAAAAGCTGATGGCAGCAGGTATCCTATTGATGATTGCGCAATTTATAATTCGTTTATCGCCGGTAAGAGAACGCATGTTGATACAGAAGTGTTATGGAGAAAGGACGGAAGCAGTTTTCCGGTGGAGTACTACTCCTATCCTATACAACAAGATGAGCAGGTTGTTGGGGCAGTGATCACTTTTTGGGATATTTCTGATAAAAAAAGAACAGAGAAGGAGCTTCTAAAACTAACCGAAGAGCTTGAGCTGACGGTGGAAAAACGCACCGCTGAGCTAAACGAGAAAGTCTTAAAACTCGACAAAAGTCAGCAGGCCATGCTCTACATGGTTGAAGATTTGAATAGAATTACCGCTGAACTTAAAAATGAGCGCCGCAAACTCGAACTTTCGAATAAAGAACTGGAAGCCTTTACTTATAGCGTTTCGCACGATTTAAGGGCTCCCATGCGCGCCATCAACGGGTTTTCGAACTTCCTGCTCGAAGACTACGCCGACAAACTGGATCAGGAAGGAAGACGCTACCTGGACACCATTAAAAAAAATGCCATTAAAATGGATAAACTGATCACCGATTTACTGAGTTTGTCGCGCGTTACCAAAGCAGATCTGGTTTATACAACGGTTGATATGCAACAAATGGCCAAGCGTGCTTTTGAGGATATGGCCACAACGAATGAAAAACAGGAATTTATTTTTGAGGTTAAAAATTTGCCCTCGATAAAGGGTGATGCTACTTTGCTCACCCAGGTTTGGCAAAACCTGGTAGGCAACGCCCTTAAATATTGTTCAAAAGCAAGTGTGAAAAATGTTGAAATTACAGCTAAAGACGCTAAAGATGAAATTGTTTATAAAATAAATGACTCAGGAGCCGGTTTTAATGAAAAATACAAGGACAAACTCTTTGGCATGTTTCAACGCCTGCATCGCGACAATGAGTTTGAGGGTACGGGTGTCGGACTGGCCATTGTAAAGAGAATAATCACCAGGCATGGCGGACGTGTGTGGGCCGAAGGAGAAGTAGGTCAGGGCGCGCGTTTTTATTTCGCATTGCCCAAACAATTATAAGATAAATCTGTAAAATCATATAAACATGGACGAAATTAATCAAGTCGAAATTCTGATAGTTGAAGACAATCCCAGTGATGCCGAAATAGCCCTCAGAGCTTTTAAAAAAAACAAGCTAACCAATAAAATACTGGTGGTAGAAGATGGTGAGGAAGCACTGGATTATCTCTTCTGCAAAGGTCAATATGCAACTAATAATAAAGTATCACGGCCAAAAATAATTTTGCTCGATCTCAAACTCCCAAAAATTAACGGGCTCGAGGTACTGAAAGAAATTAAAAGCCATCCCGAAACCAAGATTATTCCGGTAATCGTGCTTACGTCTTCGAAAGAGGAATCCGACATCATCGAAAGTTATCAGCTTGGCGTTAACAGTTACATCGTTAAACCGGTTGATTTTGAGAAATTTGTAGAAGCTGTCAGAGATCTGGGCTTCTACTGGCTGCTGTTAAATCAGCTCCCACGACTTTGAAAACAGAATCCGCTTTATTATAAATATTTGAGCATACATACTTGTTAATCGCTCATGTATCCACTTCTAATAAACACACCATGAATCATCACGAACGACCAATACATATCCTATTTGCCGAAGATATCCCCACCGATGTGGAATTGGCCTTACACGAAATTAGAAAAGGAGGCATTCAATTCGACTATCGCGTGGTTGACACCGAAGAGGGATTCAGAAAGGAAATCACGGATTTTGCTCCTGATCTCATTATATCTGATTATGCTATGCCTGCTTTCGATGGCATGAGCGCCCTGTTAATCACCAGATCGTTGTCACGGTTTATCCCATTTATCATGCTCACAGGCTCAATGAACGAGGAAACGGCCGTAAAATGCATGAAAGCCGGAGCAAACGACTATGTGATCAAAGAACAAATCAAACGACTTCCTTTTGCAGTAATGGAGGCGCTCGAAAAACTGCAGGCCAGGATTGAAAGGGAAAAAATAGAAAAACAACTCCGTGAAAGCGAAGAAAAGTACCGCAACCTGATCGATTCGGCCACCGATGCCATCGTCACCATCAACGAGAAGGGCGAAATTGTTAGTTGGAACAAAGGCGCTGAGGTCATGTTTTTATACCACGAACAGGAAGTAATTGGCCGAAATGTTGAGTTCATCGTCCCGGAAACGTACCGAAAACAGCACGCCGGTTTTGTAACTCAAGCTGTTCAAAGTGGATCGCTAAAACTAAGGGGTCGCACGGCAGAATTGGAAGCGGTAGATAAAAAAGGCCGGTTGTTTCCCATCGACTTATCTTTGTTCAGCTGGAACTCGTCGGCAGGTCAGTTTTTTACAGCCATCATGCGCGATGTAACCCAACGTAAGCGAATCGAAAAAACACAACAGTTTCTATATCAGGTATCCAGAATCTCTCTCAACAGTGTAAACTTGTCGGATTACCTCGAAGCCATTCACAAAGAACTGCAAAAAGTGCTCAAAGCCGACAACTTCTACATTGCGTTGTACGACCAGCAAACTGATAAATACATGTTGCCCTATCATGTGGATGAGTATGAAGATTTTAGCAACATAGGATCTATTTCTCTGAAAAATACCTTAACAGATTACATACGAAAAACGGGTGAAGCCCGACTTATTACACAAGAAATAGAAAACAAGCTACACCAGCTCGAGAACATACAACTAGTAGGTACGCGATCCAGCGTATGGCTTGGCGCACCACTCATCGACTCTTCTACTTCAGCTGTGATTGGCATTATCGCCATTCAGGACTATGCAAACGAAAACGCCTATTCTAATGACGACTTGAACACCCTTAAAATCATTGCGGCCAACATAGGCATTTTTATCGAACGCATTAAAAACCTGCAAAACCTAAGACTGTCGGAACAGCGGTTTAAATCGTTTTTAAATTCAACTTCAGATATTGTGCAGCTCGAAGATGAAAAAGGAAAATTGCTGTTCGCAAACAAACCGTTTTTAAAACTCTTGAATAGTACTGATGAGGATATTCTGGGCAAAACAATATCTGAACTGTTGCCACCTATTTTGGCGCAAGCCTGTGAAACATCCAACAAGCTTGTTCGCGAATCGGGTGAGGTATGCACTTGTGAAGAAGTGTGGGGAGACCAGATTTTTGAAACACTTAAATTCCCTATCGATCTGGGCAATAACAAAACGGGAATCGGAGCCTTTATCCGTGATATCACTAAAAAAAGCGCTACCGAGAAACAGCTTAAACTGCTTAGCCGTGCGGTAGAACAAAACCCTGTTTCAATTGTGATTACCAACCAAGATGGTGTTATTGAATACGTTAACCCTACTTTTACAGCCATTACCGGATATACCTTTGAAGAAGCAAGAGGTAAAAACCCCCACATCCTGAAATCAGGTGTCCAACCACAAAGCTTTTACGAAGAAATGTGGAACACCATCCTGAGTGGGAAAGATTGGGAAGGACAGGTGATGAACAAAAAGAAAAATGGAGAATTGTACTGGGAATCTGTTGTTATATCACCGATTGTAAACGAGAAAGATGAGATTACCCACTTCGTTGGCGTGAAAGAAGACATCACCAAGAAGAAAAAAATGGTGGAAGACCTCATCAAGGCCAAAGAAAAGGCAGAGGAAAGTGACCGGCTCAAATCAGCTTTTCTGGCCAACATGAGTCACGAAATCAGAACACCCATGAATGGAATCCTCGGTTTCACCGAACTGCTTACCGAGCCCCGGCTAAGTGGTAAAGAGAAAGACAAATACATCGAAATCATTCAAAAAAGTGGAAATAGAATGCTTAACACGGTGAACGATATTATTGAGATCTCGAAGATTGAAACCGGTCAGGTAACCAAAACAATTGCCCCGACAAATGTCACTCATGTGATGACCGATCTGTTTTACTTCTTTACCGTTGAGGCTGATAAAAAAGGACTGGAATTTGTTCTCGATAACCGGGATAGCCTGAAAGAGGAATGGATAGAGACAGATCAGGTTAAATTTATCTCAATACTGACGAATTTGATAAAAAACGCCATTAAATATACTGATCAGGGGGAAATACACATGGGCTGCAACAGAGGAGAGAATTTCATGGAGTTTTATGTGAATGATACGGGTATCGGCATTCCAGACGACCGTCAGCAAGCTATTTTCGATCGGTTTACCCAGGCCGACATTGCCGACAAAATGGCCTTACAGGGCTCAGGATTGGGACTCTCGATAAGTAAATCCTATGTTGAAATGCTCGGCGGAACCATAAGAGTAGAATCAACTGCCGGACAAGGCTCCACCTTTTATTTTACCTTACCTGTTTCCAAGGTCACACCTGCGAATCAAGATGAGGAAGTGGCAGAAAAACAAGATGTTCCAACACGAAACCTTAAAGTATTAATTGTGGAGGACGATGAACCTGCTTGCATGTATTTCTCCATCATTCTCGAAAAATATGCACGAAAGACACTGATGGCCCATTCCGGGAACGAAGCCCTCGATTTAGCCCGAACTAATCCTGACATCGACCTGATCCTCATGGACTTAAAAATGCCCGACATAGATGGCAATACAGCTACACGAGAAATAAGGAAATTTAACAGCACGGTTATTATCATTGCCCAAACCGCCAATGCCCTGCCGGGGGATAGGGAAAAAGCCTTGGAAGCCGGCTGCAATGACTATATCACCAAGCCTGTAAACAAAGAAAAATTACTCGAAATGATTTACCGACACACGTCGTTGTAAACATGCGCGATTTTAAAATGTTCTGCCTTTGGCTCATGTGCTTCAGGATAAAAAACCACCCGCACACTGTCGCCCGGTGGTACGTCAAAGTAGTTATCTGAAAACCATCCCGGAATCTCAGCGGTCAGGTGCACTCCTTTGGCCAGCTTTGTTGCAGTGACGACCAAATTTACCGAATCGGGATTAACCACCGCAACTAGTTCTACTTGAGGATTTTTCGGCAAAAGAAGCTCATTTGGTCGCACGAAATACTGCAAGGACTCAGCAAGAAGCTCCTGGTTATCAATTAACTGAACCTTAAGAAGCACCAACTGTCTAAATTCCTGTGAGGCTATCAGATGAGTAATTTCCGTACAATTAAACCTGGTCACAACACCTGCCGGCAATTCAATCTGTCGCCTTCCTATGGCTAGCGTATCTCCATCAAAAGAAAGCAAATACCAATAAACATGAGGATTTCGATCAATTAAACAATCGCTTACCACGTTGATTATTGGCTCATTGCCATCCTCCGTCACAACAACTAAAAAACGATCATAGGCCTTTCGTACCGCATATTGCATAGCTTTCCATCGGTGTTGGTAATCAATTCCCGACCAGGATGTAACAGGCCAACAATCATTCAGCTGCCAGTAGAGTGTACCCATATTGTAAGGTTTACTTTGTCGGTGGGCTTCGATGGCCATTTTTATTCCATAAGCTTGTAACAATTGGCTAACATACACATAATCATCGAAAGCCTTTGGAACACAAAAATCTCTGGCCATGTACTCCTCAATCAAGGCTTTTCCACGCGGATGCTTTTGATGAGCAGCCATGACTTCCGATTCGGTATTCCTGTCATCAGGCAGCGTAAACTCCTCAATAGTCTTTAAATCAGGAAGTCCCTGAAATCCGTATTCGCTCACAAATCGGCCTACATGGGTTTTGTAACTTTCGAAAGGTTCAGCGCCCCACCACACACCCCAGTAATGCACATCACCTTCGGTATAGGCTTTGCTCCTCCCCCATCCATTGGCTGGCGAACTGGGAACATAACTGGTTTGTGGGTCAAGTTCTTTAACTTTCTCTGGCAGAATATCCTCAAACAACAGCAGGTAGTCGTTCCATAACTTGCTGGAATCGTTTTCTGAGTAACCCAATGACTTCTGCCACCCCCAATTGTGCCAGGCTTCATCCACTTCGTTGTTACCGCACCACAAGGCGATGCTCGGATGATTGCGCAACCTGATTATTTGTTGCTCCGCCTCTAAAGATACATTATGTATAAACGCCGAATCACCGGGATATACCGTTCCGGCAAACATAAAATCCTGCCAAACCATGATACCCAAAGAATCGCAGAGGGTATAAAAATCGTCGGTTTCATAAACTCCCCCACCCCAAACACGCAGCATGTTCATATTCGATTGTTGCGCCATGACCAACAAATCCCGTGTCTGGTCTCTTGTAACACGCGACAGAAAATTGTCTTGAGGAATATAATTTGTACCTTTTATATATACTTCATGGCCATTAACAACAAACACAAAACCAGTTCCTGCAGCATCCTCCTTTTCTACCAGCTTTATGCTGCGAAGACCAATATCCACAGACCTTGATTCTTTTGTGTCGTCTTGTACAATTTCCACTTGCACCTTCACCAGCGATGCCTTTCCCAAACCAAAGGGGTACCACAAAGGTAAATCATAGACTCTCAGAGGAATGCTCAAAATTGTAACGCCGGAAGACAACTCAACAGGCACTCTTTTCACTTCGGAACCATCAACAGAAACATACAGCTCGGCTGTCGCATTTTGTCCACTTCTCACCCTTGAAATCACCAACAGGTCAACCACCGAATCAGACACAAATGGTTGATCGATAAATACATCAACCAATTCCAACGCCTGTCTCAATTCAATGCAGGCCGGCTTCCAAATGCCCATCGTCACCAGTTTCGGTCCCCAGTCCCAACCAAACTGATAAGGTGCTTTACGGGTAAAGCCTCTTTTTTCCGGAAGCGAAATTCCGTTTAACGCTTCTTTACTATCGTTAATCGCCTCAGGCGGAAAAAAAGTAACCGAAAGGGTATTGTCCTTCTTTTTCAACCATTTCTCAACAGGAAAACGATAGCTGCGAAACATGTTGTCTGTTTCGGCAATTGTGTGGCCATTTAACACCACACGGGCATAGGTATCAAGCCCTTCAAAAACCAAATCCAGACCCTGATCCGTCAGTAAATCAGTAGGCAAATCAAAGGTGGTTTCATAAACCCAGGTCGTTTGTCCTACCCACTGCACATGTTTTTCGTTGTCACGAAAAAAGGGGTCAGGAATTACACCTTTATCTATCAATGCCAGATGAACATCATCGGTAATGGCCGAATCAATAGCAATGCTATCGGACAAAGAGCTCAACGACCAATTCAACGCCTTTAAATCCAGATTCACAACCTTTGGCTTACCACAGCCTATTGAAGCGATAAGCAGTAAAAAAAACAAATACCTGAAATTAAACATTACCTGCCACTATTTATAAAGCTTCCAAAAATAAGCAAAAGCAATGGCCATTCTTAAAAAAAGCGAAACTTTTGTAATTTTGCCACCCAAACCAAAGTAAATAAATATGGACTTGTCAGGAGAACTTAACTGTGTTATTACCCAGTCGATTCAGGTGTCGCCCATCATGAAGATTATAAAAGTAAAACCCGTAGATTGGAAATTTCCGAGTTTTATTGCTGGACAATTTGTTGCTTTGGGCTTACCGTCGGATGCACCACGATGTAAGGAATCGACTGAGGAATTCACTCCGGCAGCCACCGACAAGCTCATTAAACGGGCCTATTCCATCGCCTCTTCCAGCACCGAAGATGTGGTTGAGTTTTATGTAACGCTGGTTCACTCAGGGCAATTAACCCCCAGACTATTTGAACTCAATATCGGCGATAAAGTGTGGATGGGTAAAAAAGCTGTCGGCATGTTTACCCTCGACGAAATCGCCAGCGACAGGAATGTAATTCTGATCGCCACCGGCACTGGGGTCGCTCCCTATATGAGCATGTTGCGCTCCAATGCCCTCAGCCGACAAGGCAAAATCATGGTCATTCATGGTGCGTCCAACAGCTGGGATCTGGGCTATTCGTCCGAGTTAAAACTTCTGGCCAGCATGTTCCCGACATTCAGCTATCATCCCACCATCACCGAGCCGGCAAAAGAACCCTCAGGATGGGAAGGAGATACCCGGTTTATCGGCGATATCTGGAAATCAGGCCTTATGGAAGAAAAGTGGGGATTCAGACCCATGCCTGAAAACACGGAAATTTTCCTCTGCGGAAACCCGCGAATGGTCGACGGCATGAAAGAATTACTTTCGGAAGATGGGTTTATTGATCACAAAAAGAATCAACCGGGTCAAATACACGCTGAAGAGTTTTAACT
>JGI10211J34971_10000400_pt1 | contig 34606 bp, 52 predicted proteins | sample Etolagsediment_FD_34971 | JGI IMG/M metagenome (IMG submission 34971)
ATATAAAAGAAATAAATAAAATGTATACAAAAATGATTGAAAATTGGGAAAATTTTAGAGAGAATGAAAATATTTTAATGGGTGATAGATCATGTTTTTGGAATAATAAACTAGAAATAGAAAAAATGATTGAAGAAGAAAAAATGATTGAAAAAGAAATAGCTGATTATAATGAAGATAAAAAAAATAATAAATTAGATGAAAATAGTGATAATGAGATATCAGAAATTGTAGATAATTATTAAATTTTTAGGTAAAATTAAAATAATTAAATAGTAATTAATAGTAATTAAATAAATGATAAATAATGAATTAGAGTTAGAGTTAGATTTAAATTGGATAGATGATTATAATAAAAATTTAAAAAAAAATATTTTTTCTTTTGTTGAACCTCAAAAAAATATAAAAATTATAAATTTATATATAGAAAATAATAAAATAATATATTATCATAAATACAAAATAGAAATAAATAATAAAAAAATAGAAAATGAAAAGATATTAAATTTAATAGAAAAAAATAAAAAAGTTGATAATAAAAAATTTAAATTAATTGATATATTAAAATTTGAATTAGATGTAGAATTAAATAATATAGATAAATTGATAAAAAAAGAAAAAAAATTAAATTTAATACCAGTAGATATTTATAAAGATATATATTTTAAAGATACAATAAATATATTTAAAAATTTACAATCTCTCTTTTTTATTTATGAGAGAGATAAAAATAATAAAAAAATGTTAACAAGACGATGTCATGATAAAAAACATAATATAACAAAAAAATATTATTAAAATAGCTTAAAGCTATATAAATAATATAAGTTAATGTCAAGTCCATCTCTGATAGCTGCATTAGATATGACAAATAAAATAAATAATATGCAACTAGGTGAAAATGAACACCCAGAATATAAATGGTCATTAAATTTAAAAAATAAAATCGTTCAATATTTTTATCAAATAGCTGAGAATGGATCAAATGAAAATACATTATATGTATTAAAAAATACATATATATCATTAGTAAATGATAGTTTAAATTTATCACAAGATAATAATGAACGTCTAACTTATATTAATACATTATACAAATTAATTGGACAAACACGTGATATTGTTGCAGGAAAAGGTTTATATAATGTAACATATATGATGATAAGTGTTTGGGCAAATATCGGTTTAATAACTCCAAAATATAGTGAATTTGGAATTACATTAGCAAAAAAAGCAATAGAAAATTTAATTATAAATTTAAATAATGAACATCCAATTGGTAGTTGGAAAGATATTAAATATTTTTGTAATTATTGGAAATCTGAATTAGGTATATTAGGATATCCAACATTAAAAGATGTTGATATTCTTAATAAAGATCCAATTTTTAATTATGTAAAAAGTCTAGTTAAAAATCAATTAAAAAGTGATGAAAGAAATTATAATAATAATACAAATAATTTATCTTTATTATGTAAATGGTTACCACGAGAAAATTCAAATAAATTTGGTTGGTTAGCTGCATTTTTTGCAGAAGATTATTATAATAATTATTTACAAGTTAATAATCCAGAAAAATTACATAGTGCAAGAATAAAATGTTATACACATTATCGAATTCTAATTACTAATATTAATAGACAATTAAATACAACTCAAATTTATCAATGTAATAGAAATTGGAAAGATATTAATTTTGATAAAAATGTTACAAGTATTACATTACGAAAACAATCATTTGCATTTCAAAATAAAACAAAAAAAGGAGTACATCGTAATTATAGTGATTCTTTTATTGAAGAAGATAGAAAAATATGTGCAGAAAATTTTAAACAATATATTAAAGAATGTAGTGAAGGTAAAAAAACAATTAAAGCAAAAAATATATCTATTATTGATTTAGTAAGAGCAGCTGATAATATGTTATATAATGAAAATAATAAATTAGAAATATTAGCATTAAATACACAATGGGAGGAACAATGTAAATTAACCTCACTCTTAAATAATATGATTGCTATGGTAGATACATCAGGATCAATGGAAGTAGATAATTTAAATCCATTATATAGTGCAATTGGATTAGGTTTAAGAGTAGCAGAAAAATCAAGTTTTGGAAAAAGAGTTTTAACATTTAGTAACAATCCAGAATGGATAAATTTAGATGATTGTCCTGATTTTGTATCTTGTGTTAAAAAAATTAGAAAGGCTCCATGGGGAATGAATACAAATTTTTATTCAGCCTTATCATTAATTTTAAATACAGCTATTGATAACAATATTTCACCTGAAATATTAGGTAATACTACATTAGTAATTTTTTCTGATATGCAAATTGATTCAGCAATAAGTTCAAATAATAGAAGTTATTTAAAACCAGATTTAAATTCAATGTTTGAAAATATATCAAATAGTTATAAAGAAGCAGGTTTAAAATCAAAATATAATAAACCCTATCCAGTTCCTCATATTATTTTTTGGAATTTACGAACAACAAATGGATTTCCAAATCTAAGTGAAACACCAAATACAAGTATGTTATCAGGATCAAATCCAAATCTATTAAATTTATTTTTAGATAAAGGTCCAAAAATTTTAGAAGATATTACACCATGGAAACTTTTACAAGAAAATTTAAGTAATAAACGTTATGATAAATTCAACATTAATTTTAAATAATTTTAAATAATATTAAATAACTATATTAAAATAATATATATACAATAATATTATGGAAGAATTAAATAATAATTTATATAATAATAATAATAATAATATAAATGATATATCAGGTATAAATTTTACAAGAAGAGTTAGAAGAAGACAATTATTAAATTTAAATAATATATTATGGACATTTCCATCAAATTCTAATATAGCATATAACATGTTAAATTATAATACTACTAATATTGATAATATTGATAATATTGATAATACTACTAATAGTAATAATAGTAATATTGATAATACTACTAATAATAGTAATACTACTAATATTAATAATACTACTAATATTGATAATACTACTAATATTGATAATAGTAGTAATTATAATAATTATAGTAATTATAATAATTATAGTAATTATAATAATTATAGTAATTATAATAATTATAGTAATTATAATAATTATAGCAATATAATTTTATTAGAATTAGAAAATATTTTTAATAGAGAAAATGATAATATATTTTTAAGAAATATACTAGAAAATAGTTTTGCTATAGATAAAAATAAATATAAAAAAATTTTATCAGATAAAGGTAAAAAGCAATTAAAAAATATAAAATTTAATTCAAATTTAGATAATATAAATACAAGTTGTCCTATTTTTCAAATTGATTTTGAAAATAATGAAATGGTAACACAATTACCTTGTTCACATTGTTTTATACCAGAAGCAATTGAAAAATGGTTAAAAGAAGAAAAAGCAATTTGTCCTGTTTGTCGATTTGAATTAGATTATGAAGAAGTAAAAATAGAAGATAATGAATATCAAAATGAAGAAATACAAGAAAATGAAGATGTAGAAGAAAATGAAGAAATAGAAGAAAATCAAGATGTAGAAGAAAATGAAGAAATACAAGAAAATGAAGAAATAGAAGAAAATGAAGATGTAGAAGAAAATGAAGAAATAGAAGAAAATGAAGATGTAGAAAGAGAAGAAATAGAAGAAAATATTAATGTAGGAAATACATCAATAGATGAATTTAGTAATAGTATAATAACAAACTCATTTTTAAATATATTAAATAATTTTTATGAAACAGAAGAAGAAAGACAAATACAAGAAGCAATTTTAGAAAGTATGAGAAATTAATAATATATTAAAAAAAATTTTAATATTATTAATATATATAATGGCAAGTAGTTGGATTCAACATGTGTTAAAAGTAAAAAAGGATAAAAAATTAAGTTTTAAAGATGCATTAAAAGAAGCAAAAAAAACATATAAAAAAAGTCATCATGAAAAAAAATCAAAAGAATCTCATAAAAAAACAAGAAGGGGGACACATAAAAAAAAACACCATCGTAAACGTAAATAAATAAATAAATAAATAAATAAAATTCTATTATAATATAATATTATAATAGAATGAATAAAGATAAAGATAAAGATAAAGATAAAGAATGGAAAAAAATTTTAAGAAAAACAATAAAATTAAATCCAAAAATATCTATTAAAAATATTCTTATAAAATCAAAAAAAAAATATAATAAAAGTAAAAAAAAAATAAAAATATTATAATTAATTTTTAAATAAATATAAATAAGGAACAACTTCATTAATAATATATTTATGTTCATTATCAGTTAATGAAAAATCTAAAAATTTACTACTTAAAGATTTTGGAAATTGTTTATTAAATGTAGTATATAAAATTTCTTTTAATTTTGAAATAGTAGGACGTTTATTAGGATTAGGCGATAAACTATATAATAATAATTGTATAAATATAAGTAGAATAGGTTTACCTTTTTCAAAATTATTATTAGTTTTAAATTTTTCAATACATTCTTTTAAAAATGAAATACTTATACTATAAGTATCCCATGTTTTTTTATATTTTAATAATTCTTTAATAATAGTATTATTACCTTTATTAATAAATTGTGAATAAAATATATATAAATTTTTTAAATAGTTATCTTTAAAATCATTTGTAAAAAATTTCCATATGCCCATATTTTCAACTATTTCTATTAAAATTTTTTTTAATAATTCATCAGTTAAAATAATATCTTTATTTTCAGTATTTTTATTAACAATATATGAAATAATTTGTATTTCTGGACACCATATATAATAATGTGGAGCATAAACATAAAAGAAATGTTTTAAATGATAAATGGATTTATAATCATCAACATCTTTAAATAAAAATGATAATCCAAAATCAATAATAATAGGTATTTTACTATCAATATTATATATAATATTTTCAAATTTAATATCATAATGACAAATACCAATTTCTTGCAATATTTGTAATGAATTTAATATATAATAATATGAATTAAATAAAATAAAAATATATAAATTATTTTCTTGTAGTTCAGTAATATAATCTCTAAATTCTTTACCTTTAATATATGGTATAGTAGATAAAATAAATTTTTCATTTAAATTATTTGATACAATTTCACAATCTTTTAAGAGAGAATTTTTATCAAAAGAGGAAATATTAATTCTACAAGATTTAATAATAGGTGCAAAATGTAATAAAAAAAATTGTAATTTAGTAATAATTTTTCCTATATCTAATTCCCTTTGCACATATTTATCTAATATTTGAATTTTAGATACATTTTTTTTATTTTGAGTAATTTTTCCATCACAAGTAAGTTGAGGATAATATACACATCCAAATCCACCTTCACCAATTAATTTACTCATATATTTTTACAATATATTTAAATTATAAGTATTTTTATTTATGAGTTATATATTTTTTATTTATGAGTTATATATTGATAATATCGATTTTTATATGCCTTTTTAATTTTTTTATTAATATCTTCTGATAAAATATTATCATTATCTTGTAATAATATTTTAATCTCTCTTTTAATACTATCATTATTAATATTACAAAAAGCTAAATAACCATTAGCAGGTGTATAATCAGTGTTATTAATATTAGATGTAATATGTTGATCCATTAAATCTAATAAATATATACTTAAACATATATATCCTCTTTTTTTTTCATTATTTTTTTCTTCAATAAAATCAAGATTTTCATTTTCTTCTTTATTAATTAATGCTTTTTTACGAAAATAATATCTAGCAGCTTTAAATAACTTACTATCAATATCACCTTTATAATTTAGAGTATTTAATCTATCTTTTTCATTTTCTATTAAATTTTTATTTATATCAATATATACTTTCCATGCTTCTTTAAAATCTTCTCGACTATCAAATTGATGTAATTTTGAAAAATTACTAATTAATTCCACAATTTCTGGATCAAATTTATATCTATATATATTTGGATTAGTCATCTAATTAAAATTAAATTAGAATTAGCAATTCAATTTTTATAATAATATTATAATAAAAATATAATTAAAATATAAATATAAATAATGTTTAGGGTAAGAATAACACCATATTTAAATAATAATAATGAATATATTAAAATATTAGTAATAGATCCTAAACCAATAGGTAAACTAATTGAAATTACAAAACAAATAAATAAACCAAAACTATCACCTTTTCAAACAAATACAAATTGTACACCAAATTGTATATATGCAATTATGGATTTAAATGATAAAAATAAATTTATGTGTATTGAAAATATAACAGATTTATATAATTTTTTATTCACAAATGGATATACAATAAATAATGATTTTACAAAATTAATGTTAAAAGTAAATATAGATCCAAATTCCCAACTACTATTTTATTTTAACTAAAAATTGATGTAAATATAAAATAAAATTTTTAATTATAATGGAAAATTCAAGAGAGAAAATAGAAAATTTAATTATAAAATATTTAAACCAATTATCTGAAGATGAAAAAATAGTATTGGAAATCGCAAAAAAAACACTAAAAAGTTCGTTTTCAATTGAAAAAAGTATTGGGTTTTTATCATGGTATGAGAAAAATAATTAATTAAAATAATTTAAAAAAATTTATCTTTAGTAATAAAAATGCAGGCCGTTGAAAAAGAGTGTTGTGAGACTTCTTGTGATAATTCTGTAAAGAATTCAAAATTTATAAGACCATATGAGAGTCCTTTAATTATTGAATCAACAGAATATCATGCCGTAGTTAATAAATTACGTAGCTTTTTTTTAAGTAAAAACTTTATTGAAGTTTCAACACAAAATAGATTAAGTATATTAGCAGCTTGTGAAGATCCTTTTAATGTAGCTTGCTATGATTATGCTAATTTAAAATGGCCTCTTCCACAAACAGGTCAAATGTGGTTAGAATATGAATTACTAAAAAAACCAGATGTAGCAGGATATTTTTGTTTAACAACAAGTTATAGATTAGAAAAAAATCCAGTCGAAGGTAGACACGATATTATTTTTCCACTTTTTGAATTTGAAACACATGGTGGAATGGATAAACTTATTGAATTAGAAAAAGAATTATTAGAACATCTAGGTTATGATAAAGAAAAATTTATTGTTAAAAAATATGAAGATATAGCAGAAGAAATGGAAACAAAAGAATTAGAACATGAACATGAAACAAGACTTTATAATGAACATTCACCAACTTATTTTATTACAGATTTTCCAGAATTTACATCACCATTTTGGAATATGAAAAGAGCAGAAGATGGAGATGGAGCAAAAAAAGTAGATGTTATTTTAAGTGGACAAGAAACAATTGGATCAGCAGAAAGAGAAGTAGATAAAGAAGAAATGTTAAAACGATTTAATACAATTATGGATGGTAGTTATAGTGCAAAATTATATGAATTATTTGGTGAAGAAAGAACAGATGCAGAAATGGAAGATTATTTAAAATTAAATTTCTTTAAAAGATGCGGGGGTGGCATAGGTGTAACACGACTTTTAAGATCTATGAAATTAGAAGGATTAATTTAAACATCTAATTGACATCTACATAAAACATATCCACTATATCCACACATTAAACAACCTTCACGACAAATTTTACATAAAAGAACACCTTTATCTTTACATAATGGACAAACATATCCATGATCTAAATTAATTTCATTACAATATGCAATATCATTATCATTATCAATTTGTATTGCAGGCATAGTATAATTCCTTTTAATATATTTAAAAACATTAAATCGTAAAAAAGATAAGTTTTTAAAATATGGGGATAACATAATTCGATAAAACATTATGTAATATATTATTTTAATTATAAAGTAATATATTTCAATTTTTTATTAAATCTAATTAGAGTTTTTTAAAATCTTTAAAATTTATTTCTTTAATAACTTTTTCTTTTTTTTCCTCTCTTACTTTTTTTTTTTCTTCTTCATCTAAATTTTTAATAGTCCCTTTTTTAATATATTTATTACTTTTTTCAGGAACTATATAAATATTAGAATTTTCAGGTAATTTTTTATTTTTGGAAACTGCATATAATAAATTTGTATTATTATCAGATGGTTTATTTTTATTTAACTTAATATCTCTAGCCTTAAATAATTCTTCTTTATAATTAATATATAAATTAACACAATTATATTTTAATACATATAAACGAGATACAACTTCTAAATATTTATATGGAATATCCTGATCTGAATAATAACAAAATGCTTCTAAATAACTATCATAAAATAATTTAACCAAACCAATAGGAGTAACCTCTTCAATAAATTTATTTTTTAAATTATCAATTTCATCTTTTGATAATAATTTATTTGAAAAATTTTTTAATTCAGCTTCACCTTTATTTAAATATGAATCTAAAACAATTTTAATCTCTTCTTTCTTTTTTTTATTAAACTTACCTAGTTTTAAAAATAATAATATAAAAAATAGAGTATTAATTAAATATAAAAAATTTTTATAATTTTTTAAACTATTAACATAATCAAATTCTAAAAAATTAATATCAATATAATCAATATAATCAATATAATCAATATAATTAATATAATTTGTAAGATTCATTATTATTAAATAAATAATAATAGGGTTTAAGTAATTTAAATTATAAATATTATATATAATATGACATTATTAATAGATTTATCAATTAATGTTAATAAAGTAAATTCTCTCACAAATATTAAAAAATATCTTGAAAATTTATCAGAAAAATATAATTCATCATTATCATATTCAAATCATGAAATAGAAGGAACAGGTAGTAAAATTTTAAAACATAATTATATTTTCTCTCTTGAATTTGAAAACATTGATAATAATAATTATATTAATTTATTAAAAGATATAAATAAATATAAAAATATATCTATTGATAAAATTTATGATGATAATACTAATAAAATAATTACTTTTTAAATTACTTTTTAACTTTTTTACTTTTATTATCTCTCTTTTTTTTAGTTTTTTTAGTTTTTTCACTTTTTTTTTCATTATAATCTATAATAAGTGGTTTAATTTTATCATCATATGCATCATCCATATTATCTAAATAATCTATTCCAAAATCTTCTAATAATCTATTTGTCATTTTTCTACTAGATGTAAGCTGAGCAAATATAGAATGAATAAATTCATCATTAGAATCATCTCCACTACAATCTTTTATTATTATACCATTTTGATCTCTATATACTTCTTTACAATCATCACTAATAATATTATCATTCACAAGTATTTTATTAGATTCTTTACTAAAAGTTTTAAATGTCATATATATTATTTTTTTATTTTATTTTATGTATTATATTTAATAAAAGATGCCAAAAAGTGTTGATATTATAGATTCAAATATTTTAAATACATATATATCAAATAATAACAATAATGATAATAATATAAAAATAGATTTAGCATTTTCAAAAAAATGGATATCTAATTATTTTAGTAAATAAATTATATTAATTATTTAATAAATATTTAATATAATGAAAAAAACTACAATAATTGTTCCAAAACATAATACAACAATTAAAAGAAAATTGAAATATTTAAATTTAAAAAGTAAAGAAGAAGAAAAAATAAAAACTATGCCAGAAAAAAAAGAATATAATAATGAATTTATTGAAATTTTAGAACAACTTAAAAATATTCAAACGGCTTTAGGTGAACATTTTAGAGCAAAAGCATATAATAAAGCAGAAGAAGAATTAATAAAATATAAAAATCCAATATATTCAGCAGAACAAATAAAAGATTTACCAAATATTGGTAAAACTATGATTGAAAAATTTAATGAATATATTAAAACAGGAAAAGTAAATGCTATAGAAAAAGAAAAAGAAAATCCAATGCTATTACTAACAAAAATTCATGGTATAGGTCCAAAAAAAGCACAAGAACTTATTGATAAAGATATAACTACAATAGATAAATTAGAAAAAAACAAAGATTTATTAAATGATAAACAAAAACTAGGTTTAAAATATTTTACAGAAATAAATCAGAGAATTCCACGAAATGAAATAGAAGAATATAAAGAATTATTTTCTAAAATTTTTAAAGAAGTTGCACCAGAAGGTTCAAAATTTGAAATAGTAGGTAGTTATAGACGAGGTGCGCAAAATTCTGGAGATATTGATATTATTATTACAAATAAAGATAATAATAAAAAAGCATATAATAACTTTATAGAAAAACTTATCAAAGATAAAATTATTATAGAAATGTTATCTTATGGTGCAACAAAAAGTATGAGTATTGCAAGATTACCAGATAAGCCATTAGCTATTGCAAGAAGAATAGATTTTCTATATGCACCGCCAGATGAATATGCATTTGCAATCCTATATTTTACAGGTAGTAAATATTTTAATGTAGTAATGAGACAACATGCATTAGATCTAGGATTTTCTTTAAATGAACATGGATTAACAAATAAAACAACAAATAAAAAAATAGAAACACAAAAAAATACATTTCCAAATGAAGAATCTATATTTGAATTTTTAAATTTAATATATAAAAAACCAGAAGATCGCAAAAATGCACAAGCAGTTCAAATAATAGACTCAGAAAGTCCTAAAGAAAAAGAAAGTCCTAAAGAAAAAGAAAGTCCTAAAGAAAAAGAAAGTCCTAAAGAAAAAGAAAAAATATTAATTAAAGTTAAAAAACATACACTTAAAAAAAAACAAATTTCAATTGATAGTTTATTAGATAAATTTATTAAAGAAGGTATAAGTGGACTTAAAAAATTAAGTGAAGATGAATTAACAGAATTAATTAAAAAAGCTAATAATGAATATTATTGTAGTAGTAAACCAATTATGACAGATAGTCAATATGATATTTTACAGGATTATATTTTAAAAACATATCCTGATAATGAAATCGCAAAAGAAGGACATAAAATGTGTGAAATATTAACAGAAAAAAATAAAGTTAAATTACCATATCAAATGTGGTCTATGGATAAAATAAAACCTGATACAAAAGCTATTGATAAATGGAAAAAAACATATAAAGGTCCTTATGTATTATCAGCAAAATTAGATGGTATAAGTGCTTTATATACATCAGGTAAAAATAGTAAAGATGCCAAATTTTATACAAGAGGAAATGGAATAGAAGGACAAGATATTACAAATTTAATTCCTTATATAATTTGGAAAAATAAACCAATACATAGTTTTGAAATAGAATTTAGTATAAGAGGAGAAATCATAATTAATAAAGAAACTTTTAATAAAAAATATTCTACAAAATTTGCTAATCCTAGAAATTTTGTAGCAGGAATAGTAAATAAAAAAACAATAGATATTGATTTATTAATAGATTTAGATTTTGTACCTTATGAAGTAATAAATCCAATATTAGAACCTTCACTACAAATGAAATTTATAAAAGATGAATGGATAATTGAAGCAGTAAAACATGAAATTGTATCAAATATATCAAATGAAATATTATCAAAAATATTAATTGAATGGAGAGATAATTATAAATATGAAATAGATGGAATTATTTGCACAAATGATAAAATATATGAACGACCAAAAGGTAATCCAGAATATGCATTCGCATTTAAAATGGTATTATCAGATCAAATAGCAGAAGCAAAAGTTATAGATATTCTTTGGACACCAAGTAAAGATGGTTATTTATCACCAAGAGTTCAAATAGAACCAGTTAAATTAAAAGGTTCAACTATAAATTTTATAACTGGAAAAAATGCAAAATTTATAGAAGATAATAAAATAGGAATAGGAGCAATAGTAAAATTAGTTAAAGCAGGTGATGTAATACCAGAAATAGCAGGTGTAATTGAACCAGCATCAGAACCTTTATTTCCAAGTGAACCATATGTATGGAATGAAAGTCATGTAGAAATAATGTTAATTAATAAAGAAGACGATGAAAGAGTAATTGAAAAAAATATAGAAACTTTCTTTAAAACATTAGAAGTAGATGGACTTGGTCCAGGATTAATTAATAGAATAGTAGAAGCAGGATATAATAGTGTAGCATCAATTTTAGCTATGACAGAAAATGATTTTCTTAAAATAGAAGGATTTAAAAAAAAATTAGCTGAAAAAATACATAATAATATTCACAAACAAATAGATAAAGCTAGTTTATCAGAACTAATGGCAGGATCAAATGTATTTGGTAGAGGTTTTGGAGAAAAAAAATTTACATTAATCTTAGCAGAAATTCCAAATATTTTAACATCTACAGAAAATGATAAAGAAAAAATAAAATTATTAAATAATGTATCTGGGCTAGCTCAAAAAACATCTGAAAAATTTGTTAAAAAAATACCTGAATTTATTCAATTTCTTGAACAAGCCAATCTCCAAAATAAATTACAAGAAAATAAAAGTAAAGTTAAAATTATTGAAAAACATATACTAAATAATAAAAATATAGTAACAAGTGGTTTTCGATTTGATAAAGAAACATTAGAAAAATTAGAAAAAATAAATGTTACAATTCAAAATACAATTAATAAAGAAACAGATATGTTAATTGTTAAAGATATAAAAGATGAATCTACAAAAATTTTAAATGCTAAAGAAAAAAATATACCTATAATATCCAGAAGTGAATTTCTAGATACATATGATTTATTTTAATATTTTAATATGTTATATTTTTTTAATTAGTTTCTATATCTTTAGTTTCTGTATCTTTAGTTTCTGTATCTTTAGTTTCTGTATCTTTAGTTTCTTTATCTTTAGTTTCTGTATCTTTAGTTTCTGTATCTTTAGTTTCTGTATCTTTAGTTTCTGTTTGATTATCTAAAAACAAAGGAATTGATTTATACACAAAATCATTATTTAAATTAACTTCATAATTTAAATTAATATTATTATTGTTATTAAAAGCTGGTTGACGAGATATAATAGGAAGGGGATCATATGATAAATTAAATGCATATTGGCGATGTAAAAGAGGTGTATTGTTAGACATTAAATAAAATATATATATATTATTTATATTCAATTTTAAATTAATTAAATAAAAAATTTATAATTTTTTACACTATTTTGAATAGTCTCTCTTTCTAAATTAGATAAATTAAAAAAATCACATATAATTTTTTCTCTTTCATCTATATTATTTGGTAAATTATTTAAACTTTCTATTTTACTTATATCAGGAATAAAATAAAATATATATTTTTCTAAATATTTCATTCTATATGCTGTAGAATTATATAAAAATAAAATTGTTTTGGTAGAAAAAAATAAAGATATATTTTTTAATTGGTCAATAGAATAATCTTTTATAACATAATTATCTCTCGCACTTATTCCATAAGAACCAGAAATATCTAAAAATGGAATTCCATACATCTTGTGTGCTAAAATAATTTTAGGTATTTGATAATAACTAGTAGGTATATTACAATATGTTTCTAATAATTCAGGAATTAATTTATTATCTCCAGTTAAAATACATGAATTTATAGATTTATACGAATAAAATTGAGAGAAATGAGTAGCAAAATTACAATTAATAGATGGAGAATTAGTTTTATGTACATTTATATATCCATATTTTTTAACATAATACAAAAATTTATTTATAATAGAAATATTAAACATAGGAATTGGATAATTTAATTGTAAATTATAAGGTATATATATTTTATAAATTTTATCATAAATATTAATATTATTATCAATATTAAATTCTTTTTGTAAAATAAAAAAACAAGTAGGAGTTTGCGCTTCATAATTAAAAATTTTATTAGTTTCACTATTTGAAAAACAAAATAATTTAATAATTTTATATTGTGTTAATAAGTTATAAATACCAGCTTTATCAGGTTTTAACCAAATAGCAGGAATAATCATACACAAATAACCTTTATCTTTTAATAAATCTAATGCTTTAATAATAAATTGTTGCCAAATAGATTTACCATCAGATTTTTTAGATATAATATTATTAGTCGGAGTTTTAATAACTCCATAATTATATGGAGGATTACCAATAATTATATCAAAATAATTATTATATATATTATTATCAAGTGTTAAAAAATTATCTAATAAATTAATATTCTCTCCAAATAAATTATTTAAATATTTAATATGTATATCATTAATTTCAGACATATAAATCATATTATTAATAATATGATCATGTAAAATATTAGTATCAAAAAAATTATCTTTTAAACTATTAAATAATTTTTCATATAAAATAAAAGAAAAATTACCAAATCCAGAACCAACATCTAACCATTTGTTATCTAATTTTTTATATTGAAAATTAGGAATTTCAGTTAAAATTTGTTCAACTAATAGAAATGGTGTATATACAATTCCATAATTTTTTTTAACATTTTGATCAATAAAAAAATTTTTAGTATAATCTTTAAATTTATCTTTATATTCACTAAAATTAATATTTTTAATCATTAATATTACATACATTTTAGTTGTTTAGTCTTAACTAATAAAGTTTCATATTCATTTGTAATAATATCAACAATTGGTCTATAAAATAATCGAAAATTATTACGTTGATTTTTAAGATCATTATATGTAAACCATCTAATTTCACTTTTTTCAAATAAACCTTCAGGAATAGTTTTATTTGAAAATTTATTTAGGATAAAATTACTACTACTATTAAAATAATAAGGTAAATTTTTATCAAATTTAATTATAAAAATATAAATTTTATAATTATCATAATTAATTGTTAGTAAATTATTAGTTTTAACTAAATTAGCTAATTTAGTATTTGACCCTAAAAAACCATTTAATTCTTCAGCTCCTTCTCTAATTGCTGTATCAAAATCAGTTTCACCTTTTTCAGTTCTTCCTCCAAAATCAGACCAACTTTTAGTATTATAATCTTTACCAAATAAGAATAATAATTTATTATTAATAATACAAATAGGTAGTATACCAGCACCCATTATTTATTTATTAAAAAAAAATTTAATAAATTTCAATTTTTTATTTAATAAAGTAAAATTTAATTATCATAACGAGATCTTTTACCCTGATTTAAAATTTCATCTTTATTAAATAACTCAGTAAATTTTGTTTCTAATTGTTGAATACGCATCTGAAGACTATTAATAAGATCATTATTAGCTTCATCTCGCGGATTTCTATTTTGAAGTAAAATAATATTAGTTTTACCAAAAATAGACACATTAGTATTATCTACAGGTAATACAGCTGTTAGTTTTGTATCTAAAATTTTATTTTGTAGAGTTCTAGTATNTTCAGAATCAAACCACATACTAAAATGTACAAATGCTTGTCTTACACCTTTAGTATTATAAACAAAATCAACACGTGAAACAACACCAATTTTATTTTTTGTAAAAATATCTTTTAAATGTTCAAATGTAATAGTTGAATTAATACTTGGAAGATATAATGATAAATTTGGAATAAAATCACTAGCATTACCAGAAGAAGAATCTAACTCCATATTAGTTTGCATTAATTTATTTAATAAATTAATATTACATTTCAATTTTTAAAAAAAATATATATAAAACATAATAAAATTTTTAAACTTCACAGATCCAATTATCAAGTGTAATAGTGCTATCTTCTATTTTTTTTAATTCAACTTTTTTATCAAAAATTTCTTTAGTAATTTGTTTAATTTTTTCCATACCATTAGGGTCAGCAACTAAATCAATATATTTTTTATATATATTACCAATTTTATTAATTAAGAAGATAATTAAAATACTAATTATGATATTATAAATAAATATATAATATTTATAATCAAAAACATAATTAATTTTAAATAAATAGAGAGAAATAATAAATAATGTTGAATATATTAAATAATCATTACAGATTTTATTAGTATGTAAATTAATATATTCATATGTTTTAGATATATTTTTATATTTTTGAGAGATTACATTATATTCATCTTTAATAGTAATTAAATTTTGCATTAGACCCTTTAAATATCTAATCCTAGTATCATTTTTATCTTCCTCGTCTTCTTTTTGAGATAATTCATGCTCTAAACGTTTAATTTCTAATATATCTTTACTATGTTGATTTTGTAAAAATACATTTTGTCTAATAATATATTTTTTAAATTCCTGATAAGTTTCATCATAATCATTATCTTCACTATTTTTACTATTATCACTATTAATTGTAATATTAATATCCTTTGCCGATGTATTACTCATTTTAAAATTAATATTATTTAAAAAATCGATTCAATTTTTAAAATTAAATTAATATATATTATGTTAATAGAGAAATTAAACAATGATATAATAGAATATTTAAGCTATTATTTAAACTTTACAGATATTACTAATCTTAAACAAGTAAATAAAGAATTTAAAAAAATATTTAACAATAAATACTTTATTATACGAGCTTATCAACTATATTCAAAAACTTTTTGGGATAAAGCATTTAGTCGAAATCCTATAATAAGCAAACCTCTATATAGTTTTCAACATGAGCTATTAAGAATTGAAAATTTTAATAATAAATTAGATAGATTAGAATTAAAAAAATGGAATGAAAAAGATTTTTATATATATTGGGAAACTATTGAAAAAAATAATAAAAAAAAAAAAATTAATAAAACAATGTTAAAAGATAAAATTATTGAAAAATTCTTTCAAAATAAATTTTAAAATAAATTGAATAATATTTATTTTAAAAATATTTATTTAAAATGATAAACATATTATGTGATATTATTTTATTTTTACTTACAATTATATTTATAGTATGGATATTACATCTTTTAATATTTATATTTACATTTTAAATAAATTGAATAATATTTATTATAAAAATATTTATTTAAAATGATAAACCTATTATGGTATATAATTTTGTTTATACTAACAACAATAATTGCATTTTGGATATTAATATTTACATTTTTAATTATTGATATAATATTTAATGGAACAAAAAATGGAGGTGATAATTTATGGCTAAATTATTTTTTAGGAAATTTAAGAAATAATCATCCATATAATTATATAACAACTAATTCAGCATAATCTTCGTAATATTTAATTCTATCTCTTATATCATTAATATTTGATGATAATTCTTGTAAAACATAATCAAAACTTGATATAGTATAATTTATTTTTTCTCTATCACTTTTTAATTGCAATAATTCACTATTTTTCAAATTAAAATTTTCAATTAATTCTTCTGCCTCTCTATCATTATCATCTGTAATTGTTTTACTAACTTCAAGTATTGAACGTAATTCATTTTGTAATAATAGTATTTTTTTATCTAATTCTTTTTTAGCCATCAAAATCATAGCCATACCTTCAGCATATTTTTTTCTTTCAGCTATTAAATTTTCAAGTTCAGAATTTAAATCCATAATTTCTTTATTAAATCTATTATTACTTTGTTTTGCACTTGCACCTTTTCGACTATATTTTTTTGTTTTTTTTTTCCTTTTATCTTTTTTATTTTTTGTTAAATAATGCTTAGCTCTCATATAATATAATATAATATAATATAATATAATATTATATGGCTTATTTAAGATCAATTAAAAATCAAAATATTTTATCATCGGATGAACGAACAAATTATTTAAAAGATAAAACATTATTTATTAGTAATAAAAATAATAAATCTAATGGTATTATTTTTGTAGATAATTCAGGATGTTTGAAAGCTACAAATTCATATAAAACTAGATATAGTATAGCAAAAGGTCATAATTTAGTAGCAACAGATTGCAATTTCAAAATAAATTCAATAAATCCAGTTATAACCGGTTCAATAAATGAAGCAAATTTTATTGTTGCAAAAATGCCTAATCCAAAAAATAATCCAATTATTGCTGATACTCCTAATACACCAGAAGCACAAATAAATGGTAATATATATGGTCCAAATTATACTACTAGCACTATTAATAACTTAATTAATGAAAATGATCCTTTATCTAATCCAACAACAGCTTCATTAAGTGATTATACAAAATGGGATTCAAGTGGTGTAATGATAGATCCTAATAATATTTTTATTAATAAAAATATTTGTGGACCATTAATATATTTAAAAGATCCATCAGGAAATCAATATTATGATATAAGTCAAAATTCAGGTTCTACAAAAGAATTTATTCAAATGCTTAAAAATAATAGTAGATTAACAAATTTTTATTTATCATCTAATATCAATTTTAATAAAAAATAATTTAAACTTATTTTAATTATAATTTAATATAAATGTATAATAATAAATTAATTAAAAAAAAAAGTATTGAAAATAAAGAAATTAAAAATAAAGAAATTAAAAAAATAATAAATGATGAGGATGATAATTATTATACTCCACCAAATATATCAGTTATAAATAATCATATATATTTTTATTCACCTGTTACAACAGAAAGTATTTTAGAATTAAATAAACATATACAGACATTAAATTATGATTTAAATAAAACAAAATTAGATATAGATAATCGTTTTAATATCGAAATAAATCCAAGAATATATTTACATATTAATAGTTTAGGTGGTTATGTTTTTGATGCACTAGCAGCTGTAGATACAATTAAAAATTCAAAAATCCCAATAACATCAATAATAGAAGGTTGTGCTGCTAGTGCAGCTACATTAATTAGTATAGTTGCTCAAAAAAGAAAAATAACAAAAAATTCAAGTATTTTAATTCATCAATTATCAGGAGGAACTTGGGGAACATTTGAACAAATGAAAGATGATAATTTAAACAATATTTATTTACATGAAAAAATGAAGGAACTATATTTAAATCATACAAATGGACGTTTAAAAGAAAAAAAATTAAAAAAAGTTTTAAAAAGAGATATTTGGTGGAATCCACAAAAATGTAAAAAATTAGGATTAATTGATGAAATTATTTAGATGGATAAATTTCAGAATAACTAGGTAATTCATCTATTTCATTATTAGAAATATCTATTAAATTTTCTGTTAAATTATTACTAGATAAATTATTACTAGATAAATCTATTATAGAAATATTACTAGATTTATTAATTCTATAACAATTATTTAATTTTGTTCGTAAATTATTAATCAAAAAAATTATAAACATTATAAAAAATAATATATTATAATCACTAATTATTATTCTACCTTCAATTGATGTTCTATTCATACTATAATAATTATATATTTTTTAATACATATTGGATGATCTATTATATGAGGGTTGAGTATCACAACAAGAATCGCAACAAATACAAATAAATATTATAAATAAAATTATATAAAATATATTAAACCAAATATCTGTATTATTTATTTTTTTTCTACAATATTTATGTAAATAATATAGATTATTTGATGAATTAGCAATAATATTATCTAAACTTATAATGGATGTTTCATTGTATTTATTAACATAAGTATTATAATAAATACAATCTTCTTCATTATTTATAATTATTTTACTAATATTAAAAACTTTATATATTCTATTTTTTTCAAAATCATTTTTAATTGCATTTGTAAAATCATTAAATACAAATAGAGTAAATAGAGAAGCTGGAACAATTTTATTAATTTTATAAGGTTTATAATTAGAATATGATGAAATATGACTAGTATGCGAACTAGTATGAGAACTATGATGCGAACTATGGGTAAAAGCAAAATCTAAGTTAATTACCAATAGAGAAGCTAGCAAATATTTCATAATTATTTTATTTTTATTAATTTTTTTTTTATGATTTTCAATTTTATTCTTAAAAAAAAGATATCAATAAAATCTATAAATACCAACTTTTATCATTATTACCATAATTTGTTAAATATTTCTTATAATTTTTAATAATTTCATTTGGAGTTTTATTTTTAGCTTTTTTATATAATAATTCATATGAATCACTTGATTGTGCTGATGTTATAATAGCTTTTATATTATTATCATTTTCTAAATCTTTATATTTATTACTTATTGCTAAGCGTGTTTTTGGCATAGTAAAATTAACAACTTTACCATTGGTATATATTAAGACGACTTCTTTTCCAGATGCTAATTTTCTCCAAAATTCCTCTAATTTTTTATTTTTTCCCCATACACTTTCTGGATCTTTTTCTAATTTTAATAATCGTTTAGATTTTTTTGTTTTTGATTTATTATTTGATATTTTTAACCAACGCTTGGTGCCATTTTTATTTTTAACTATTTTCCATGTATTACCATCATTGCCTTTTTTTTTTGTTCCTACACTAAATTTAGTTGCACTTGAAGTTGGTGCTTTTCTTACTTTTAAACTTTTAGTCATTATATTATAGGTAATTATAAATTATTGAATGATAAATCATATAATGTATTTTTAATTAAAGGAGTGATTATAAATGGTGGTAAATTAGTATTAGAAATTTCTTGAGTATTATTAATATTCTTTTTTTTTCCAAAAAAAGATAATCGAGGACACGAATCTCCAAAAACAGAAATATTATTACCCATAATAATATTATTACCCATAATAATATTATTATAATTTTTTAATTATTATTTAATCATATAAACATATAAATGATAAAACAAAAGACCAATCCATATTATTTAAATCAATAACTCTTCCAAATTCATCTAATAATTGTATTGTTAATCGTTGAATATCAACTGGTCCAAAATATTCACGCGTTCTATTTAATGAATCATTATAATTATCATCTTGTCCACTTTTATAAACTTTATTACTCTGTAAAGCAGATGTTATATTAAGTCTACCTAAAATATGTGGTGATAAAATAGATTCAGAAAATGCTGCTCTAAAAAAATTATTACTACTATTATTATAATCATTAATAGAAACATATACATATTGAGGACCATTTATAAAGCAAACACCTTCAGAAATAAAAGCATTATTACCATGTGTTCCAGATGGATATGTTTCCCCTTGATATTCACCCGATCTAAAACCAAGTTGCCAACCTAAACGAAACATTAATGGTATACTATTATCTATTCTGCCTTCATTATCAACATTAAAATTAATCTTAAATGGCAAGTTAGTAGGAGTATTAGTTTCATAAGCAAAAACACTTCTTCCATTAACAGGATCAATTGTATATTTAATAATACCAGTTGCAGGGTCTTGTAACTGAACTCTTTTTAATGCAAAATTTATAGCATATTCAATATATGCTGCTTGAGTTGAGTCAACCCATCTATCTTCATAATTACCAGGAGGTATTTTAATAATATATTCTTTACTATCTCTAGTAATTTTCATAGTAGTATTTTGAAGACTTTCAGATAATGCATAAAAACTCATAGGTACTTCAATTGATGATAATCTCATAGAAACAACTTTATTAATTCTTTCTGGTAATGTTAAAGTAAAATCAGTACTTTTTGTTAAAAAATAATCAGGACGAAATCTAGTGTCTATATTAATGGCTCTTTTAATAGTTTTAATATTAATAGGATTTAAATAACCAGGAGGAAAAACATTTGTATCTACATTTTTTCCATCCCATGTATTAGCATTCTTACCTTCAATTTCATTATTATTATTTATAATAACATGATCACCAATAAATGATACATTATTTTTTTCATCATTATAAGTTCCTGTTAAATTTTTATTTTGTAATTCTTGAACTAATCTATTGTGAGCATTATCTAAAAATAATAAAATTTCATTAATTTTACCAAAATCAGGATTATCTATTTTAACTAATTTATTTTGTAAATTTTTTTTAGCAGAAATTAATATTGATTCATTATAATCCTTTGGTATAGATAATAATTCAATTAATTCTGAACATGTATAGTTACTAACATCTAAATTAAAATTATCCATAATAATATATATATATATCTTTTTTAACATTTAATTAATTTTATATATTAACTAATTATACAACCTTCATCATCATCTTTTAACTTATTAGAATGTTGAAAAACATCATCATTATCTTCATCAAAATTTTGTTTTGAATAAAAATTTTTAATACCTTTACTATCAGTTTCATCAAGTAACATTATTGCCATTGCAGAGTAATTATGAAGATCAATTAATGTATCTCTAATTTTTTCACTTTCTACTAAATGAATATTAGTTTGAGATATATTTTTTAAACGTTGAATTTTATCCCCCATTCTAATTAAAACACCAATTGAACCATATTGAGCAAATGCATCACCATAATCTTGATTTTTTTTTTCAAATAATTCAGCAGCTTCCTTTTGAATATTTTGTAATTGTATTAATCTAGAATTATTTTTAGATTTATTAGGTTCTTTTAATATTAATTGAGTATTTTCAGAATCTTTTGACATTATAAAATAGATTTAAAAATTAAATTTAAATCTATTTTTAAATAAATAAATAAATATTATTTTATATTATTTTATGTTCTTCTTTTTCTTGCACCAATTAATCCTGGTGCAGATGATGCACCTACACTAGAACTAGGTAAACTATTAGGTTTATAAAATGCAGCCCAATTAAATAATACTTGTTGTCTAGGAGGTCTAAAATTTAACAATAAACCACCATTTTTTAACCAAAAATAATTTGATGGTAAACTAGGTTCACTCATTATATATATAATAATTATAATATATTTAACCTCTCCCTCCACATCCACAACCACCTGTTTTTCCCATCTTTGATAAATTCATATCTACCTTTTTATTATTTTTATTATTACTAGTATTACTATTATTACTATTATTACTATTATTGTTAATATTGTTAGTATTATTATTCATTAATTTAATTCCATTTATATTAGATAAATTAACATTATTAACATGAGTAGATAATAAATTATTATTTCTTGTAGGAGGAATCATCATATAGATTTTTTGTGACATTATATTTTATCAAAATATAATAAATTATTAAGAGTTACATAATTTACATAAACCATTTCCTAAAATACCATAATTAATTTTAGAAAATCTTTCTGCATATCTACTTTCATCCGGAGTAATACCTGTTTTACCAGGTAACATAGGAGTATGAAGTTTCCATATAGGTGGAGGAGGTTTATTAGGATCATTTTCAGATTTCCAGTTAGCACCTAAACACTTTGCTTTTAATCTTCCTAAATATCTATCATAAGAATTATGTTTAACATCAACACCAATAGCATTTTTCCCTGCAGGACCCATTGATCCAGGTCTTAATCTTGTTATAGATGAAGTAGTTGAATTACCTCTAGTTGGAACATATCTTGTTTGTAAATGTAATTTATTACGATCACTACGTTGATCTTGATTAACATCAAAAAATCCTTTATTAGGATTATTAATAGGTAAATTTTTTATACCTCCTTGAATAGTTGCAGAAGATAAAACAGATATATATTGTGAACTAGGAATTCTTACTTGATTTTGAATTCTTTTCTGAGTTATTTCTCTCATACCAGGTGTATTTAAACATGGAGTTCCACTACATTGACATCTACCACAATTATTACAACAAGGTGGTAATTCTCCAGGAAAAATATTACAAGAACAATCTGATTTATACCATGGAATTTTTTGAGTCATTACTTTATATTATAAAAATATAATAAAATTGATTTAGTATAATAAGGTAAAAATGATTAAAAATGTCCTTAATATGTAATCATTGTAATAAAAATTTTAAAAGTAAAGAAAATTATAAAAATCATATATTATTTTGTGAAATAGTATATAAAAATCAAAAAGAAAGGCAAGAAGAATATGAGTTAAATGAAGATATTCCATCTATATCAGATATATTTAAAATTACAAAACAATTAGTAGTTAAATATGATAAATTACAACATGATTACAATAATTTAAAACAATTAATTAATAATCGTAAAAAAAAAATAAATGTTGTAGATTGGTTAAATATTAATTGTAAACCAGATATAAATTTTATAGAATGGTATAATAACTTATCATTAAAAGAAAATCATTTAGAATATATATTTTCTGAAGGTAATATAGATGGATTATCTCAAATATTACAAGAATTATGTAGTGATATATCAACACTACCAATAAAATGTTTTACTCAAAAAGAGAATACATTCTATATCTATGAAAACAATATTTGGAAAATAATTTCAAATAATGAATTAAATTTATTCTTTGGAAGTTTAAATAAACAAATTTTAAATTTATTTAAAATATGGCAAGAAAAAAATACTAGTAAATTAGAAGATGATAATTTTGCAATAGAATATATTCAAAAAGTTAGAAAAATATTAGGAAAAAATGATACAATTGAAGTAGAAAATATTAAATTAAAAAATAAATTTTATAAATTTCTTAAAGTAAATATTAAAACTATAATTGAATATGATTTTTCTTAAATAAAAATTGAAAACAATTAATTCTTTTAATAATTAATAAATTATGGAAAAAATAGCTGTTACCAGATTTAATGAAGAAACATGGAGAGAAAATATTATGTGGAAAAATTCAAGACAATATAAAGGATGTATTTATAACACACCTACTAGAATTTCACAAAAAATTTTACCTGATACTATCTTATTTATTATTGAAATGAATAATTCTAAAAATAAAATAGAAGGTATTGGTTTAATTAAAAATCATCTTAATTTACAAAAAAAAATAAAAATTTATAGAGATGATAATTACAACCGATTTACTTATAAAAGTAAATATAGAATTAATAGAAATGATTTTACTAATAATGATAACAAAATTATTGAAGTATTAGAAAAATTACTATTTACTGGTTCAAAACATATGAAAAGAGGACAAGGAATTCAAACTATACCTGAATGGATTCAAGATAATAAAGTATTTGATTTTACAAAATTTATTAAAAATTTATTTATTAATAAATTTTCAGAAACACAAGAAAGTTTATTTTAATTATTTAATAAACTATATTAAAACAAAAAAATAATTAAAATTATATGAAAAAATTTATTTTTCTTTTATTTTTAGTTCCAATTTTATCATTTAGATCTCCACCAATTAATAAAATTTATAATAAAAAATTATATATTCCATTAGTTGGAACTCAATTTATTGAAACTAAAATGATAACAAAAAATAAAGCAAAAATTAAACTAGAAGGTATTATAAATAGAAATGGATTAGCATATTATTATAGTAAAAATAATAAAGTCCATATAAAATTAAGCAGAGAACTTTCATTATTAATGGATGAAATTAAATGCACTTTTAGTGAACCAAATTATAATTATGATAAAGATGAAATAAGTTTTAATCTCTATATTAAACCTATTTATTTTAATAAAAAAATTATACTAACTAAAATAATTTAATTTTTTTTAACATGTATAGGTAATTTATGTGACTCTGCTGCTCCTAATAAAGGTAAATTTTTTATTGTATTTAAATTAAATAATATATCTTTTTTTTTAAGATCTAAAGATTTATTATATTTTATTTTAAATTCACTATCAATTTTCTTTGGCAAATATAATTTAAATGTATTTGTTGTATATTTTATCTTAAAATATTTTAACATAATTATATATTCTAATAATTTTATTTTTTTAATCTATTTCAATAATAATTATTTTTAAGAGATATAATTATTATTATTATTAAAAAAATTAAAATTTTATCTTGATATATCAGAATAAGAAACTTCACGTCTATAATAATCTAAATGTTCCTGTTCTTTACGCATATCTTCTAAATAACTATCTAATTTACTCTGATCTTTAAAAATTTTTTCTTCAAATTTTTTTTTATCATTTAATATTTTACTATCTAATTTAGAAATTTTTTTTTCAAGTGCAGTTAATTTTTTTTCTGTATTTTTTAATAATTTCACTTTTTTTCTTGACTCTCTAACTTTTGTAGATAATTTAGCTCCTCCATGTTTTCTATAACGTCTTGTTTTTGCCATTATACTATATATATATATAAAATATATATAAAATATATAATGAATTATCATAAATTAAATAAAAAAGCAAAAGGAACATTAAAAACAGAAAGACCAATGGCTTTACATACACTACAAGTTGCACATGAATCTGATGGAGATATTGCTGCACCAGATATTATTGAAATTTTACCTGATTTACCACAAGATTTAAAAAATGAAGAACATGGTTTAGGTGCTAAACGTCGTAATAAATGGTTAAAACAAAAAGATTTTGATGCTTATTTAGATGATATTAAAAAAAAAGGTATGCATAATGCATATAGACGTCGTCAATTTAAAACTATTTCATTATCAAAAAGTAATAGACAAAAATACCTTAATGAATTAGCAAAACAACAAGGTTTATCCTCTAATAATAATGAATGGAAAATAGTTAATAAAAAAAATAAAAAAAACAAAAAAACTATTAAAAAAAGTAAAGATAAAAAATACAAAAAAAATACAAAAAAAATATAACTTATTTTTTAATAATTATTTATATTTAACTTAATAAATCGATTAAATTTTCCTCTTTTACTTTTAATCTAATAGGTTTTAATTTATTTTTAAGTCTTTTTATTTCTTCTTGTAATTCTAAATTACATTCTACTATCCTCTCTTTATTTAACTTTTCTTTATCAATTTCTATTTGTTTCTGTAAATTTAATTTTTTAAGTTCTTTATTTTCTTTGCATTTTTTTTGAAAAGCTTCAAGTAATGTATCACAATCACCTAAATTTTCTTTATATTCTAGTGTTGCTGGCATTAAAACATTTTTTTTATGTTTTGGTGTTTTCATATGACTTGATCGAAATCCAGAAGAATATTTATCCAATGGATAATGATTTCCACAACATATAAATCCAAATGGATATTCTCTTCTCATTTCAGCTAAATCTAAATCTCTAGCTTCACATGTAGATTCATTTATCTTGGGACAATAATTTGGCAAAGTTTGACCTAACTTATATTCCATATTAATTTTAAAAATTAATATTTATATTTTTTTCAATTTTCTCTCTATTTTAAATATGGAAAAATGTTTTATTTGTTATAATAATATAGATAATAACACAATATATGTTCCAATGATGGAAGAATATATAGGTAATCCAATTTCAGTGTTTAAAAATACATTTATTATAAAAACAATAGATAAATTTACTTTTGCCTATTATTGTGTTTGTAATATTTGTATTAATGACTATTTAAAATATCATGGAAAAATTTTTAAATATTTAAAACAGAGAGAAATTGGAAAAAAAATATAATAATTGAAACTTATAAAACTTATTAAAATTATTAAAATTATTAAAATTATTAAAATTATAATTTTAATTTAAATTTCTATAATTATAATGACTTTCAACAAGTTGTTTTTCTCTTTGATTATGCCAAATTCTTATTCTAGAATTATTATTTGGCCATATAATTGTTGATGCACCTAAATTTTTATCATATTTCCATAAAGCATTTGCATGTAGAAAAATTTGGTGTTTTTGTAAAAATTCAATAACTTGTAAACCTTTCATTATTTTTAATAATAATTAAAAATATAAATATTATTCAATTTTTATTTTAATTTTATTTTAATTTTATTTTAATTTAAAAAGATAATATATTTATATATATTGACATCGTGGCCGAGTGGTTAAGGCGATGGACTGCTAATCCATTTCCCTCTGGGATCGCGAGTTCGAATCTCGTCGATGTCGATTAAATTTTATTAATTATATTATTAATATAATTAATAAATATTACTAATATAAAAAATTATTAATATAATTATATTAATAATGGATACAATAGATTTTTATATAATTAATGATTTAGATAAATTTGAAAATTTAATTATTATGTCAAGAGATAATTACAATAATATTATAGATTATATTAATTTTAATTATTTATTTATCCTATTTACTATTGGTTGTTTTAGTTCTATTTTATGTTGTAGTAAAAATAATAATACCAATAAATATGTTATTGTTCCCAGTAATATTGAACCTATAAAAGGAAAAGTTATTGAACCTTAAATAAAAAATAAAATTGATTTATAATTATTTATTTTAATTATAAATTGTCAATATGATTAATAACAATAGTGACAATACTGACAATACTGACTTATCTATTAATGGATTAAAACAACAATTTTTAGAAAATCCACAAACTTTAGAAGAATGGAAAGTAAATATTTTAAAAAAATATTATTATAGTTGGTGTAGTACAATATTAGAATTAAATAATATCAATGAATTTAAAATTGGATCAAATAATAAAAAAAATTTGTTATTCTTTAGTTCAATAAAGAACCCATATGTGCATCTAATTATTAATCAAGATACAAATAAGTATTTTATCCTTTATAAAAATTTTAAAAAAAATAATGATTTAAAAATCAAAATAACATCAAGCACAAGTGATGAAAAAAATTCTTTATTAAAAGTAACTACTAATAATACTAATACTAGTAAATATTTAAGATGTTGTAATATATTATAAAATTAATGATATGAACAACTTGCTTCACTATTATTTGTATTTTTTTTATTAATATCATTTAACACAAATTTTTTATTAGTAATTTCCATATTTTCTGGATTGATTTGTAATACAGAATGACTATAAGTAGCACTAATTTTTTGTAATTCAGTATTACTATAATTAATTAACGCTTTATACTCATCTAAGGATTTTTCTATAATTTTAACAATTTCATTCTGTTTATTTATTTGTTGTAAATTTTGATTACATAAATAACCAAATAATTCAATACCTACTACACTTAAAATTTCATAAATATTATGTATTTCAGTTGACTTATCAAGAATAATACTATTTCTATAAATAGAATCAGCTAATTGTTCCTTGGTTTTTTCTTTTAAAATATACTGAATTCTTAAATCTTTATTATCTCTAAGATTTAATATTTTGGTTCTAATTCTAATTAATTCAACATTTGTAATATGTCCAATAAATCTATGCCAATCTAAAATTTTTTGACTTAAATTCATTATATATTGACTTTCGTTGATATTTTTTTTTAAAGGAACTAAAATTAAAGTTCTAAGTTGATAATATGAACATAAACCGCCACATAGTATATCACCAGGAGCTCTTGGCATAACTCCATTATTTATTTCTCTCTGTCGATTATAATAATGTGGATTATGAATTTGTACATTATGTAGTTGACGTCCAGTATTCCAACTAAATGCAACTTCACATTCTGTACACCACATCTGATCACAACCTGAAATTTTAAAAATTCTAATACCACAATTTGGACATGGTTTTGTATCTTTTTTAATCAATTCAGCACTTTGAACACTATCAGAATTACATGTATGTTCATCATTTTTTGAATGTCCAATAATATCATGACATGTTGGGCATGTAAATAACTTACAAATTTCACATTTATATTGCATTGAAAGAAAACCACGACAATCATTATTTGGACATGGCATAACAAATTTCTTTTTTTCCTCAGGTTTTTCTCCAGTCTTTTTAAGAGACTGAATATTAGTATACATATCATATTTAGATCGACGTAATTTTATTAATTCTTTATTTAGTTCACGTATTTGATTATCTACATTTCTAATTTTTTCCTCTTCTTCTTTAATTTGTTTATATGATTCAGCAGCAGATATAGTGCTTGGTAATTTACTTATCTCACTTTCTAAAAGAAATTGTTTTCTTGTTTTTTTATATTCTTTATCAAAAAATGATTTATTAGTTTCTTCAATTATAAATTTTTGATTCCATGCTTGTTTACAATTCATACAATGAGGTTCTTTTTGTGATAGCAAATATTGTCTAACACATGTTTTACATGCATCATAATTACAAGATTGATTTAAACATTTAATTTTTTTGTGATTGCTTTTATTAAATGGTTCACAACAAACAAAGCATTCACTCATTTTTAATATTATTTTAATATTATTTTTNATTTCAATTTTTTTAATTTAAATAAATTATAATTATATACATAATGTCAAATAAAATAAGTAATAATAGTTTATTCAATCCTCGTGATATGTCAAGAGAGGATTTATTAAAATTTTTAAAATTAAATAGTAATGCTAGTCAAAATGATATTATTAATAAAGTTAAATCTTTATTAAAAAATCAAGAAGATGAAAGTGTTAAAAATTTTTTATATCTTATTTTAACTTTATTAACAAGAGAATCTAAAAATTTTTCAGAAACATATCTTAAAGAGCAATATTTAGGTAATGATCCTCATAATAATACAATTCTAGGACCAGATATTACTCAAATACCAATAGATGAATCATCAGATTTTGTTTATAATGTACAAGTTGAACAAGGAAAAAAAAATCCAAGATATATTGAACAATACACTACATTTTTAAGTATAAATAGTGCATTAAGACCTGAACCAATGACTTCTCCAAGTGAAGATTTTACATTAGATGTAGATTTTAAAAGTGTTTTATCCATAAGATTAAGTTCTATTTTAATCACTCCTTCTTGGTATAATTTTGATCATACTTTTAATAATATATCATTTTCATTAAGAGGTTTTGATGGAACAAATAATATATATTGTGTTAATATCTCTCCTGGATATTATAATCTAGATAGTAATATAGCTTCAACATATTTAATAGATATTTTAAATAATACTATTATTAATGGTACTACTGATCCTGTTTCTACATATATTACTTTTAGTTACAATTCTCTTAGTAATAAAATTGATATATCTTCAAATACACCTGGCGATTTAATTTTTTATGACCCAGACCTAGGTTATTGTGATTTAAGTTCATGTTATATTAATACTTTACCTAAATTAAATTATAACTTAGGTTATTATTTAGGATTTAGAGGAGCTCGTTTTGCTGTCGATGGATCTTTATTATCAGGACAACAAGGAGTTATACAACAAAATTGGGAAAAAAATAGTTTAATTATAACATGGGGAACTCAACAAAATGCAATTCCTATAAATACTGCTGTTTCTGGTTTTGCCCAAGTTAATTTAAATACAACAATTACAGCAATTTTAAGTATAGATGATTTTAATAAAAGCACATTTGCTGATAATGTACAATTAATTACACCTAGAAATAATTTTATATCATTACCTAGTTATTATGATAAATCAATACCATGCGATGCATCTGGAAATTTACCCGACACACGAAATATTAATGTTTATACACAAAATCCAAGAAAATATACTACTGCACAATTATATACAATTCAAGAAATATTAAATCAAAATCAAAATAATTATTATTTATCTCCTGCATTAGGAAATAATGGAACTGGCGGTAATACATTAGGAACTTTTAAACTAAATCATAATGAAATTTATTATCATAATTTTTCTACAGATGAAAATAGTCCACGAATATATACTGGTGAAGTTAATATAGGTAGATTAAAATTAACATTATCTACAATTAATGGTATTCCTTTAAATTTAAATTATAGTGATTGGGAATGTGTATTAGAAATAAAACAGCATTATCAAAATTTAAATTCTCAAAATTAATAATATTATTTTTAATTAAATTAATATTATTTATATTTTTAAAAATTTTCTATATTTTTTAGATTTTCTAGTTTTTTTATATTTTCTAGATTTTCTAGATTTTCTAGATTTTCTAGATGTTTTACGTTTTCCACCAACTATAGTCCAACCACCCGGTGTTTGTGGTGCAAAATTAGGTGGATCAATAATAGGTAAAGGATTTTTAAAATAATTAGATATTGTTGTTCCATCATTATTTGTAGTTATTCCAGGCCAAGTATTTATATTACTTGTCCAAGGTTCACCAACAAAAACATTAAAAAATTTATTACCACCCTTTTGTTTTTCTTTATGCATATAATATATATTATTATTATAAATTATTATTAAAAATTATTATTTTTAAAAATATTTTATCGTAATTAATATATATATGGATAGTATTCAAAAATTAAAAAAAGATATATTTAAAAAAAAACAAGAAGCAGATAATTTTTATGCACGTTCAGATTTAAATAGATTAGAAGGAAATAAAAGATTAGAAAATTTTTATAAAAAACAAGGAGATAAATCAACACAAGATGCTATTAATTTATTAAAAAGAGTAAAAATTTTAGAAAAAGCTACAGAATATAAAAAGAAATATAGCTGATAATTTAGATAGAGCATCACATGATCCAAAATTTAGAGAAGAATTAAGAAAAAGTTTAACACAAACTCGTAAATCAAGAGGATCTACATCTTCATCTAGATCAGGAACTATTAAAAGAGGTAAAGAAAAAATGCCAACTCAAGGAATTAAATTAGAAGAATTATCTTCAAGAGAACCTCCTAGTGAAATAATTGCAGATTTAAGTCCAGAAGAATTAGAAGAATTAGAAGAATTAGAATCAGAATTAGAAGAATTAGAAAAACAAAAAAAATTAACTCCTGATGAAAAAGAATTACAAGAATTAGAATTAGAATTAGAATTAGAAGATTTAGAAAAAGAACAAGGTGGACCTAGTGGAACTAGTGAAGCTGATAAATTATTACACCAAGGTTTTAATTTAAGAGAAATGATGGATGATTCAGAAAGGAGATTACAAGAAAGTAATGAAATGTTAAAAAAAAATAAACAAGAAATATATGAATTAAATGAACAAGCTAAAGAATTAAGTAAAAAAACTGGTATTCCATATGATGATAAAGCTGTATTAAATGAACTTGAAAGAAGATCTACTAGTTCAGAACTTCAAGTTTGTTCACCACGTCCACTTGGACGCCCTCCTGTAGATAATTTAACAAAATTAAAATTATATATAAAATCTTTATTAGCATCGTTAGGTTGTTCTATGGGTGGTGAGAGAAAAACAAGAAAATATAAAAAATATAAAAATAAAACAAAAAAATACAAAAAAGATAAAAAAGATAAAAAAGATAAAAAAGATAAAAAAGATAAAAAACATACAAATAAATATTATAAAAAACATAAAAAACATAAAAGATATACAAAAAAAAACTAAAATAACATATTTAAAATATGTTCAACAATATCCATTGATAAATCCCATTTATCATTATTAAAAATTTTTTGTAAATATCTTATAGTTAATTTATTTGAAAATATAAATAATTCTTTACGTAAATAATATTCTAAAAATATATCTGTAATTTTATAGGAAGGAGTCCAATTACCAGAACATAAAATTGTTGAACAACAAAAACATTTTTGTTGTAATTCTAATGAATAAATAGGTTTTTTATATAAATATTTAATATTTTTATTAATTATAAAAAACCATAATAATAAAATATCATAGCTAGATAAATTTAAATTTTTAATTATATTATTAAATTTTTCTCCATTATCATAAGACCATTTATGATAATCTATATCATAATTATTATATTTAAAATTATATATATATAATTTTGGAGGTTTAAATGGATATTGATTTGTAATTTTTAATAATATTACTGGTTTAGTATTATTACTATTATTACTATTATTATTACTATTATTATTACTATTATTATTATTAGTATTTTTATTAATATATATAATAATATTATTATCATTAATTTTATTTGTGCTATCTAATAAAAAACAATATTCTTTATTTAAAGGATGATTTAAAAAACATCTATATTCATTTTCTATACGTTTATGACACATCTATATCTAAGTAATTATAAAATTTATCTTTAATTGTAAACATTATAATATTTATTCATAAATATTATAAATTTTATTAATTATTTTATCTTCATTTTCACAAATAGATTTTATTATACTATAATAATGTGGCCTAATAATATTTTTTTGATTATCATTTTTTAATTCATCAATTGAAAACCATTTAATAGATTTTTTTTCAAATAAACCATTTTTATCTTGTAAAATATCATAATTAATATTTTTTTCAATAAATCTATTATTATTATTAAAATATTTTGGTAAATTTGTTGTATATGTTGTTTTAAAAAGATAACTAATATAACGTTGTTTTTGAATTCCATATAGAAAATTTTTTTTAACATTATATTCAAATTCTTCATCCGATCCAAAATATCCATTTAATTCTTCTGAACCTTCTCTAATTGCTGTAGTAAATGTATCTTCACCTTTTTTTGAACTTCCGCCAAAATCTGACCATAAATTATTACAACGTTCTTGACCCAATAAAAGAAATATAGTGCTTTTATAAATAGCAACAGGTAATACACCACCTCCCATTATTATTATTTTAAAAATTATTATTATTAATTTCAATTTAGTATAAAAAAAAATTTAATAATAATAAATTTAATATTAATTATAAATTTAAATATTCATTCCACAAATTAATCCACTTTCATTATCTCTAATATATTTATTAGAATCTACTATTACTTCACCATTACTCCAATTATCTAATTTTTGTAAATCATAAATAATTTGATGACTTCCAAAATAAGGATGATCAAGAACTGGATTACTAGTATAATTATGTCCAAGACAAATACAAGGAATATTTTCAATAATAACAATATGATGATTATTTAATACAAATGTATATAATTCAGTAAAAGTTGAAATTTCAGATTTATTAATATTGTTTGGATATTCCCATTTATTATTAAAATTAATAGGATGCCATG
>JGI10211J34971_10000401_pt1 | contig 34605 bp, 34 predicted proteins | sample Etolagsediment_FD_34971 | JGI IMG/M metagenome (IMG submission 34971)
CATTGAGAATGAGTAGCCAACTGGTGTCTATTTCTAAAGAAATGTTAAATAAAAAAAGGAAAATGTGGAGAGAGCGGGAATAATTCTATCCATTTTCACATACATGCTTGTCCAGATTGCATACTTCCCCGGAAGCACAATCCTGGTTGGTATTGCACATTCCTGCTCTTGCCTTGCATTTGTGGTTTGAGAAATCGCAAACTTCCCAGCTCTGGCAATGTGAAGAAACACTGCAATAACCATGCTTATGGGTGCACTGATGATAATCAAGGTAGCAGTACTGCCAAGACTGGCAATCTGCATCATGGTTGCAAAATCCTTCTCCTGTCTCGCATTTGTGCACTGCCTGGTTGCAGCTCTGCCAGTTGCTGCAGTCTCCATCATTTATGCAAAAGCCTGGGTTTGCAACGCACATGTGGGTTGTTGCACTGCAGGACTGCCACTGCTCGCAGTCTGCAGAAGTTGTGCAGCGGCCTGAATTTGCTTCGCAATGTTTAGTTACAATGTTGCAGTGCTCCCAAACATTACAGTCATAATCATTGTAACATATGCCTACTTTTGGTTTGCAGGTATGAGATTCAGTATTGCACTCCTCCAAATCTGCGTTGCACTCTGAATCTGTAGTGCAGAAACCTGTGCGGGCTTTGCATCGCCCTTCGGTTTTAGAACAGGTCTGCCATGAAGAATCACAGTCCAGGTCACTTTCGCAGGCAGAGCCTTTAGAACAAAGATGTGTATCGGGGCTGCAGGAATTATCATCTCCCGGGCAGTCTGAATCTATGCTGCAGAAACCAACACGCAGGTCACAAGCCTTTGTCTCATTATTGCAAGTTTGCCAGGCAGCGCAATTTTCATCAGTTGTGCATCCTGAATCAGTACATCCAAACAAAACCAGCAATATGGCAAAAATGCCAATCAACATGAATTTATTCATTTTTTCACCGTTTGATAACACTGAGTTTTATACGGCAAACGTTAAAAAATATCCAGCCTCAGATGAAAAGCTCGATAAGGGTAACTAAGCCCAGCAAAACGGTTGCCCCTCCAATAAGGGTGGTCATTCCTTCAATTTTTATTTTCTTTACAGTTAGTGCAGAAAACGGAACTGAGAAAGCTGCGCCAAGAGTCAAAATTCCTGCAAGCTCCCAATCAATAACAGGGGTTTCCATAAAAATGAATAAAGCTGCTGCAACAATGCATGTCAACCCTTCAGCCAGAGTGGTAATCCCTATCGCATGTTTTCCATCCACTCCTGAGAGGATTTGTCCACTGGTTACAAGGGGGCCATAGCCACCTCCACTGATTCCCTTATTGAACGCAGCCACAATTCCCAATATGAGCATCTTTCCTTTTGAAAAGCTTGTTTTTGCCTTTCTCTTCCAGAGTATAAGAAGGCCCATTACGGTTACCAGCACCCCAATATATAAAGTTAAATAAAACGTGGAAATGTTGACTGCAATGACTACTGCAGCAACTGCCCCAATAATGCTGCATACTGCAAGCATCATCACAATTTTGTGAGTCCGGGGCTTCCGGAAGTTAACATTTCCCACTTTTTGATGGGCAAGTGATGCAAAAAGCCCTGCAACAACAGCTGAAATCAAAACTGCGGGAACAATCTGGAGGGGTTCCAGCCCAATTATTAATAAAACTGGAGTTAATGCAGTGCCATATCCCATACCTAGTGTTGCATCAAAGTACTCTAGAATAAATGCAATTACAAGAATAACTATCCCAAATTCCAAAAGCATTTTTGCACCCTATGTGGGATATGGGTTGTACTGCAGAGATTAAAAAGCTATTCTAAAGCTTTTTCAATAGTTTTGGAAGTTCAGAAAAATTCTTCATCTCCAAATTTGCTTTTCCCGGCTTGGTCGTATGCCTTCCGCCCATCATTGCACGGATAGTTTTCATTCCCAGTTTATTTGGGGGGATAATGTCTATGCTGGGTTTATCTCCAACCATTACGCAGTCTTCTGGTTTTGCTTTGATGTGCTTGAGTGCTTTTTGGAAAAATTGCACATTTTTCTCTATTCCCATTGTCTCTGAAACAAAAACGTCTTCGAAGAAGATGGATACTCCCAAAAGGATGAGTTTATCCCATTGCTTTACTGCTGCTCCATTAGTGGCTACATATAAATGATAGCCTTCATCCCGGAGCTTCATTAGGGTTCTGGGAACTTCTGGATATGGCTGGGCTGTGCCTTTAGTTGCGTGGTATGCTCCTACTGCTGCTGCAATGTACTTGGCTGGACGCTTTATTTTGAGTTCTTTGCACAAGTCATCAAAATGGTGGTCATAGTTCGGTCCCCTCTTTTTGATTATTTTGATGAGGCGGTTGTAAAGTTTATCCTGGTCCCCATCCAAGCCCGCTTCAATCATTGCACGAATAGCTTTCCTTCTGGCAAGCTCTGCAAATTCAGAAGTAGGAAAAAGGGTATCGTCGATATCTATGAAAACGTGCTCTACCATGGAATAAGTGCCAGTTTTGGAGTATAAAAACCTTTCTGAACTTTTAGGGTTCTTCCCGCTTTTATAAACTTTCGGGTCAGTAAACTAGCTTACAATCGTATTTACTGGTGATATTTTGGGTTCAAGACCAAGAAAATGGAAGAAAAAGGGCCGCATGCGCTGGAAATGGGTAAAGAAGAAGAGGCGCAGGCTCAAAAAGAAAATGCAGAGAAGGGTAGGCGAGCTTTAGGCCTAACCCTTCAACATTTTTTCATATTTTTGTACAAGAGCTTTAGCTTCATCTTCAGACGTGGATTCGGCAAAAACCCTGATTACTGGTTCAGTTCCTGAAGGGCGAAAAATTACCCAGGAGTCCTTGAAGTTTATTCTTACTCCATCTACCTTGATTACTTTTTCTGCGTCTTCTGGTATTGGAATCGAATTGATTTTCTCTTCCATCTTTTCTGGCTCGCAGGGGATCTTTCCCTTCACTGTGTAATAAAAGGGAAATTCAGATAGCCACTCGCTCATTGGTTTTTCACAGAGTGCTTCTGCAATTTTTGCTGCGGTTAAAAATCCATCTTTTGCAAGGGAAGCTTCCGGCCAGATTACTCCTCCTACTTCCTCCCCAATAAGAACAGCTTTGCCTTTTGCTGCCTCTTCAGAGAGATATGGGGCTCCGACTTTCGTATAAAGTACTTCTTGGCCAAATTTCGATGCAATATCCCCAATTACCTTGCTTGTTGCAACAGTAGTTACCAGTGGACCCTTTTTCTGAGTAAGTGCAAGAAGAGCAGAAAGAGCAAAAACCCTGTCTCCTACTACAAAGTTGCCCTTCTCATCTGCCATTACTATGCGATCTCCATCTCCATCCCAGGCAATTCCCAAGTCCGCTCTGGAATCCTTTACTGTTTTGATAAGCTGTTGAATATTCTCTTCTCTGGGTTCAGAGGGGCGTCCTGGAAAGTGACCATCAATTTCATCATTGAGGAGAATCACGTCACAACCGAGGCGCTCAAATAATTCGGGCCCAATTAATGCGGGGACTCCATTTGCACAGTCCAAAACCACTTTGAGTTTCCTCTTTCGGAGCTTCTCGGTATCCACTCGCAAAAGGATGTCTTTGAGGTGTTCTTCTGTTGCTCCTAGATAGTCAATAGTTTTTCCGACCTTGTCCCAGGGAACAAGGTCTACTTCCCCATCGATCAGTTTTTCAATTTTCTCTCCGCGCTCTTTTGAGACTGCCACACCTTTTCCATCAATAACTTTGAGTGCATTCCATTCTGGGGGGTTATGGGAGGAGGTGACGATTATGAGGCCATCCGGGTGGAGCTGTTCTACCATGAATTCTGCAGTGGGAGTAGTGACCAGGCCTAAATCGATAACATCACAACCAACGCTTTCCAAGCCGCTTAGGACTGCGTTGTGGATTGTGGGACTGGTAAGGCGGTGGTCTCTTCCAACTAGGATTTTTCCGCGGTTAAAATATATTCCGATTGCTTGGGCAGCCTTTAGTGCTAATTGAGGAGTTAATTTGTCAAACTTTCCACGAATCCCATTTGTTCCAAAGTATTTTGCCATCAAATCACCCTTCGCCCACAGACTCCGCATATATTTCTCCAAGTCTCTTATTCCTTTGCTTTATTGAAAACTTCCCTGAGTTTATCTTTTCTTTTGCAGTTGTAGAATAACTCTTCCAGGCATCCGAATCATCTGCAAGTCGGTACATACTCTCGGAAAGCTCTTCTGAGAATTTTTCAAACCTATGTTTTTGTATGTAATTCACAAAAGCCTCATATGTGGGGAATTTCCTATAATCAAAAATCATGTTCTCAGTATGCCACTTGACCGGAGGCTCAAGCAGAACCCCAGTATCCTTCTCAACGATCTCCGGGATGCAGAACAGCTTTGAGGAGATTACGGGAAGGCCTGTAGACATTGCCTCAAGCAGCACCATCCCATACGTATCCATATATGTTGGAAAAACCAGAGCATGATGCTCGGCCATCAGGTCCATGATCTGGAGGGGGGTGAGCTTAGGCGGCATAAAAGAAACCATTCCCTTATATTTTTGGACATACTCATCTGGTGTGTTTGAGATAAATGTTAGGGAACAGTCCAGTTTCCTCTTTAATTTGGAAAACGCTTCAAGGGTCTCTCTCCCCCCTTTCCTGAAGAACCTGCCTCCTATAAAGAGGAACCTGAATTTTGAGCCGGGTTTTTGCGCGGCCTTTTTTGCAACTGGAACTGTAGGATAGACCACTGTGGATTTCTTGTGCACCTTCCCGCTTTTCAGGAGATTGAATACTGAATCGCTAGCTGCCTTGCTCCAGGGGAGCACTCTCCTACAGGAATCCCGTTCCAGAATCCTGCGGATGATGCGGTGGTGAAGGGAAGAATTATAGGAAGGAATATTGAAATTCACGAACCCGTTCACAGCTTCAGTGTCCACAACCCATGGCTTATTGTTCAGAAGAAGCACGTTCGAGGTTGCATGGATGAGCTTGGCGCTTTTTGGGGCTCTCACATAATAAAGCGGTGGGAACTGTTTGTATATAGGAATTACCACCTTGTACTTAAAGTCCGAAAGCATGCTGGATTTCCTAGGAGGAAGTGGATAAACCGTTTCCCTCTTTTCATATAAGTATTCTACTCCTTCCGGAGGGTTGTTGATGAACGTGAAGTAGTATGGATGGTGGTTGTGGAATAGCTTGAGGTAAACTTTCATCAAGAAATTTAGGCATTACTAATTAAAATACTATATTATTTATTTCTCAAAAATAAAAGTTCCAGTTGTAAAATACCAGCGTTGGGGGGAAGGCCGGAGAGGGCTTTGATTAAAAAACAAAGCGCTTCAAAATAGATATGGGAGTGTGGAGATGAAAGCAATAATATTGGCAGCAGGAGAAGGGAAAAGGCTAAGGCCCCTTACTTATGGAATACCCAAGCCTCTTCTCCCAGTTGGCGGAAGGCCGGTCATCGACTATGTGATAGACAACATCAAGAAATGCGGGGAGATAGACAAGGTTTACATTGCAGTTTCCCATATGAAGGACACTCTGGAATCATACCTGAGGAACAATGAATATGGGGGGCTGGAAATAGAGCCTGTTACGACACTTGGTTGGGAAACGGGGGGGGACCTAAAAGCAGTTCTAATTCACGCAGGGATAAATGATGAGCCTGTGTTGGTCTGTTATGGGGACAACATAACCACGGTAGACACTGCACAGCTGGTAGATGCGCACAAAAAAAATGAAGGTGCGTATGCAACTCTCTCGCTGTTCGGAGTCCCGCAGGAGGATGTTCCCCGGTTTGGGATAGCAGAGCTGGAGGGAGAGAAAATAAACCGGTTCATAGAGAAGCCGGAGGCAGGGGCAACCTCTTCCTGCCTTGCAAATGCAGGCTATTTTGTGCTTGAATCCTCTGCCCTAGAAGACAAGTCCATGCATAAATTCAAGATAGAAAGTACATGCTTCCCTGCCTGGTCAGAAAGCGGGAAGCTCTTCGGCCAGACTCAGGAAATAAAAACCTGGATAGACATAGGGACAATCGAATCATACAGGATTGCAAACAAGCTCGTGGAGGAGCTTCTCCCTCCGGGATGATTGGATGAAGTATCTGGTTACTGGAGCTGCAGGATTTTTGGGCACCAACCTTTGCCTCAGGCTGCTTAATGAAGGAAATGAAATTGTGGGGATTGATGACCTCAGCACAGGATTCAGGATGAACCTTGAAATTTTTGAAAAAGATAATGCGTTCAACTTTGTGAAGCACGATATCGTTGAGCCCCTCCCGGAAATGGGGACTTTTGATTTCATATACAATCTTGCCTGCCCTGCATCCCCGCCCCGCTACCAGGAAAACCCAATACAGACGTTCAGAACATCTGTATGGGGAGTATGGAACGTTCTGCAGTACTCGAAGGATGCAAAAACACCCATGCTCCATACCTCAACTTCTGAAGTTTATGGAGATCCAGCAGTGCACCCGCAGAATGAGGGATACCGGGGAAACGTGAACCCGATAGGGATACGCTCGTGCTATGATGAAGGGAAGAGAGGGGCGGAAAGCATCCTCATGGACTACTTTCGGGCAACCGGGAACCCCATCAAGATAGTAAGGATATTCAACACATATGGTCCGCACATGGATCCGGAGGATGGGAGGGTGGTAAGCAACTTCATCATGCAAAGCCTTGGAGGCAAGCCACTTACTGTTTACGGAGATGGAAAGCAGACACGCTCGTTCTGCTACGTTGATGACTTAATAGATGGGCTCAGGGCCATGGAAAAGACTGCCGATGGATTTACTGGCCCAGTAAACCTTGGGAACCCGAATGAATTTACGCTCCTCGAACTAATTGGGAAAATTGAGGGAATAACCGGAAAGCCGCTTGAAAAGAAATTCCTGGAACTCCCAAAAGATGACCCGCAGCAGAGGAAACCCGATATCTCCCTGGCAAAGAAAGAGCTTGGCTGGGAGCCAAAGATAGGGCTGGAAAAAGGGCTGGAAAAAACAATAGAGTATTTCCGAGGGTTTTAGGGCTACCAGCAAATCCCTTCGTAATTCCCCCCGCTTTTCTTATTTAGAACTTTTCGTCCATCAAAAACAGTTTTTCCCTGGTAGTGTGCTTCTTGCCTGAACTCATCCCATTCCGTAAGGATGAAAACAGTGTCCGAGAAATCAAGCGCCTCTTGTAGCGAGCTTGCGAAACCGATTTTGTCCCCAAAAATTCTTTTTGCATTTTCAGTTGCCTGTGGGTCGTATGCAATGACATCTGCACCTTCCTCAATGAGGGCATTAATTACCTTTATGCTAGGCGCCTCGCGCATGTCATCGCTGTCCGGCTTGAATGCAAGACCCAGGACTGAAACCTTTTTCCCTTCCAAGTTCTCCAGCTTCCTTTTTGCAATCTCAACAAGCCGGAGCGGCTGGCACTCATTTACTTCAACAACAGAGCGCAGGAGCGCAGGCTCCACGCCTTTCTTTTCAGAAAGGAAGATAAGGGCTTTCACATCCTTGGGGAAACAGCTTCCCCCATAGCCTGCCCCTGCATTTAGGAAGCTCCGCTCTATCCTCTTATCCATCCCCACCCCATCCATCACTTCATGCACATCTATCCTGAGATTCTTGCAGAGGTTCCCTACCTCATTTGCAAAGCTTATCTTGGTGGCGAGGAGGGAATTGCTCGCATATTTAATCATCTCTGCGGTTTTTGTGTCTGTTTTTAGTATCGGGCCGGAAAATGAAGAGTAAATCTTTTCAATTGGCTCACGGGATTTGCTGTCTTCCGCCCCGATTACAATCCTGTCTGGATTGAGGAAATCATGTAGTGCTTTCCCCTCCCTGAGGAATTCGGGATTTACGCACAGCCCATAATCCTTCCCCTGCTTTTTCCCCAGCTCCTTTTCGGCCATGGCTGCGAGGGAATCACATGTCCCGGGAACCACTGTGCTTTTTACTACAATGGCCTTGTATGAATCCGTTGAACTGAGTATGTCCATGAAGGCTTTTTTCACAAAGGAAAGATCGATGGATCCATCAGGCGCAGAAGGAGTGCCCACGCATATGAAAACAACTTCGGAGGGTGTCAGGGCTTCCTTCAGATTTATTGTTGCGTGGAGCCTTTTCCCTGTAACTTCCCGGAGAAGCTGCTCAAGACCTTCTTCAAAGATAGGCGCTCTTCCATTGTTCACCATTTCGACTTTCCTGGGGTCTATGTCAACGCAGGAAACCTCGTGGCCCAGCTTCGCAAGCCCGCAGGCAGTGATGAGACCAACATATCCTGCTCCAATCACGCAGATGTCCACTTTCCCACCATAAAAATGATTTCCATGAGCATTTATTTAAATACTGGTTTCGGATAAATATCATCCTTATAAAAGGATACGCATAGAAAATCAGAATATAAGCCATTTCTGGCACTCAAGCAACAGAGGCGTTTAAGATGAGCAACTTATTCAAGGACAAAACAGTGCTTCTTACTGGAGGCACCGGTTCATTTGGAAAGAAATTTGTAGAAATGCTCCTGAAGGAGCATGACCCATACGCAATACGTGTATATTCAAGAGGAGAGCTGGCTCAGGTTGAAATGGAAAGGGCTTTTCATGATGAGAGGCTAAGATTCCTCATAGGAGACGTTAGAGACCGCACAAGGCTGTATCGGGCCATGAATGGCGTTGATTTTGTTGTGCATGCTGCTGCACTCAAGCATGTTCCTGTATGTGAATACAACCCCATAGAGGCAGTAAAGACAAATATCGAGGGTGCCTCAAATGTGATAAATGCTGCAATTGACAACAACGTAGAGAAAATAGTTGCGCTAAGTACAGACAAGGCTGTGCAGCCTGTGAACCTCTATGGCGCAACAAAGCTGGTTGCCGAAAAACTCTTCACACAGGGAAATGCATATACAGGAGAAGGAAGAAAAACGAGATTCAGCTGTGTGCGCTATGGAAATGTCATAGGCAGCAGAGGCAGTGTTGTGCCACTTTTTGTAAAACAGAAGAAATCCGGCAAAATCACCATAACTGACAAGAGGATGACTCGATTCTGGATTACGCTTGAAGACGGGGTCCGTCTTGTGGTAAAGTCCTTGGAAGATATGAGAGGGGGAGAAGTATTTGTGCCAAAGATACCTAGCACAAAAATAACCGACCTCGCAGATGTCATAGCACCAGATGTGCCGCACGAAGTTATAGGAATACGGCCCGGGGAAAAACTACACGAAGTCCTGCTCACAAAAGATGAGGCGAGGCATAGCAAGGAATTCGAAAAACATTTCATAATCGAGCCTGAGCATGGGTTCTGGTCAAGCGGAAACCATTGCAAAGGAAAGAGTCTGGATGAAAACTTTGAATATGCTAGCAACACAAACAACTGGTGGCTGAGCAAGAATGAGCTGAAAGAGCTTTTGGTGAAGGAAAAATGGATGGAGCAGTGATTCAGAGGGAAAGGCACTCACGGAAAGATGGGCATTTAGTAGAGCTTTTTTCAAATAGGGACCTGCCCAATTTCAGGTGCAGGCACAGTTATTTTGTAGTGCTTGAACAAGGTGCAACAAGGGCAAAGCACTACCATAATAAAAAAACAGAAATAATCGCGCCGGTTTATGGAAAGGTGGAGCTTGTTCTCAAGAATCTGGAAAGTGGAGAAGAAAGGGGAGAAGAGTTGTCTCCTGAAGGGGAATACAAGATGGTTATCATCCATCCAAATATTGCACATGCAATCAAAAACAAAAATGATGGGAGATCTGGCATCGTTGTCTTTTCAGACAGCTATGACCTGGAAGATACCCACCATTACGAGTTTGGGGAAGAAAAATGAAGAAAATACCGTATGCAAGGCAGTGGATAAGTGAAGAAGATATTTCTGCAGTGGCAGAAGTGATGAGAGGGGATTGGCTTACAACTGGCCCCATGGTCGAAAAGTTTGAGCAGGAAATTGCAAAATATGTGGGGGTAAAATACGCAGTGGCTGTAAACTCAGGGACCAGCGCACTGGATATTGCAGTTGGCGCGATGGAGCTTCCAAAAAAAAGCGAGATAATAACAACGGCATTTTCTTTTGCGGCAAGTTCAAATTGCATCCTCTACAACAACCACACACCTGTTTTTGCTGATATTGATCCAGATACATTTAACATCAACCCTGATGAAATAAAGAAAAAAATAACTGAAAAAACTAAGGCAATCATCTATGTTGATTATGCAGGAGAACCCTGCGAGATAGATGAAATAATGGAAATTGCTTCAGAACATGGTCTCCTCCTAATAGATGATGCTGCACATGCATTGGGTGCAGAATACCATGGGAAGAAGGTGGGGCGCTTCGCAGATATGACAGAATTCAGCTTCCACCCAGTAAAGCAGATAACTTCCGGGGAAGGAGGAATGGTTGTCACTAACAATGAAGAGTTTGCGGCAAAGCTTCGGATGCTGAGGAATCATGGGATAGACAAAACACCAGGGGAAAGGAAGGGATATGCTTACAACATGAAAATGCTGGGGAAAAACTACCGCATCGCAGATATCCAGTGCGCACTGGGAATCAGCCAGCTAAAAAAGATAGAGCTGTTTCTGCAAAGAAGAGAGGAAATAGCAAAAAAATATAGTGAGGTATTTTCTAAGGTTCCTGGGATAACTCCCCAAAAATTGGAAGATGGTGTGCGCCATGCGTGGCACCTTTACCCGGTCCTCGTAGAAAACATGGAAAGAGATTTGTTCTTTTCAAAGATGCGGGAAAATGGAGTGGAAGTGAATGTCCACTACCTTCCGATTTATTCTTTTGAATACTATCAGAAAATGGGTTACAGGAGCCTTCCTGTAACAGACAAAGTTTCTTCAAAGATTGTGAGTCTACCGATGTTCCCAAAAATGGAAGATACGGAAGTAAATAAGGTTATTGAAACTGTAAAAAAAATAATGAAGTGATTTAAAATGACAAAGGCTTTGGTTACTGGCGGCGCTGGATTCATAGGTTCCCACCTTTCGGAGCGGCTGTTTAAGGAAGGAAATGAAGTTACTGTGCTGGACAACTTTACCACAGGAAAAAGGGAAAACCTCAAAGAGATAGCGCAGGAAATTGAAATAATCAATGGATCGATAACTGACATGGAAACAGTGAGAAAAGCGGTTGAGGGAGTAGACTATGTTTTCCATCAAGCAGCGATACCTTCTGTGCCCCGCTCAGTGAAGGATCCCATAATCAGTACTCGGGTAAACGTTATGGGAACGCTGAATGTTCTGGTGGGTGCAAAGGAAGTAGGGGCAAAAAAGGTGGTGCTCGCATCCTCCTCTTCAATTTATGGAGACACTCCAACGCTCCCGAAAAAGGAGGAATTCCGGCCGACTCCGCTTTCCCCGTATGCAGATTCAAAGCTCATGAACGAGCTTCATGCATCCCAGTTTTTCACGCTATATGGAATGGAAACAGTATGCTTAAGGTACTTTAACGTATTCGGGCCCAGGCACGACCCAAACAGCGAGTATGCCGCGGTAATACCTAAATTCATCCAAAGCATACTGGATGGAAAGCCTCCCACTATTTATGGGGACGGTGAACAAACTAGGGATTTCACTTTTATAGATGATGTTGTGGAAGCAAATATTCTTGCAAGCAAATCAGGGCAGAACACAGCTGGAAAAGCCTTCAACATTGCAGGGGGGAAAAACATCACGATAAACAAGTTGCTTGAAACTATAAACGGACTGTTGGGGAAAAATGTTGAAGCCGTGCATGAAGGGGAGAGGCCTGGGGACATAAAACATTCTTATGCAGATGCTTCAATGGCAAAGGAACTTTTGGGCTGGACCCCAAAACATACTCTTGAGGATGGTCTTAAGACCACAATAAAATGGATGGAGGGAAAACGTGGATAGTCTTCTTGAAAAAGTCAAAAACAATAAAGTTCAGGTTGCCGTTGTGGGATTAGGTTATGTGGGAATGCCTCTTGCTGCGGCATTCGCAAAAAAAGGGATATCTGTTATCGGATATGATATAAATGAAAAAAGGATAACTGAACTGAGAGAAGGAGTGGATAGGACAAATGAAGTTGATAGTGGAACCCTCAAGGCCCTAAATAATATTGAATATACCTCCAACCCTGAAGACCTGAAGAAGGCCGAAATATACATAATCACTGTACCTACTCCACTTGATGAATACAAGGCCCCTGACCTCAAAGCGATTAAAGGAGCATCTGAAACTATAGGAAACTCACTTGGAGAGGGGAATATTGTGGTCCTAGAATCCACAGTTTACCCGGGAGTAACCGAAGAAACTGTCGTTCCGATCCTAGAAAATAAAAGCGGCCTGAAATACCTCAAAAATTTCACAGCAGGCTATTCACCTGAGAGGATAAATCCAGGAGACAGTGAACACAACCTCGAAACAGTTACAAAGGTTGTTAGTGGTAGTGATTCAGAAACTACAGAAACCCTCAAAGAACTCTATGGAAAAGTAAGCAACAGTATTTTTGTTGCAAAAAATATCAAAGTAGCGGAAGGTGCGAAGGTGATAGAAAATACTCAGCGGGATATCAACATCGCACTCATGAACGAACTAGCAGTTCTGTTTGACAAATTGGACATCTCCATATGGGATGTGCTTGAAGCTGCCGGGACCAAGTGGAATTTTCTTAAATTTACTCCAGGGCTCGTGGGAGGCCATTGTATACCAGTTGACCCATACTATCTCTTGTATAGAGCAGAAAAAGCCGGATATCACCCACAGGTAATAGCTTCAGGAAGAAGGATAAGCGACTCCATGCCAAAATACATAGTTGAAAAGGTACTCAAGGCTCTAAATAAGGCAGAAAAGGCTGCAAAGACAACAAAATGCCTCATTATGGGCCTTACTTTCAAAGAAAACGTTCCGGATACGCGAAGTTCTCTTGCACTGGAAGTGCTAAAGGAGCTAAAGGGGTATGGAGCAGATATCTATGTGCTTGAGCCACTTATTCCTGCAGAACAGCTAAAAGAAAAATTTGGGGTTAATGTTATCCAATCTGTAGATGAGGCAAAGGATATGGACATTATACTCATCACTGTGGCGCATGACGAGTTTATATCGATACCTCCAGAAAAATACATTGAAATGGGCAATGAAGGAGGAGTCGTTTTTGATGTTAAGCACATCCTAAAAAAGAAGGACTTTGAAGGAAAGGGGAGGGAGTACCTTACATTATGAGGAAGGTTAAAGATGGGAGTTGAAAGGATAAAAATCGGGAACCGGTTTGTGGGGAAAGGGGAGCCCTGTTTCATCGTCGCAGAAATTTCATGTAACCACCAACAAAAAAAAGAGCATGCACTGAAACTGATTGAAGAAGCCAAAAAAGCCGGGGCAGATGCCGTCAAGTTCCAGACTTACACTGCAGATACCATAACTCTGGATGCAGATACAGAATATTTCAAAATATCCGGCACCCTCTGGGAAGGGAAAACCCTATATGAACTTTATTCTGAAGCATCCACTCCCTGGGAGTGGTTTGCAGACCTTAAGAAAAAGGCCGAGGAACTCGGGCTGGTGTTCTTTTCAAGCCCTTTTGACGAAACTGCTGTAGATTTCTTAGAGGAACTTGGAGTTCCTGCATACAAAGTAGCTTCCTTTGAAATAAACCACATTCCGCTTTTGAAATATATTGCACAAAAAAAGAAACCCATAATTCTTTCCACAGGAATTTCAACCTTGGAGGACATTGAACTCGCAGTAAAAACAATAAGGGGAGCCGGAAACCAAGAAATTGCAATCCTCAAGTGTACCAGTGCATATCCGGCCCCATATAACGAAATGAACCTTTCCACCATAATTGACATTAGAAACAGATTTGGAGTAGTTTCTGGATTATCCGACCATAGTATGAGCGTCTCGGTTCCTGTTGCTGCATCTGCAATTAATGCAAGTATCATTGAAAAACATTTTACGCTCAGTAGGAGCGAGGGGGGCCCAGATGCAGATTTTTCTCTAGAACCTCATGAATTCAAAGAAATGGCAAAATTAGTACGGGAAGCTGAAGAGGCGATGGGGACTGTTAATTATGAACCAACAGAAAAAGCAAAGGAACATAGGTTTTTCATGCGCTCCATCTTTGTATCCAAAGATGTAGGACAGGGAGAAGAGTTTACAGAAGAAAATATAAAAGTAGTGCGCCCATCAGATGGAATGCATCCAAAATATTATCCCGAAGTACTTGGAAAAAAGGCAAAGGTACAACTAAAGAGGGGAACTCCACTTAATCACGAGATGATTGAATGAGTCAGCAGAAAGTGAATATATTGGTAGACAATCCAAAGAGCTGGATTCATGCTCCTGCAAAGAAATTTGTCAAAGATTTGAAGAAGAGAGGTTATGGTGCAAAATTCTGTTCCGAAATTGGAGAAATTTATGAGGGAGGCATCACTATCTTTTTGAGCTGTGAAAAAATATACTCAAAAACACATCTAGAAAAAAGCAAGCACAATCTAGTCGTGCATGAAAGTGCGCTCCCTTCAGGGAGGGGGTGGTCTCCAGTAACCTGGCAGGTGCTGGAGGGAAAGGAGAAAATACCTGTATGCCTCTTTGAAGCAGAAGAGTCCGCCGACTCCGGAGACATTTATGAAACTGGAATAATCCATCTGAAAGGCCATGAACTTATAGATGAAATACGAGAAAAACAGGCGAAGATAACATTTGAGTTAATATTGAGATTTCTTGAAAAGTACCCTAATGTCACCAGAATCTCACAGGAAGGGAAGAAGAGCTATTACAGGAGAAGAACTCCAGGAGACAGTGAATTAGATCCAAGCAAGAGCATAAAGGAGCAATTTAACCTATTGAGGGTTGTGGATAATGAAAGATATCCTGCATTTTTCAAGTACAGGGGAAGTAGATATTTTCTAAAAGTAAAAAGAGGTGGAGATTAATGAAGCGGATATTGGTAATTGCGGCCCATCCCGATGATGAAACCTTGGGGGCAGGGGGCACGATAGCAAAGCACATTGAAAATGGGGCAGAAATAAAGGTTTTGGTTCTTGGCACAGGAATAACATCAAGGGAGACAGAAAATGCGGAAAAAGAAATAGCAGAACTCAGGCAAGAAGCAAAAAAAGCTATGGACAAACTGGGAGTCAGGGAGATAGAATTCCTAGATTTCCCTGACAATAAATTCGATAGTGTTCCATTGCTGGACATCATAAAGGCGATAGAATCCAGGATTGAGGAGTTCCAACCAGAAACTGTATATACCCACCACTGGGGAGACCTCAACCTTGACCATAGAATTGCTTTTGAAGCAGTAACAATCGCGTGCAGACCAGTTTCTTGCCAAGTAAAGAGAATTCTGTGTTTTGAGATCATTTCATCAAGCGAGATGAACTTGAAAAATGATGGGAGTGTTTTCAAGCCAAATTACTGGGTTCCTCTGGACGAAAAACAAGTCGGGAAAAAATTAGAGGCGCTGAGGGAATACCAAAAAGAGATTCGGGAACCTCCTCACCCCCGTTCTGTTGAAAATGCAAAAGCCCTCGCTTCAGTACGAGGATCAGTTATAAACAAAGAATTCGCAGAAGCATTTGTTGTAGCATTGGCCATAGAGTGAGTATATGAAGATCGTTTTCTTTTCTGGGGTGGAATACGGAAAGCATTGTATAGAGAAAGTAGTGGGAGCTGGATGGAACGTGGAAGCAGTATTCTGTTTAGATGGAAACCACAAGAACCGGTCAGGCTTCGTGGATTTTTCCGATCTCAGAGAAAGAGGTATAGAGGTAATAGAGACTGCTGGCAAAACAGAAGACATCACCTTGGAAAAAATCAAGAGGATTGCTCCGGACATTATATTGGTGATCGGATGGTCTTGGATCATCCCTAAAGAAATAATAAAAACAGCCAAAATAGCAGCTATCGGCCATCACCCAACACTCCTGCCCAAGCACCGTGGAAATGCCCCAATTCCATGGACGTTAATAACTGGATTAGCACGTACGGGAACCAGTTTCTTCATTCTAGAAGAGAACATAGACTCCGGAGACATTGTTGCCCAGGAGACTATCGAAGTTTCTAGGGAGGACAATGCAAATAGCCTATATCTAAAATCTATGGAGGCAAGCTCAAAACTGTTGCTGAAACTACTTGCACAAATTTCTGAAGGGGAAATGAAACGAAGGAAACAAGACTTAAGAAAGTCCTCTACATGGAAAAAAAGAAAGCCAGAGGATGGGATAATAGACTGGAATCAAGAATCGATATGTCTCCACAATTGGATACGCGGGCAAACCCACCCCTATCCTGGGGCATTCACTTTCCTGGGGGAAGAAAAGATATATGTCTGGAAATCCGGGAAATACTGGGATACAGAAAGAAGTGAATGTGAACCAGGCGAAATAATAGAAATGTATGATGAGAGCATAATTGTGGCTAGCGGATCAGGAAAAATAGAATTGATGATTATGCAGAAAGAAGGGGGAAAAGAAATGCCTGCAGGAAAATTTGCAAAGGAAAATGCTTTGGAGCGAGGGATGGTGCTAGGGTAGTTTTTTCTTCAGGAACGACATTGTTTCTTGATGGTATTTTTTATAAGTCTTAATTTTCTCTGGAGAAGGTGTCTTTATATACTCATCCTGGATAGGGGAAAGTCTGGATTGAATTATTTTCTTTCCCAGCATTTTAGATATCACTAGAATAATAAAATCTATGCTAAGCATTTCAATTCCAGTTTCACGCTGAAAATCCAAAGAAAAACCTCTTAATACTGGTAAGATCTCCAGAAACACGCTAGCCCTAATTGCATTATAACCAGGACAGAACTGGGGAATCTCCATCCCAAGAAAATCCTTGCTTTCTTCTCTTCCTGCAGTTAAGTTGAATTCTTGCATCTCTTTTCCACTTCGCTCATCAAAAGGGATAAAACCAACCGAAACATCTGTATTACCTTTTATAATTGGGGTCAAGAGTTTGGGGAGATCTTCCGGAATGTGCTCCAGGTCTGAATCCATCCTAACAACAATGGTTTCAGATGGATTCAGAGAACTTTCCTCCAAAGCATTGGAGACTTCCTCCATCCCCCTGAGTATGGCCTTTGCCGGACCCATGTTTGATTCCTGGGCCACTATTTTAAGAAAAGGGTATTTTTTTGAAACGTCTTCCATGATTTCCAGTGTCCTGTCAGTGCTCCCGTCATCCACAACAAGAAAGAGTTTAAGGTAAATACCAAGCCTGCCCAGTTCCACGGACATTGCTTCCATCCGTTCCAACAAACTTCTGATTGTCAATTCCGAATTGTAAGCTGGTGCGTAGATTACAAGGTTCCATTCTTTCATGCCCGAACCATCCTATGTAACCCTCTGGAATCCTGACTGTGCCACCTGACCCTTCAGGGTCTTTTCCACAGTTCCTTCGTCTATCGATTTTTTCAGGAACCCAAATACTTCCCTTACGGATTCCCCATACTTTTCAATGTCCTCGGGCTTGTGCGAGTATGAAAGGTAGATGCCTCCCGATGCGAGGTAGCCTCTCTGAAGCATTTCCTGTGTGAAAAGCGTAGAGATTGCCTTGGCATTGGAGTATTCAAAATCAAAGTGCATTACTGGAGGGAACCCATAATCAACGCTGACTTTTAGCCCTGCCTCCTCTGCGACCTTGTCAATGGTCTTCCCAACAAGAGTACCCATGTTAACTAGATGATCTGGAACGTTTTTCTCTTCAAGCTTTTTAATAGTGGCAAGGGACGCAGTTGGTCCTATCCCTTCTGTCCAATAGGTGCTGCTTATGAAGCTCCCCTGCGCAGCATCCATTACTTCACTTCTTCCAACAACCGCACCCATTGGATACCCATTGCTCATTGCCTTCCCAAAGGCCACTATGTCCGGATCCACTCCGAAAATCCTGTGGATTCCTCCTACGTTCATCCTCCATGCGGAGGTTATTTCATCGAATATAAGGACTGCGCCAGTTTCATCGGCAATCTTCCGGACCTTCTGGAGGAAATCATTTTCAGGTTTGGTGCTCCGCATCACTTCCATGCAGATTACACCGATATCCTTGTGCTTCTCCACTATGCTCTCCAATTCCTCTACCTTGTTATAATGGAAAGGAAATGCTGTTCCTTGCAGCTTTCTTGGGACCCCAGAAGGGGCAAGACCTGCAATTAGGTGGCCCTTGAGGCCGTCCTGATCCTCGAGGTTTGTTGCAATATACCAATCATGCCACCCATGATATCCACAGAAAGCAATCTTGTCCTTCTTTGTGTGGGCGCGCGCTATGCGGATTGCAATGGACATTGTTTCGCCCCCTGTCCTAGCGTATCGTACCATTCCTGCCCAAGGGTTGAGTTCCAAGAGCTTTTCAGCAAGCTCCACCTCTTCAGGGCAGTTCAAGCTTGTCATATTTGCGGTATCCACCCGCTCCTTTACTGCCCTGCCTACATCATCATCTGCATATCCCAATATACAACTTCCTATCCCCATTATGGACATGTCTGTATACCTTTTTCCGGCCAGGTCCCAAATATCAATTCCCTTGGCTTTTGAATAGTAGGAAGGCCACTGGCCCGGAAGGAACCGCTCAGAACGCTTTGATAGAAGCTGGGAGCCACCAGGGATTATCTTCTTTGCCTTTTCCCATAAATCCAAGCCCTTGCTCATTTTTCCACCTGCAGAATAGGAGATCTAAAAAAATTAATAGAGGGTACCTTATTAAAATATAATGGATGCTTAAATGCATCCAAGTTGGTTTCTATGGCTGCCCTTCCGTACGAAAAAACAATAGAAGGAGACAGGATATGCCTGAAAAAGCTGGGTAGTGGGAATGCTACAAGGGATTACTGCAGCTGGCTCAACGACCCAGAAGTAACTCTCCACCTAGTCACCAAGAAGGCAACCATAGAAAGTGTAAAGGACTACATAAAGAAAAAAAACGCTGACCCCAATTGCGCATTTTTCGGGATTTTCCATAAAGAAAGCGGCAGGCATATCGGGAACATAAAGCTTGAGCCAATAGATTTTGGGAAAAAAACCGGAATACTGGGCATCATGATTGGGGACAAGGATTACTGGGGAGCAGGTATAGGTGTTGAGGCAATAACTCTGCTCACCGAATGGGCCTTTGACTACCTGGGGCTAGAAAGCATAGAAGCGGGAGTCCTTTCAGGAAACAAACGCTCAAAGAGGGCGTTTGAGAAGGCAGGCTTCAGGGTTGACAGGGTTGAGGAAAAATCAATGGAAAACAAAGGGAAAATGGAGGACAAAATCATAATGAAAGCCTCAAATGGATAATAAGAAGGATTGATCAGAACTTAAAATCTCTGACTTCTATCCCCGCATTTTTCATGTATGCTTTCATCTTTATCAAATTTTGGTCAGTAAAGTTGAGTATATATGAGAGGGAAACTGCAGAGGCATTTCCCAGAACTATCACATCAACAAGATGCTGGAGGTTTCCTGCCCCTCCAGATGCAATTACCGGAATATCAACAGAATCAGAAACTTGTTTTACCAAATCGATATCATAACCTTGCTTTGTTCCCTCCCTGTCTATCGAAGTTATTAGAATTTCTCCCGCGCCAAGTTTTGCGCTTTTCCGTGCCCATTCAATTGCATCAATTCCAGTTGACCTGGTTCCGCTATGAGTATACACTTCATAGAAATCCCCTTTCTTCCTTGCATCAATAGATGCAACTATACACTGGCTTCCAAATATCGATGCGCCTTCTTCAATCAAAGGAGGGTTTTCCACTGCAGCAGTATTGATGGAAACCTTATCAGCACCGGCAAGTAAGTACTCACGGATTTGTCTCACATTTGTCACGCCCCCTCCTGCAGTTATAGGCATGAAACACTCGTCTGCCACAGAGCGGATTATATCAAAGGATGGCTCTCTCCCTTCATTAGTGGCAGTTATATCCAGGAAGATAAGTTCGTCTGCATTCTGGCTGTTGTACGTCTTTGAAGTGGTAACTGGATTCCCCGTGTCCCGGAAATTAGTAAAATTGGTGCCTTTAACGCACCGACCATTTTTCAGGAGAATGCACGGTATTAGTCTCTTCTTTAACAAACAATCACCTATTTACATATTGATAAAATTTTCAAGTACTCTCAGACCTTCTCTCTGACTTTTTTCAGGATGGAATTGGAGCCCAAAAACATTGTTCTTCTGGACAGCAGCCACGAATTCCCCACCATAATTGCAAGTGGCAGAAACAAACGTTGGGTCAGCACATTCTAGTGCATAACTATGGACAAAATAAAATGAAGGGTTCTTGGAAAGACCTTGGAAAAGGGGATTTCCCTCCTTTTGGGAGATATCATTCCATCCAACATGAGGCAATTTTAGATCTGGGCCCGGCTCCATTTTTTTAACGCTTCCTGGCACCCACCCGAGCCCTTTGTGGAAACCCCCTTCCTCACCATCTTCTGCAAAAAGCTGCATGCCAAGGCATATGCCTAGGACAGGTTTTTTTTCTGAAATGACTGCAGAATGAAGGGCGCTGATAAGATCTTTTTCAGCAAGATTTTTCATGCCATCCCCAAATGACCCAACTCCAGGCATAATTAGCTTTTCTGCTTCTGCAATCTTTTCATCAGAATTGGATACTTCTACTTCTGCCCCAAGGTACTCAACTGCCTTGGAAACAGAGCGCAGATTGCCCATTCCATAATCCACTACAATGATCAATCTAATCCACCTTGGTTCTGTCCCAGAGTTTCTGGTCCCAAAGTGGATCTCCACGCTTGATCTTACCTGGGTCATAGACGTGTGGGCTTACTACATGCTCAGTTGCTATCTGCAAAAATTCCTCTTCGCTTATTCCAAGATATTCAAGGAGCACATCAAGACTGGCGGGCCGCTTCCCATCATATTTCTCTATCAGTTCCCTAGCTTTCTCTTTTGTTATCCTCCCATTTCGTATATCAATGTTCACAAGATGCATCGTCCTGCCAAATCCTCTCTTTATATATTTGAGATAGTCTCTCACGCCAGTGAACATGCATTCTATTTTCTCATAGGAATATTCGGGGGGTATTCCCTCTACACTATCTCCCTTCCAGCCAAGCTCATCTGATATCAACTTTGCCTGTTTTTTAACATCCCATGGGATATAGCTTCCAAGGCACACGGAACGGTAATTTATGGCACGCAACTGTTTAGGATCCGGATACTGGTAGGGCTTTAGATCCCTCATAGTAATTGATGGGTCCTCAAGCATACCAACCATGTCCTCGGCATTTATTCCAAGATTGATATATCTGTTGAACCTCACATCATCAACTTCTTCAATGCCGCTCTCATAATCATAATGTCCAGCGTACTCAGCATTGGGCTCGCCCCAAAAAATCAAAGGAATATTGAATTTTAGCGCGATTTGCATTGGATATGCAAAAACACCAGTATGACAATGCCAACAGAAATCACCTTTCCTTCTGAGTGCTTCCAACATTAACTTCCTAACTACGTGCCACTTAGGCTTAAACTGCATATAATCAACATTTAGCTTTTTGAGTGTCCGTATCCTGTTTTCATTTACTTTGGGCCTGTAGAACCAGTGGTCAAAAGAGACCACCAAAGGGCTAAGGCCACAGTCTCTCACTAGATAATAAAGGGTAAATGTGCTGTCTTTGCCTCCACTGAACGGAACAATACAGTCATAATCATATTTTCCCTTATACTGAGATATAAGGTCATCGAGCTCTTTTCTCCTCTGCTTCCAGTCAATTTTTTCCTTCTTTACTTCGTGCTGCCTGCACACATTGCAAATTCCACATTCGTCATAGAATATGCTCTCTTTAGTTTCTGGAACTAAGCATCTATCACATTGTTTCATAAGAAAACCACCATGAATCATATGAAACCTTCTATTTTTAAATTTAAAGTTTGATTCAGAAGAGAAATAGGTTACTCTTTGTTCTCAAAATCCAGATAAATTCCATCAAGCGTTGCTGCCATTTTTTCCAATGTAAAATCATTCTTTATCCTATTACGAGCTTTTTTGCCTAGTGTTGCTGAAAGCTTGGGAGTATCCAATATCTTCAAAACAGCCGTTGATATCTCTCTTGGGTTCGCAGGGAGAACAAGCAGTCCAGTTTCATTATTCTCTACCAATTCGACATTTCCACCAATGTTGGTTGCAACAACTGGAAGCCCTGCAGCCATCGCTTCCATCAGGGCTCCAGGCATTCCTTCTCTTAAAGAGGGAAAAACAAAAACATCAAAAGCCTTCAAAAGTTCAGGAATATCCTTACGTTCCCCCAAAAAAATAACATCTTTGGAAACGCCAAGCTCTTGAGAGATTTTTTCCAAGTAGTCCTTCATTCTCCCACCCCCAACCACCAACAGCTTAATTTCAGGTTTTTCCTTGAGGAGACGGGGCATAGCACGAATCAGGTATTCCTGTCCCTTAGATTCAAAAAGTCGGGAAATACATCCGATAAGGATTATTTCCTTACCGAACCCCAACCTATTTTTTGCCTTCTCCTTAGAAATGGATATTTCAAATGGGGAAAGGTCCTTTCCATTGGGGACGTAGAGAGCTTTCTCCTTTGGAACCCCATAAGACAAGAGCTCTTCAAGCCCTTGCCTGGAATTAGAGATATTCACATCTGCAAGCCAAATGGTCATGCGGTCAAGCCAGACTTTCCAAAAGGACTTGTTCTTGTCTATATCTCTCTTCCCACATACAACTGCCTTTCCCATCAGCCTTCCAACTATCCTGTTTACAAGGCTTTCTTGGATTAAATACGAATGAACTATGTCCGGATTGGTTTTTTTCAAAAAAAGAGCAAATTTTGGAAATGTAAGGAAGAAGAATGGCTTGCTTGGAATATTTAGTGAATAAACTTTTATCCCAGCATCATGGAATTCCTTTTTCAGGGATTCCCTAGGATAGATAGTGCAAACAACATGCTCAATCTCTTTGTTTTTGGTGGTTCTTAGGTAGGCTAAAAGCATAGTTTCTGTTCCACCTGTTTCCAAGCTTCCTATGAAATGGAGTACCTTTAGCATCATCTCAACCCATCATTTTTTCTTTGACCTGACCATATTTGTTCTCTTGTAGTGGTCCAGCAACCCATCCAGGAACATCTTAATATTGGCCTTATTCATAACATACTTGGTATCCCTGTACTTGCTCGATGGACAAGTTACGAATGAATTGTTGGAAACTGAAAAAAGTGAAGCGATGTGCGCGACAATATCTGAATCCTCCACTTCTCTCGACAGTGCTTTTTTGATGTCGTCCCTAAGGTCGTGATGCTTTGCCCAATAGATCCAGTCTGTAAAAAATGCATGGCCAAGGTGCATAGATGGCTTACCATAAAGCATCGCCTCAAGGCAGCTAGTGCCAGTCACAGAAACAGTGAGTGATGATCTTGGGATTATCTCTTTTGCAGGGAGGGAATAGTGGGCGAGTATAACTCCTGGCCTATTTTTTGCCTGTTTGTAAAAAGAAGTTGGCCTTATCCCTGCCATTGATTTGTGCTCCTTAATCACAAGAACATGGTCACTTGGCATGCCAAACCTGACTGCATCAATCACCCTCAGCTGGTCCACAAAAAAAGGCGCGGGAATGTTAATAGTCGCTTCCGGAGTATAATGTAGAGGGTAATAAATGAACTTTTCCGGGAGCTCCTCTAGATCATAAATGTCAAAAACGCCTTCTGAAAGCCTGGCTTTTGCCTTCCTTACTGCTCGGGTCACTGAAAACAGGTTAGTCCTCAGCCTCATTCCGAAGTCCCTTTGGAAGTTATATGGTTCCTTGTTCTCCAGTAGTGAAGAAAAAAAGGAGGTGGCTCTTTGGAAAAACGGCTTTCCATAGGCACCAATTACTTCTTCAGGCATTGGCGTATAGCACGCCTGAAAATGGAAGGAATGTTCCTTTCTGAATTTCTGAAGGAACTTCTCGGCTCTCTCCAAATCATCTTTCCTAACTTTGCTTGTCGAAGCATAAATAGGAAGATCCTCATCAGGAGTCGGGGAAAAAAATGAAACCCCAAAGCTCCTCGCATGCACATAGAATACAGGTTCGATCCCCAATTCTCTGCAGATGTTAAACAAAATCAATGCATCAGAATCCTGAAAAGAGGGGAAAACGACCATATCCGGTTTGATTTTCCCAATGAATTCCTTGTGGATATTATAGGATGCACAGGCATATTTGATCTGGAACTCCCTCTCCTTTTTGCTTAGGGAAAATTTTTCTGCAGCAAGATCTCGATAAATATGCCCAGAATAAGTGGCGAGAGTCTTTGTAGGGTCATATTCTTTTTTCATTGCAGAATTCATCTCCCCATGGAAGTAAAGGATTTTTTCCCTGTCCAAGAGTTCAGCAAAATCCTCCAAGAAATGATAAGAAGGCAGTATTATGGACCATTCTATACCTGTCCCTTCCGATTCCCGGATTACCTCCTTCATGAACAGTGCATGGGAACCATAGCCGTAGATTAAGACTTTCATAATAAACCCTGCATAGTGCACCTGGCTCAGTCAGATGCAGCAGACTGAGTTAGTCCAAGAATGTTTTTATATGTTGCTCCTTGAACACATACTAAAATTTCATGGATTGAGATGAAGTGCTAGATTCTTTTGCACCCAAGACCATCTTAAGAGCCATTATTCCCGAGCCAATATCAGAAATTGGAGACTCTTTTCCCGCTACGCAATTTACAAAATGAGTCACTTCCTCCAAGTAAGCATCGTTTGGATTTATCACTTCTTTGTGTACTTCCCATTTATTCTTTTCTGCATCATAGAACCTGACTTCAGATTCTTCGGGGCTTTTCCCTGTGCTCACCCAAACTATTGTACCCTTTGAACCGATTACCTGACAGGATCTCCTTTTGACTTTCTGCAGGTAGTCAAGGTGTATTTCAGCGATTATGCCCTCTTTTGTTTTAAGCAGCACTTCTGCTGTGTCTTCCACATCAATTTTAAGGTCGCTGAGCTTCCCTACAAGGCAGAATATCTCTGAAGGTTCCCCCAACATCCAGGAAACATAGTCGAATTCATGTATTGCATCCAAGAGTATTCCTCCTCCCTGCTCCTTGCTTGCGCTGTAAATCTTAGAATAATCAGCTGAAGGCCTCCAGTTCGGGAGGTAATGGCCGAATTCCGCCCTTACAGAGTATACTTTTCCAACCGAATCAAGCAGGGATTTCACCTTCTTAATTGAGTTGTGGAACCTCATATTGCATGCTACAAAAACCATTTTGTTTTTTTCCTTGGCCATCCTCTCTAATTCATCTAATCCCTCCAAATTATGAGATATTGGCTTCTCCACAAACACATGGCAGTTATTTTCCAGTCCCATTTTTACGAATTTGGTGTGGAGATTATTTGGGGTGCAGATAAAAACTGCATCCAGGTTTCCTTCCCTAAATAGGGATTCTGCATCCCCAAAGGATTTGACATTGTATTCTTTGCTTACTGACTCCATTGTTTCTTTCATGGAATCATAGATAAAAAGGCTCAGTCCATCAATCTTTAGCAGGTTGCTGATGTGTCTTTTTCCTATCGAGCCGCACCCGATGACCCCAATATTCATTTGCCCCCCTCCTTCTTGGACAGGAAGAATTCGGCAAGTTCCAGGTCCACTTTCTCATCCACATCTATCGACCTTTCGCGTGGCATTTCAAAAGGCACGAGCTTGCTGCAAAAAAATCTTCTCTCCTGCTTGAGCGTGTCAATTTTGAACACGTATACTGCCCCATTATCCACAAACACTTCAGGCAAATCCTGGCTCCTTACCATATATTTCTCCCCAAAGTAGGGAACCAGGAATCCATTATCTTCCTTCAGCGCCCAAAAAGGTGAAATAGCATATGTGGTGACGGCCATCAATGCATTGCCATCGCTTTCCTCGAATTTTTTGAATGCGTTTACCAGGTCATCCCCTGTACGGAGGGGGCTGGTAGGGAGCAAAATGCAGATATAATCAAAGCTCTGCCCTTCATTCTCATACTTCTCCAGAAGGTCAAGGCACACATCAAGTACGGTTGCCTTGTCAGTCGCAAGCTCCTTGTTCCGTTTTTCCACATAAGCTCCGTACTTCTCGGCAACGGCCGCTATTTCATCATCTTCGGTTGAAACAATCACCCTGTCAAATAATTTGGATTGCTCTGCGGCTTCGATTGTGTATGCAAGCATTGGCTTCCCACAAAGCTCAACAATATTCTTTCTTGGTATGCGCTTTGAGCCGCCCCTTGCAGGGATTATGCACAAGATATTTTTTTCACTCATGGCAAAACCCTTCCACAGCATTAATGTTATCTATATGCTTTTTTAAATCAAAACTCCACCGGGAATCCCCTCCAAAATAATGGCTCCTGAGTATGTAGCTTGCCCTGCTGAGGCATTCGTCCACAAAATAATGCAGCAGGTTGGCATCCTCTTCCACAGTAAGATTGCTTGCTTTGGAGTAAGAATCCATGAACCGCTCCTTCCTCTTCCTCATTTCATCTGCATTATCGGTTTTATGAAGGGCAAATCTGAAGCATGCAAATGCCACATCACGGATGATCTCGCCTTTTCTCATGGAATTGAAATCCAGGACGATCTGGGTTTTCCCTTCGCTAAAAAGGACATTTTCAGGGTGCAGGTCATAGTGGATGCATTGCTTTGTGATTTTTGAGGGGTCTATTCTTTCCCTCTCAGCTTTGCTCCTAGAATAATGGTTTCTGAGAAAATCCATGTTTTCCAGAACGTATTGATCGAAATCGGATTGCTCTTCCAGATTAGAGATTTTTGCTTCGACTTCATCCAACTCGCCTAGAGAAAAGTGCCTGTACCTAGCAGGGTCATAGCCTGAATCATATTCACTTTTGCATTCCTTAAGCAGCTTGTGCAGCTTCGCCAGCTCCTCCGCAAAATTCTCGAGCTCGCCAGCGGAGCCGTCAAAGTGGCTGCCTTCTATGAATAGCGTTAGGTATGCCAGCCCAGAATCATAATGTTTTACAAATTCCCCGGAATCAGACTTAAGCACAATCGGCACCTTTGCGCCCCCCTCCTCGCAAAATTTGAGAGTTTTGAGCAAGTTGAACAAGTTTTCCTCATCAGCGCCCCGGATGAGCTTGCAGATTGCCTTTTTGCCCCCTGAAAAACGAATAATATAGTTCTGGCTATTTATGGAATGACCTTCAGCTGCTTCAGCTTTCGCTATGCTTCCCAGAGAACTATAATTTTCATCGATTAATTCAACCAATTTCTGATCCAAAAACCCACCAACAAGTCTAGAGTATCACCAACAACAGTCCTGCAAGTATCAGCAATGCTCCGGATAATTTGGTTTTGGTCAATTCCTCTTTAAAAAAGAACGCCCCTGCAACCACGCCAAAAAGCAGCTCAACGCGCAAAAACGCAGAAACCACGGATGCTTTCTCCAGCGAGATTGCAGTTACTGTGGCATATGTGGCTATTGTTGCAAGCAACGCGGCAGCAAATATCTGGGGGAATTTCGTTCTTGTAAGCTGCATGGCGCTCCCTGCGCTGCCACTTGCCACCATGATAAATAAGAGGAGCAGGGACGAAACCAGGAAAGTGGAATATATCCACAAAAGAGGGTAAACTATTGAAACGGAATATTTGGTTATTACAAAAACTATGGCCGCTATGACTGCAACTGAGAGGGCGTATATAATGGATTTCAACTTCTGTTGGCTCTGTGAAGCATGCGGCTTGCTGTTCCGGCTCAGGGCAACAGCGCCCACAACCACCATCACTGACGCAAGGATTACATTTAATTCTACATGTTCAGATATGAGCAGCGCCGCAAGGATTGCAACAAATAGGGGAGTAGTATTCTTTATCGGAACGATGGTGGACAGGTCCCCCACCTTTATTGCTTTCATGTAAACATAAACTGAGAGGACATTCAGGATTGCAATGAATAGAACAGCTGAAATGATTTCTACAGAAAGCGCGAAAAAATCCGAAACCGGGACAAGCAAAAGGACAAATGGGGTCAGGATAAGGGTGATGAAAATGAAGTAGAGTGAAGTGATGTTCTCCTCCGCCGCAGTTCCTAACAATCTCTTATTTATCACTACTGCCCCCACAAGAGAAACAGCTGCAACCAGGCAAAGAATTATCCAAAGCATGGCTATTCTACCATCTCCCAGGTTATGAATTCACCTTCATCTATGTCCCGGGATGCTTTTTTAGAACACGTAATTCCCTGATATTCCGCACATGAAATTCCTGTGTCCCCCGGCCGGCGGAATTCGAGCTTTTCGAGGAGTATGGGCTCCCCCTTGGCAATCCTTGTTTTTGCAGCAATACTCCTTCTGGTACCTTCATTTACCTTTTTGCTGAACATTATGCGTGGCGAACCTATTGCTTGTTCTACTGCACGCACTTCCTGCACAAATTCCTTAGCCTCTTGAGGTTCAAGAGACATAAAATGCTCTATCTCTTCGGTGTTCTTGTCCAAAGTAAGGGTTTTCTCAAGCACGTTTGCGCCCATGACAAGAGCAGCGTAATTCATAAGCTTCTCCCTTGAGTGGTCAGAGAATCCTATAGGGTAATTGTATACCTTCTTCAGAGTGGGAATAACCGTTAAATTAACGCCATCATTCCTAATAGGGTAGCCTGAAGGGCAGTGCATTATTATGATATTTTGATTTCCGTTGCGCTCGCAGATCTCCACTCCCTTTTCAAGCTCATCGTATTTTGCACGGCCATCGAGGAGTATTGTGACGCCTTTACGGGATGCATAGTCTATCAAGTAATAATGGTTGACATCCCCCGCATTTATTTTGATGGCAGATGAGCCTATGCTTAGCAAGAAATCAATTTCCTCTGGGAAAGAAGCAGTGGAAAGAAAAGTTATCCCTGACTCATCACAACATTTCTTGAGCTCCCTCCACTCATCTTTTGTAAGTTCTCTTTTCGTAAGTATTTCATACAGGTTTCCTTCCTGCTGCCCGCTAGGCGTAGTGTATTTGATAGTTACACTTTTGTCTCCCATCAGCCTGTCAGCATCAAGCATTTGGAACTTGATTGCATCTGCACCCGAATCCGCTGCTGCCTTGACCAGCTTTTTAGCTGTTTCTATATTGTCAAATGTAGCCCCACACTCGAAAATTATGTAGCAAGGCTCCCCATCACCAACAAATCTTTTTCCAAGTCTTATTTTGACCATTCTACCACCCAATTCAGGATATGTTTAATCCAAAGGTAATTTATTATGAACTACTTGCCGGGAGAAGAAATATAAATAAAACGCGCATAAAGCAGATGTATGGACACAATCAGCGCAGTCGGGGGCCGAAGGTCAATACGCCAATTCTCACAGAAGAAGATAGGAAAAAAAGTTCTCCTTGACCTTGCTGATGGAGCAAGAATGGCCCCAAGCGCAGCAAATCTCCAGCCCTTGCATTTCCTGATAGTTAATGATTCAGATATTTCAGCCAGGATTTCTGCAACGCTTAAATGGGCAACACATCTTGGGAACTGGGAACCCAAAAAAAACAAGGTTGCCCCGGCTTTCATAATAATCCTGTTTGACTCTGTATTGAAGCCAAGTGGATATGAATACGAGGCAGGGATGGCTGCAGAGAATATAATGGTCTGTGCAGCATCCATGGGCCTTGGGTCCTGCTGCTTATCGGTTTTTAACAAAAAAAGGATGAATAAAATGCTTGAAATTCCTGAAAGATATGTGCCAATTCTGGCAATTGCATTGGGACACCCCGCAGAAAAATCGGTAGTGGAAGAGGAAGTAGGTTCCCTGAAATACTGGAGAGACAATGAGGGAAATATGCATGTTCCAAAAAGAAGCGCAAAAAGCATTGTCCACTACAACTCATTTTAAGGGCAGGGCATAAAATTAAAAGAACTGGCGACAAAAATAAGAGTATGGAAAAGGGTGAGCTCTTTTATCTTTTAAATCCAGGGCATAGAGTATATGGTGCGACAAAAATGGTTGCAGAAATGGTCGCAAGAAAGCTTGGTCTCCAATTCCACAGAGATAGACCACACCCTGACCATAAATGCATAGGAAACAAAAGACGGCAGATGCAATATGCATTTGTTCCTTTTAAGAAAAAAAATGTTTATTTTATGCTCAGCCCCATGGTCTCTCTTAATGCAGCAGAAGTATTGCTAAGGAAGATACCTGCAGTCATGGTGGAGGAGTATAATCCAAATAATAATAACAAGGACAAAATAGTAAAGAGCTATCTGGCAGCATATATGCAATATCCATTCATATGCCTCAACAAACGCTCTCACCGGTTTCTGGAACAAAATGGAATAAATACATTTTTGGTACCTCCTGCACAGAAAAAAAAACAGGAAGGAGAAAAAAGAGAAATTATACTTTTTGTGGGAAGGTTCATAAAAAGCAAAAACCCTTTTCTTTTTCTCAAAATAGCAGAAGCCAGCCCAAATGAAAAATTTGCAATGATAGGGAAATGGGGAGGGGAGCTCGAAGGTGAAGTGCGACAGAGGGCAGCAGAGCTTGGGAATGTTGAGTGTATGACTAATGTAAGTGCGGAAAAAGTAATTTCTTATTATAAAAAAGCGAAGATTTTGGTGCATACTGCAAAGGATGATCCTGTAGGGGTCGTGATACCTGAAGCGCTTAGTTTTTCTATACCTGTTGTAGCTTCCGCAGGTACAGGGGCTTCGGATTATCTTCCAACTGAGTGGGTGGTTGATGGATTCAATGAGAACAATTGGATTAGCAAAGTCCAAGAGGTACTGCGCTTGGGCGAAGAATCAATAGCAAAGGCTAAAGAAGCATTTGAAAATGAGCATCTGGACATAACCGATCCATATTTCAAAGAAACTTCGGAAGACCTTGCCCAGTACATAGCAGGCAAATGGTTTAACAGTGAAATTGGCAAGGAATAAAAAGTATGGGGTGAATAGTTATACTTCTCCTATGCCTAAAATAATTGTAAAAGAAGGTAATAGGTGGGTTTAAAAAAGATTGCTAGTCATAGATTAAAACCACACTCACGGTGATTACTTGGAGCTTCGCGAAGGAAAACTAATCGAAAGAACAGTCAATCCTGAAGAAAGGGAAAAATATATGGATGAGACTAGGCAGATGCAAACAGTAGACATTAATAGTGAACTGCTAAAGGAAGTTGAGAACATAGCATATGGGGTTCTTAGCCCATTGGAAGGCTTTATGTGCAAAAATGAGCTGGAAAGTGTGCTTAACAGCATGCGCCTTGAATCAGGAGCTCCGTGGACAATTCCAATTATTCTTCCCTCCAACAAAGACAAAGAGATACGTGCAGGGGAGAGAGTAAGCCTGGTTTTTGAAGGAAAACCAGTCGCAGTGATGGATGTTGAAGAGGCATACAGCTACTCTTCTGGGGAGATCGCTTCCAAAACATTTGGGACATCTGATTCAAACCACCCTGGAGTGAAGCAGGTCATGGAGGCTGGAGACTACTTCCTGGGAGGAAAAATAACGCTTATTCAATCGATTCCCCATGAATTCGAGAGCTATGCATTCAGCCCTCTCCAGACTAGGGAGCTATTCAAAAGGAAAGGATGGAAAAAGGTAGTCGGGTTCCAGACACGGAATGTTCCGCATCTGGGGCACGAATACGTGCAAAAGGCAGCATTGACTCTGGTAGACGGACTGTTCATCAATCCAGTAATTGGAAAAAAGAAACCTGGAGATTTCAGAGACGATGTGATTCTGGAGAGCTATGACGCATTGCTCCAAAATTACTATTCTCAGGATCGTGCCACAATGGGCATACTCAAGACCAGAATGAGGTATGCGGGGCCAAAGGAAGCGATATTCCACGCACTGATACGCAAAAATTTTGGGTGTACTCACTTCATAGTAGGAAGGGACCATGCAGGGGTGGGAGACTACTATGGCCCATTTGACGCACATAAAATTTTCGATGAGTTCCCGGATTTGGGAATAACCCCTTTATTTTTCAGGAGTTTTTTCAATTGTAAAAAATGTGGGGGGGTAGTCAATGAGAAAATCTGCCCACATACGGGCGACGATATAAATAATTTCAGCGGAACTGCCCTCAGGGCTGCGTTGAACGAAGGAAGGAATCCTCAAGGCATGCTTCGAAATGAAGTATTCGAAATAATACAAAAGTACAAACAACCTTTCGTAGAATGAGTATGGGGTAATTGAATATGAGTTTTGTAGTTTGGATGACGGGATTTTCCGGGTCAGGAAAAACCACTATTGCAAGGTGGTTGGAAGAGCACTATAAAGGTGAGGGAAAGCGTGTGGAAGTTTTAGATGGAGACGAAATCAGAAACAACCTCAGCCCCGGGCTTGGGTTCTCTCAGGAGGATAGAACTGCCCACAACAAAAGGGTGATATACCTTGCAAAAATCCTCTCCAGAAACGGAGTAGTCGTACTTGTTTCACTAATTTCCCCATACACAAAAGTCAGGGAAGAAGCAAGGGAGCAATTGCCAAAATTCATGGAAGTCCATATCAATTGTCCATTGGAGGTCTGTATGGAAAGGGACGTAAAGGGGCTTTATGCCAAAGCAAAAACAGGGGAAATCAAAAAAATGACAGGATTCTCCGATACATACGAAGCCCCAGAGAATCCTGAACTTGTGATTGCGACCCACACTGAAACCATAGCAGAATCGGCCCAGAGAATTCTGGAAAAAAGCAGGGAATTGGGATTCGAGCAGTGAATTTCCCCCTTTTTTCTTTTAGTTTATCTTAAAAGTCTTATTCTACAAATCGATGTTATGGCGATTACTAAAGCTGAACTTCGCAAACAATTCTCAGAAGACTGGGAAAAACACTACAAAGTTAAAGCCCTAGAAGAGCTAGGTTTCAAGAGATACCAATGCAAAAAGTGCAAACGGTATTTCTGGAGCCCGGTAGAGCGCGAGGTTTGTGAAGATTCGACTTGTATTGGGTATGAATTCATAGGAAACGCCCCCAGCAATAAAAAATTGGGATATGTTGAAACCTGGAAGGAAATTGAAAAATATTTTGTAAAAAATGGGCACACCTCCCTTGCTCCATACCCCACTGTTGCGCGCTGGAGAGATGACCTCTACTTCACTATTGCTTCGATTAATGACTTCCAGCCATATGTGGTAAGTGGGGAGCTTGAGCCGCCTGCAAATCCACTTGTAGTTCCACAGCCATGTATCCGATTCCCGGATGTTAGCAATGTGGGGGTTACGGGCAGGCATTTCACTAATTTCGTAATGGTAGGTCAGCACGCATTCAACACTAAGAAAACAGGAATGTTCTACTGGAAAGATGAAGCACTGGGCCACGACATTAATTTGCTTAGAAAATTGGGGATTTCCGACAAAAGGATTACTTTTATGGAAGATGTTTGGATGGGTGGGGGAAATTTTGGCCCCTCGCTGGAATACTTCTCAGGCGGAGTAGAAATTGGGAACTGCGTCTTTATGCAATATGAGGTCCTTCCGGGGGGAGGAAGCCGGGAGCTCTCCACAAAAGTAATTGATATGGGTGCAGGCCTCTCCCGATTTGCATGGGTAACTCATGGAGTTCCTGATAGTTATCAGGTTGTATATGGCTCGATGGTTCCGAAATATCGCAAGAAATTTGGAATAAAACTGGATGACAAAACATATCTGGAGTATGCAAAGCGTGTGGGAAAACTGGATATTGAGGAGGTTAAGAATCCTGAAGAGGAAATCAGGAAAATTGAGGAGGAAATTGGCCACCCCGGGTTCTCAAAAACACTTTACCCCCTACAAGAGCTTTATGCTTCATTAGACCACCTGCTTACCCTATTGTTCACGGTTAAGGACGGGATGCTTCCTAGCAATGCGGGAGGAGGCTATAATCTGCGCATGGTTGCCCGAAGAACTTTTGGAATGGACGAAGAGCGTGGTTTTGGGATGGATTACCAGGAAGTGCTAGAAGATCATGCAAAGCGCCTAAAAGGGCTATTTCCAGGTCTGGAGGGGGCAGTAGAATCCACTTCTGAAGTTCTCAAGGAAGAAAAGCGACGATATCTTGAAACCCGGGAAAAAGGCGCTGGAAAGGTTTCCAGTATGCTCAAAAAGGGGCAGGTGAACGAAAAGGAGCTCGAAACACTTTACAAAAGCCATGGAATACCTCCAGAATATGTAGCAGAGATTGGGGCCAAAGAAGGGGTAAAAGTGAAAGTCCCGATGAATTTCTATGACAACGTGCGGAAGAAAGCCGAGGGAGAGCAGGAAGAGGGGGGGGAGAGAATAGATGTAGAAGGAATTTCCAAAACAAAATTGTTGTGCTATTCAAGAAAATCGGAGTTTGACGCAAAGGTTTTGGCAGTGATTGGAAAAAAGGTGGTATTGGATAAGACTGCTTTCTACCCTGAAGGTGGGGGGCAGGCAGGGGATACCGGAACACTTGAAAAGGAAAAGGTAATTAACACTGTTAAGGAAACAGGGGTTGTGTTGCATAAAATAAAAGACCCCTCCAAATTCAAGAAGGGGCAAAAAGTCCATGGAGTTGTGGATATGGAGAGAAGGAAGCAGATTAGCCGGCACCACGCTGCCGTCCATCTTCTCAATGCAGCATGCAGGAAAGTACTTGGAAACCATGTATGGCAGGCGGGGAGTGCAAAAGATGAATTCAAGGCCCATTTAGATATTACGCACTACAAACGGATTACTGAAAATGAGTTAAATAAGATTGAATTGCTTACCAATGAATACATCATGCAAGAAGTGCCCATAAAAGTAGAAGTGCTCCCCAGGAAC
>JGI10211J34971_10000402_pt1 | contig 34584 bp, 43 predicted proteins | sample Etolagsediment_FD_34971 | JGI IMG/M metagenome (IMG submission 34971)
AGAGACTGAGACAATTATTCCCATGCAAGAGATAGACTAATGCTAAATCTAGAGCCTCTTCATAATATAAAACTAGAAGTATATGAGCCCTCAGAACTAGACACTGAGGTGAGTGTTAAAAACTATCTTCTTTTTAGTATCTACAAGGGTGAGGCATCTGCTTTTATGTGTGAGAGATACCTAGTCGAAGCTAGTAATTATTATACAAAGTTACCTACTAAATTTCCTCTTTACATGCTTGATGAGGACTCTTTTGATAGGCTGTTTAACCGTTTCTTAGAGCTCCGAAATGATAAAACCATAGAGACAATGCAAGAAGATTCCAATGAAGAGGTGAGTGAAGAAGATCTCTCTTTAACAGATTTTTTAAGGACATCATCAGATATTTTAACAAGCGAAGAATCTGCTCCAATTATTAAATTTGTGAATGCTCTTTTTTATCAGGCTGTAAAAAAGAGAGCTTCTGATATTCATATAGAAGTTCAAGAAAAACGCGGTGAAGTACGTTTTAGAATTGATGGTATGTTGGTTAAAAATGCTGATTTAGATAAAAAAGTTGTTAATCTGATTGTGAGTCGTATAAAAGTCATATCTAACTTAGATATCTCCGAAAAACGCATACCTCAAGATGGTCGAACGCAGATTAAAATAGCTGGAGAAACATTAGATATACGTGTCTCAATACTTCCTACTTTTTATGGTGAAAGAGTTGTTATGAGACTTTTGATGCAGAGTTCGCAAATACCTAAAATAAACGAGTTAGGATTTAATGAGTCACTTATAGGTGATGTTAAAAAACTTCTGCGTTCATCGCACGGTATTATGCTGGTAACCGGACCTACAGGAAGCGGTAAAACAACCTCTCTACACTCATTTTTAAGAGAGGTTCAAGAGCCTGAGAAGAACCTCATTACAGTTGAAGATCCCGTTGAATATAAGTCAGACAATATTTCACAAATTCAGGTAAATGAAAAAGTTGGGCTTACTTTTGCTACTGCTCTGCGTTCAATTTTACGTCAAGATCCCGATGTTATTATGATTGGTGAAATTCGTGATGAGGAGACAGCAAGTATAGCTACTAGAGCTGCTCTTACGGGACACATGGTCTTTTCTACACTTCACACAAACTCAGCTGCTGCCACTATTTCAAGGCTTGCAGACATGGGAATTGAACCATTTCTAATCTCATCTTCACTTTTAGGAATACTAGCTCAGCGACTCGTAAGAGTTTTATGTGAGGAGTGTAAAGAAGAAGATGAAATAGCTGAAAATTTTTTAAATGATTACAATATTCAAAAAGATGCAAAAATTTACAAAGCATGTGGGTGTAAGAGTTGTAACTACAGCGGATATGTAGGACGTAGCTCAATAGGTGAACTCTTGGTGATGAATGAATGATATGGTTAGAGACTTACTTAAAACTACAACTGATGAACATACGATTAAAACAGCACTTGAGGCCGTGGGAATTAAGACAATCTCTAATCAACTTCAAGAGATGCTGCTTGATGGTAAAACTTCACTAGAAGAAGCTATTCGTATCGGTTTAGGGCATGCGTAAGGCTGCGTTTACGCTTATAGAAGTGATGGTTGCGGTTGTTATTATCTCTGTTGTCATAATGGCGTTTATAAAACTCTTTGCAAACAATTCTCATATATTTTCTACTTTAGATGAGAAGAGTAAAAACAATCAATATTTGTCTTTTTTAATTTCTCCAAGTGATTACGGTTTGGAGAATAAAGAGATTGTATTATATGACTTAGTGCAAGAGTTTGATGTTGAGGATGCGCTAAGACGTGATTTGAAAAATATAAAAGTAAAGTTAGTTTATCAAGAGTTAGAGACTATAGATATGGGTGAATATGACTCTATTTCTGAGTCTGAGATTCAAGAAGAAAATAAAGAGGAGAAAATTGCCTCAAGCATGGTTTTTGAAATAGGAAAAACAGTGTTAAAAATACAAAATACTTCTGTATCTATGCTTAGGATAAGAGTGCAATGAGAAGAGCATTTACACTCATAGAAATGATGATTTCTGTTGCTATTTTCTCTCTAATAATGCTTTTTTTATATGAGAGTTATACCGCACTTAATCGTTCAAATGTTGTATATGAAAAAAAAGCGCAGAACCTAGCAGAGCAGACCGTGAGAAAGAGCGTTCTTTTTTTAGATTTTTTTTTGGCTGAGGCTGGATCCATACAGATTTTAAATCAAGAAAAGAATGAAGACGTAGTTTTTCTGCAAAGCTCAAACTCTTTACATAGACGGATTTATCCATATATTGCTTATGTTGTTAAAGAAAAAAAGCTTTATAGATTAGAGTCATTAAAGGCATTTTTGGAATATCCTTTGGTATCTGATAGTGATTTTACAGTTGATTATTTGGGCAAAGTAGATGGATTTCGAGTCTATAAAAATACAAAGAAGGAAGAGGGTGCCAGCTCCGAAAATTATTTAATACATGTTGATTTTACTCAAGATGATGACATTCTTCTTAAAGCGAAAGTATTCAATGAAGATTAAAATACTTACTTAGTCCTCTCTATACTTAGAAATACCGCAAGGTTGATTTGGTGTCGGTGGATTCTCTTTTAAGTATGTTAAATCTTCTAAAGTTTGAGTAAGAACTTTTTTTTGTTGAAGAATTGGAAGCATAATATTGTCTTTTTCATTTAAGGGAACACTCCAATCCAAAAGTAATTTTTGAACTTCGTCATCTAGCTCTTTAAGAGCATTTTCTATATGTTTAATTGAATTCATAAATGCATTATAGCAAAATTTCATAATTTTTTGGGTATAATCCCATTTCCAAAATATGCGAGTGCTGTTTGTCTCCTCTTCTTTAGAAGTGAGTTTAAGTACCTGAGCGGCTAGCGATTTTATGTGGACTTGTTCATATAAAAACATATTAGTGAAATTTTACAAAGGAGCCATCGATGCCAAAAATGAAATCGGTAAAAGGCGCTGTAAAGCGTTTTAAGGTTAAGAAAAATGGTCAAGTTAAACGCGGTAAAGCGTTTAGAAGCCACATTTTAACTAAACAAGATGCTGCAACTCGTCGTGACCAAAACAGTCCAGCTGTTGTGTCTAAAGCAGATGCTGCAAACATCAAGGCTATGATTAACTAGTTTCATTCCAAACTTGTACCACATGGGTATAAAAAATTTGAAATCTAATTAATTATAAATCTCCAATTTTAAATAATTGGGCAAGACCACCAAAGATGTGGCACCTTGACTACGAAGAGTAGCTAGGTAAAGAAAAAGGAAAAAAATGCCAAGAGTTAAAACAGGTGTTGTTCGTAGAAGAAGACACAAGAAAATATTAAAATTAGCAAAAGGTTTTTACAGTGGTCGTCGTAAACACTTCCGTAAAGCCAAAGAGCAAATTGAACGTTCATTATACTATGCGTTCCGTGACCGTAAGCAGAAAAAACGTGAGTTCCGTAAACTTTGGATTGTACGTATTAATGCAGCGGCTCGTTTAAATGGAATGAACTATTCAACTTTTATGAATGGTCTTCACAAATCTGGTATCGAGCTTGACCGTAAAATTCTTGCTGATATGGCTATGAATGATGCAACTGCGTTTAGCGTAGTAGCAGAAGCTTCAAAAGCAGCATTAGCAAAATAAGTTATAAGACTCCTTCGTGGGTCTTATGCTTCTTCTCTTAAATCTTATCTACTCGAAACCATCCAGCAATGCAATAACGTTTTTTATTTGTACTTAAAACTTCATGTGGAAATTTTTCACTCATAAAGACAACAAGTGTATTTGAATTTGGCAATACTTTTGCAATAATTTTCTCATTTATATCATAAATTAGGAGTTCTCCACCATCATCTTCACTCCATGTATCGTTCAGATAGTAAACTGTAGTGACTACACGATTTTTAGAGTGTTGAAAAGAATCAAAATGTTTTTCATAAAAATCACCTACATTGTAAACTGAAAGATGTGATTCATAATAAGATAAACCTAGAAAAAGTGACCGATTGAGATACTCTTTAAGTCCCTCAGCAAATGCTAAAAAATCACTTTCGTATTCTCCCTCTTCATTGAGCCAAAGAATTTTATTACTGCGTTTGTCCTTGTCGATATGAAGATCCGAAGCGCTAGAGATACCAGCTTTTTTAAAGTGAGATTCGTGCTTGGTGAGATTTAAGAGTTTCTGAGGTAGAGTTTGCTCTAAAGCATTTTGAATAATTATATATCCATCACTGACTAAAGCATCAGTTATTTTAGAGTATATTTGATTATACACTCTTATTTCTTGGATTTATGAAAGCAATACTTAGTACTGAGAGTACTTGTTGTTTGCACTTTTTAAAAAGTAAAAGATAAATAGAGTTTGAAACGTTTCATCATTTGTTATCCACAAATAGAGTATTGAAGTGCTGAATTATAGGTGAAAAAAGATAAATTAAATATTAAAGAGGGGTAAACCTCAAAAAGAGGTTTATTTTAGTTTAGATTGGAAGGACTCTGATGTTGCCTGAGAGTTTTTCTTTAAGTGTTGATTCTATAGCGTAGAGTGTACCAGTTGCGCTTGAAGCACAGCCATTACAAGCACCTAAATAACGAATATAAATGTCTATATAGTCATCACTTTTCTTAATGTCGATAATTTCCATATCGCCACCATCCATGATAAGGAATTGACGAACATTTTCATCAATGATCGCATCAACAGCTTTGATCTGCTGAACAAGAGTCATATCTTCAAATTTAGCTCCGCCTTCTGCTTGTGCATCAGCAGCAGCTTTCATTTTTTCTTCATCCATCTCTTTGCGAGTGTCTGCTAAGATATCTACTAAATACCACTCACGAGCCTCGTGCCCACCAGGTTTGATACATGATTTACAAAAGCCACCAGCTTTTGTATAGTCTGTAATTTGCTCAACTGTTTTAAGGTCATTGAGTCTAATAACTTCTCTGAGTGTTCCTAGGCTTACACGTGCACATTCACACACGATAATCTCAGTTTCAAAACTCTCAGCATCAACACCCATATAAAGTCCCGCTGCTTTTTTGATAACATCATAAGCCATTACTGAACAGTGCATTTTTTGTGGTGGTACTGCTGGCGTTTCTGGGTTGTCACGAAGCGCAAGTTCAACATCAATATTTGTGATTTTTACAGCTTCTTGTACCGTTTTACCAATACAAAGTTCAGTCATAACATCCGAAGACGCGATAGCTGTACCACAGCCAAAAGATTTAAATTTTGAGTTTACAATAATATCGTTTTTAGGATCAATTTCCCAATAAAGACGTACAGCATCACCACAAGATTCTGCACCAAAATCGGCAACAATAAGCTTGTGTCCGCGTTTTTGAGCCTCTGCTTCAAAGATTTCTCCTTGGTGTTGAGGATTATTCATTAATGTAGTAACTTTATTTGAGTATGCATCCCATAAAGATGCTCCTAGCATATCTGCTTTTGCCATGTTGTTCTCCTAATATAATTTATTAATTTATTTCTTAATGCTGGTGAAGTTCGCACTCTTGAACTTCTCCACCTAGTGTTGGCTTTTGCATTGCAAAAGAACTTGAGATATTTCTCAGTCTCATAACAGCACCTTTAAAGTGTGATATTACATAATCAACCTCTGCATCTGTAGTAAAACGCGAAAGCGAAAGTCTTATTCCTGTGTGTGCAAGCTCATTATCAGCGCCAATAGCAAGCATAACTGTATTTGCTTCTAAGTCTTCTGAAGCACAAGCTGAACCAGTTGATGCGCCGATTTGGCCATTGTTTAGATCCCAAAGCATTCCCTCGCCCTCAACACCCTTAATAGATATAAGAATAGTATTTGGCGTACGATTGTCTCTGTTGCCAACAACAAAAGTATCACTAAGTTCTAAAAGGGCATCTTCTAAACGATCACGCTTCTCGCGAATAGAAGCCATTGTTGCTTCAATGTTTTGTGTTGCAAGCTCCATAGCTTTTCCCATTCCAACAATAGCAGGAACATTAAGGGTACCTGAGCGACGCCCACCCATTTGTGATCCACCATGTAGAAGTGGTGTAAGTGCTTGGGAATCTTTAATGTAAAGTCCTCCAACACCTTTTGGTCCATGAAACTTGTGTGCTGAAAATGACATAAAGTCTACATGTACATCTTGTAAATCAACTGGAATTTTTCCTATTGCTTGTACGCCATCTGTATGAAAACGCACACCTTTGTCTTTACAAATTTCACCAATCTCTTTTATAGGATTGATCATGCCCGTTTCATTTGAAGCCCACATAATACTGACGAGTGCTGTTTTATCAGTAATAAAACTCTTTACAGTGTGTGCTTCCACAACGCCTTCATTATTTACAGGAAGATAAGTTACTTTTACACCTTGGTCCTCTAAGAACTTACATGTTGCTAAAACAGCTGGATGCTCGACTTCAGTTGTAACAATATGGTTTTTGTCACCATGAAGAATCTGATCAATCCAAGTCGCTTGAATGACCCAGTTATTTGATTCTGTCGCACCTGATGTGAATACAATATCATCACTATCTGCTGCGTTTAAAGCAGTATAAGTTTGGTCAATTGCATTCATAATTGCTGGATGTATTGATGAACCAAATTTATGTAACGAGTTTGGATTACCATATTGCTCACTAAAGTAGGGTAACATGGCTTCTACTACTTGTGGATCACACATTGTTGTAGCATTATTATCTAAATATACTTGCATTTTATACCTCTTCAAATTAAGAATGATTTTCATTCTTTTTTAAATCAGACAATTTTTGTCTTCTTTTAGTTTTGACATAATAATAGCTTTGTTATTAGCTTCTGCTTAAGCCTAGCTAACCTAATACTATATTTAAGAATTAAAGAAGTATTTAAAACGGGTATAATTCTGTTATAAAAGCTAAAAAAGGCAGAAAAATATGTGTAATTTTAATAAGCAGAGTGAAGATACAAAAGCACTTATTCATTTATTTATGAAAAAAGCGGCTAAAAGTGTTGGTGGTGAGAACTTTCTTTTAGCTTTAATAGAATCCTTAAAGAGTAAGAAACCAAATGCGCTTATGTACAAAGGGTGTCAAGTAGCATCTAACAACACAATAATGAAATGGAATAAGATTGTTTTTAAAGATAAAGTCGATATTTTACAAGAGATCTTGCAATCGCAAAGAAATGCAGAGAAACCAGATTTTAATATTTTAAATAATGAAAATACAAAAACACGAAAAAATATTTTAAATATGGTAAGAACACTTGCGCCTTTAGAATTTATTATAAGTCCGCAAAATCCGAATGATGGGCCAGGATTTGACTTTAAAGTTTTTGAGAGTATAGAGGAGAACTGTGTGAAAATTAATCCAATTTTTCTTGCAATGTTTTTTTGTTCTATAGAGTTCACAAAAAAAGCCTTAAGATACGAGATATAGTTTATGGATTCTTGTTTCACAATAATTTTATATCTTAAATGATATAATCGCGAAATTATTACTACTTAAGGGTTCATTATGGGACAAACTATAACAGAAAAAATATTTTCGCAACATGTTGGTCGTCAAGTTTTTGCTGGTGAAATAATCCGTTCAAATATCGATATGGTTATTGGAAATGATATTACAACTCCTATCTCTATCTCTGCGTTTAATCTAAGCGGTGCAGAGAAACTTGCTAATCCAGATGGATTTTCTATAGTTCTTGATCATTTTATTCCTGCAAAAGATATTGCATCTGCAAATCAAGCGAAAATTTCTCGAGAATTTGCAAAAAAACATAAACTTAAAAACTTTTTTGATGAAAAAGATATGGGAATTGAGCACGCTCTTTTACCGGAAAAAGGCCTCGTTGTTCCTGGCGATGTTATTATCGGCGCAGACTCACATACCTGTACACATGGTGCATTAGCTGCTTTTTCAACTGGTATGGGTTCAACTGATCTTGCATTTGCAATGATTAGTGGTGGAAACTGGTTTAAAGTTCCTGAATCTATCAAAGTAAACCTTAGCGGTAAACCAGGACACTACACAACTGGTAAAGATATTATATTAGAAATTATCCGACTAATTGGTGTAGATGGTGCACTTTATAAAACTTTAGAGTTTACGGGAAGCACAATTCCCCACTTAAATATGGATGACAGATTTTCTATGTGTAATATGGCTATAGAAGCTGGTGCGAAAAGTGGAATTGTTGCTTATGATGATGTAACAAAAGAGTTTTTAAGTGATAAAAATTTAGCTCGTGAACCCCGTATTCATTACTCGGATGAAGATGCTAAGTACTGTTTGGTCTTAGATATTGATGTAGCCAAACTTGAACCAGTAATCGCTTACCCGTTTTTACCTTCAAATGGACACAGTATTACACACGCTGTAAATGATAAAATTAAAATCGATCAAGCATTTATAGGCAGCTGCACGAATGGTCGCTTAGGTGATTTAAAAACTGCTGCTGAGATATTAAAAGGGAAAAAAGTACATGAAGATGTGCGCTTGATTGTGACTCCTGCAACACAAAGAATTTTAAAAGAAGCGTACAGACTTGGCTATATGGACATTATTATTGATGCAGGTGGAATAGTTTCAAATCCTACTTGTGGCGCTTGTCTTGGTGGATATATGGGAATACTTGGAGATGATGAAGTTGCAGTTTCTACAACAAATCGTAACTTTGTTGGACGTATGGGGTCTCGCTCATCTAAGGTTTATTTAGCAAATTCTGCTGTTGCTGCAATATCGGCAATTACAGGTTACATAACAGATCCAAGATAAATTTGTTTCAGTGATAGATATTCCTTGTGTCATCTTTGCAGGTGGAAAAAGTTCTCGAATGGGAGAAGATAAGTCGCTTCTTCCATTCTCTTCTTTTAAAACGCTCACTGAATTTCAACTTTCGCGTTTAAGTAAAATTTTTAAAAATGTTTATATATCTACTAAAGAGAAAAATAAATTTGAGTTTAAAGCTGCGTTTATTGAAGATATAGAATCAAATAATACTTTTGCTCCAACGGCTGGTTTTGTATCTGTTTTCGCAGAACTAAAGGATGAAAAAATATTTGTGCTGAGTGTTGATGCTCCATTTATTGGTGAATCAGAGATTAGAAGATTACTACAAAATGATAATGATTTTTTTGATGCAACAATAGCCCAAACTCCCTTTGGAATCCAACCTTTGTGTGGAATATATCACCGTTCTCTAGAGAATGAATTTACCCAAATGTTAAGCAATGGTCATCATAAACTTGGGCATTTACTAAAAAAATCAAAAACGAACTATGTAACATTTCCTGATGACAAAGCCTTTTTGAATCTCAACCATCCTCACGAATATAAAGAAGCACTAACACTTATTTAACACCTCTTTGCTATAATGCTCTAAATGAAAAATACTAAAAGAGAAATGATGCAATTAACACATTTAGATGATAATCAAAGACCTAAAATGGTCGATGTATCGGACAAAAATCAAACAACACGTATAGCAGTAGCGAGCGGAACGATACAGATGAGTCAAGCTGCATATGATAATGTAGTAAGCGAGAGTAATAAAAAAGGTCCAGTGCTTCAAACTGCTGTGATAGCTGCTATTATGGGAGTTAAACAAACAAGCACACTTATCCCGATGTGTCACCCTTTAACCCTTAGCGGGATAAATTGTGACATAGAAGAGCTACCAGAACTTCCAGGTTTTAAACTGAGTGTTACAGCAAAACTAACTGGGCAAACAGGTGTTGAGATGGAAGCCTTAACGGGAACAAGTATAGGTCTCTTAACAATATATGATATGGTCAAAGCGATAGATAAGGGTATGATTATAAGTACTGTACAGCTTGAAGAGAAATCAGGAGGCAAGAATGGAGATTATAAACGATAGAAAGGAGACCTTAGAACTTACGTATCCTTGTTCATGGGAATATAAGCTTATAGCAGGTGAAAAAGAAGCGCTCCAAAAAGCCATTCATGAAGTTATACTCCAAAGAGAACAGAAGGTGAATGGTGAAGCCAGAGAGGCTGCACAGGGGTATACTCTTAGCCACTCAAAAAATTCTAAGGGTGGAAAATATATCAGTATGAATCTTGAGCTACTTGTGCATAACGAAGACGATAGAAACTTTATTTATGAGGCACTCAAAGCACACCAAAATGTAAAAATGGTTTTGTAAAAAAATTAAGGAGTTTATAATGGATTTAGAAGTTTTACAACAAGAGTTAGCAGAGTCATATAAGCATAGAGAAGAAAGCTTAGATAAAAGAGTCACTTCGGCCTTAGAAGAAGTAATCCAAAGAAATAATCTTGATTTGAATTTATTGACTTTAGTAGAAGTTAAAACCATTTCTTCAACTATTTTAGATTTAGAAACGCAGGAACTTAAGGCAAATCTTGAGGAACTTCTTTATCAAAAAGAAGTAATCGAACGAAGTTTAGAAAAAAAACAAGCGGCGCTTCAGGAGTCTAAATACAATGTTTTCAATATTTTACAAGAAAGCTTTAATAGTAAAGAAAAAGCTCTTTTAAAACTACATCAAATTAAGCTTCAGTCGATTGATTTGTATGATATTCTTAGTGAAATGGTTGAATCAGCGATTATTACAGCACTAGAAAAAGAAAAAGATGGGGATATTCCTGAAACAATAACAGAGGTTATTAAAGATATAACTTTTGAAGCAATTAAAGAGGGTTCTCTTAATACTATCAGAGTGAGAAAAATACTCTCCACTATTTTGATTTGTGCGATAGATGTGGCAGAAGCTACTCCTACTAGAGCACAAGAGATACTTGCTTCTACATTAAAGGGTATGAGAAGTGGGCTTGTTCGCTCTATTGATAGATTTAAAACAAGATTAGCATATACTCCTGTTGAAGCGAAGCATATTCTCATTGAAGACTATGACACAATCGTAGAAGACTTAAACCAAACAGATACTCTTTTTTCTCAGGTAATAGCAACACAAGCATCACAAAGTACGCAAAGCACAAAAGTGATTTTGCAAGCTATTAACAAAGATATGCGTTACGATTTAGAAGAGTTAGTGCACATTTCAAAAGAGACGGCAGAGATTATGAAAGATAAATTTTCATTTTTTGCAAAAAATGCAGTTAAAAAGGCAGATACAGCTTTTAAATCACCAAAAGCAATTGAAGCAGCAAGAATGGGTAAAGAGGCATGGGGAATAGCTAAGGGTTCCCTTGGAAGTGCTATAAAGAGCGCCAAAGACGTAATAAATAAAAAATAACTTAAGATAAAAAATTATTATAATAGTGTTGAAAATCCTAATATATCTTAGTATATAATTTGTGATAAAAAAGTAATAAAAGGAGAGAAATATGATGTTACATCCAGCAACAGTGCATTTTGCAATGGTTTTACCAGTAGTCGCTTCAGTATTTGGGCTTATTTATCTTATAAAGAGAGATGAAGCTATGTCTAAACTTTCATCTCGTGCAACATTAGTAGCAGCTCTGGCAATGGTTGGAGTTTGGTACACAGGAAATCAGGCTGGTCCAGAAGTGTATGATTATTTAAGTGAGGCTGGACAGCACGAACTTAGAGAACATAAATCATTAGGTTTTTACTTAGCTATTGCGATGGGTGCTATTGCTGTGCTTAAAATTGCTGGATGTAAAATGAAAATTTTTGCCATTGAAGCTTTAGCAGTAGTATTATTGCTCGGGGCAACAGTCACAACTTTCGTTCAGGGTAAAGATGGTGGTGAGATTGTTTACACGCATGGCGCACCATTTAAAGCTTATATGATTCAAGACACACTAAAAGATGCACAAGCTGAAGTAGAAGAAGCCGAAGAAGAGAGTGACAAAGTGGAAATTTATGAAGATGCTATAGATGATATTAAAATGCTCAGTGATGATATAGATAAAATATATGGCAACTAATTAAAGGTGAAGAAGAGTGAATAAATCATATTCTACTGTGAAAGAACTCCTAATGAAAGAGCTGGAAAAATTTTCTAGCTCTGAAAACTCTTTTAAAGAGTATTATATAAGTATGAAAGAGCTCAATGAGTGGCTTAAAAAAAGAGAAAAATAATGAATGTTATCTGCTCTGAACTCTACGAAACGCAACTAAAAGAGATACTTGAGACAATCATAGTGAACGAAAACTATCAAACAGCAAAGAAATTTAAACTCTACTTAGATACTATAATCCTTAATATACCAACAAAAGCTAAAAAGTATAAAAATTCTATTTACTTTGATAATAACAATATTAAAGATATAGAATATGAAGATTATTTAATTCCTTTCATCTTAGATGATGAGAATAAAATATATACAATTTTAGGCATAGTGAAAAAGTAATTTATATGCAAAATAATCTCTTCTAATTATTAATATTAGAGCAAAGTATATAAATAAAAATAATAATCATGAGTTGTTTCAATAAGTAACCAAACCTTGATAGTTGCACGGTTTTATCACATTTTTATTTCATATTCTTGTATAATACTAATTGCTATTTCCATCAATTTATGATTAACCATATAATGGCATAATGTGGACGTAAAAATTTTGTTGTTATCAAAACAACAAAGCAACAAAGTGATTTTAAATATTAAGTAATAACAAGCTATTAAGGAGAAAAAATGGATAATAATAAATCTCAAAAAGATTTAGAAGTATCGGATAGAAGAGACTTTTTTAAAAAAACTGCTGCTCTTGGTGTGTCTGCATTAGCGGGCACATCTCTTTTGGCCTCGGGTGATGACAATGCAATCATGCATCATGTGCCATGGGGACAAACTTGGGGTGATCCAGTTACAAAAAATCTTTACGGTATGCCTTCAAAATATGAACACAACGTAACTAGAAGATATACTAAGCTATTGGCTTCAGGGAATTATAGAGCGTCAATTGCTGTAACACCTATACATGAGTCAGAAGGCATTATTACACCTAATGGTCTATTTTTCTCTCGTAGCCATGGTGGGACAGCTCATATCAATCCACATGAATTCAGATTAATGATTCATGGTCTTGTTGAAAAAGAAATTGTTTTAACTCTTGATCAACTCAAGCGTTATCCCTCAGTAACTCGTACTCACTTTATTGAGTGCCCGGCAAATGGTGGGCAAGAGTGGAGAGGGCCACAGTTTAATTCTTTGCAGTTTGCTAAAGGTTTTATGGCTTCTGCTCAATGGACAGGTGTTTATATTAAGACTATTCTTGCAGACTTAGGTATCAAACCAGAAGCGCAATGGATGTTGGCTGAGGGCTCGGATAACTCTGAAATGGGCCGTACAGTACCAATGGATAAAGTTCTTGATGATGCTATGATCGTTTGGGGACAAAATGGTGAAGCACTTCGCCCTGAGCAAGGCTATCCAGCAAGACTACTTCTTCCAGGTTGGGAAGGTAACTTGTGTGTGAAGTGGTTAAAAAGATTAGAGTTTGCTTCTGAACCATGGTATTGTAAAGAAGAGACTTCTAAATATACTGCGCTAAAACCTTCAGGTAAGGCAATCCAGCATTTCTATGCGAATGAAGTAAACTCAACAGTAGTCTCTCCATCTCCAGAAAAGCCTTGGACAGATCTTAAAGATGGTGATATAGTCGAAATCGAAGGTCTTGCATGGTCTGGAATGGGAACAATCACTGGTGTAGATATTTCTTTTGATGGTGGTAATAATTATGTAGAAGCTAGCCTTAAAGGTTTAGTTCTTCCTAAATCTTGGACACGTTGGTCTTACATGCATACATTCAAAAAAGGTCAGAAGTTAATACTTGCATCACGCGCAATTGATGACGCTGGCTATATTCAGCCAACAATAGATGAAGAAGTTGCTATTATGGGTGTTGAGTCTGTTTACCATAGAAACGCAGTAGAGACTTGGGAAGTAACAGCGACCGGAGAAGTAAATCACGTTCAGCTAAGAACGCCAGGAGGAGTAAAAAATGTTTAAATTAAATACTAAATTAATTGTTTCTGCTTCTGTAGTTACTGTAGCTGCATTATTTACAGCAGGTTGTATGGAGAGTGCTGCTAAACCAGCATCAGCAAACGCAGTTACTGCATCTGATATTGCGGGTGGTATTGTTTATCCAATAGCAGACGGAAAAACAGGTCCATATTATGTAAATGAAAAAGCAATGAACATGAAACTAAATCATGGTCGCGTACCAACTGCAAATGAGCTAGATGCATGGAATAGAGATGTAATGCCTGATGGAACAGGTTTGCCTGAGGGTGAAGGTTCTGTTGAAGATGGTGAAGCTATTTATGAGGCACAATGTTTAAGTTGTCATGGTGATTTTGGTTCAGGCGGTGGTGGTTACCCAGCATTATCTAAAGGTAATGCTGTGGAATTACAAAAAACGCTTACAAATAACAGATGGAGAGATCCAGATGCTGATGGGCCTACACGTGTATTTGGCTCATACTGGCCAAAGGCTAGTACTATGTGGTGGTACATTAGAGATGGTATGCCTCATCCTAAATCAAAAACATTAACTACTGATGAGACTTATGCATTAGCTGCTTATATGTTAAATATTAATGAATTTGAAATTGACGGTGAAGAAGTTGATGAAGAGTATGTACTTACTCGTGAAAAATTCTTAAAAATAAAAATGCCAAACGAGGAAGGTTTTGAGCCAAATATAGATGGTCCAACAGCTTTAACTGATGTCCGCACTTATTATGCAAATCCTGCAAATTTTGGTGCTAAAAAAGTTAAAGCATCTGAACGTTGTATGACAGATTGTCAAGAGAAAACTGCCGTAGTTACTCGAATAGAAAACGGCGGAATTAGTGAATTTCATCCTCCTTTATCTGCAGTGCGTGACTTGCCTGTAGAAAAAGCTAAAGCCCTTGATGTGAAAAAAGCGTATGCTGATAACTGCGCAATGTGTCACGATACAGGTGTGGCACCAACAGTAGGAGACAAAGATGGCTGGGCAAGTTTTGTTTCTAAAGGAATGGATAAAGTTTATGCTAGTGCAATAAACGGTACTAATAATGGAATGCCTCCTAAAGGTGGTTCGTCTATCCCAGATTCAGATTTCAAAAAACTAGTTGATTACGTAATCAACGGTAAATAAACAAAAGGACAAATAATGCAAAGAAGACAATTTTTAAATATTACATTAGGTGCACTAGCTTTAGCTGTTGTACCTGCAAGTGTAAAAGCAGAAGACTTTAGAACATCTAAACCAGCAGTATGGTCTGCTCATAAAATGGATGACGCAATAAAAGCAATGTATGGTACAACAACTACAATTGAAAAAGGTGTTAAACTATCAGCTGCAAACGTTGCGTTTGATGCAGGAACTATGGCTACAGCAGCAAATGGTGGAGCGATTCCTGTTGATTTTAGTACTAAGATAGAAGCAAAAACAATCGCAGTATTCCAAGATTCAAATCCTGAATCTGCAGTCTGCGTTTATGAAGTGAATAAATATTCTGTGAATAATTACTCAATAAAAATTAAAATGGCTAACCCAGGTACAATAAAAGTTATTGTTGAAGGTACAGATGGAAAACTTTACTCTGCTACACAAAAATTAAATGTTGCTAAAGGTGGATGTGAAGGTTAATTCCTTCGCATGTTATACTTAAGAAATAAAATAGAAGGAATATTATGAAAATTAAAGCAAAACTTAAAAAAGGTGTTGTTAGTGTTAAAGCTATGGCTAAACACGATATGATGACATATAACCAAGCAGAGAAAAAAACAGGTAATAAAGATGATGCAAATTTCATTACTCATATCTCTGCAACTTGTAATGGTGAGACAGTGTTTGATATGTCAACGAGCCAATTCTTGTCTAAAAATCCTATCTTTAAATTCAAATTTAAAGGTGAGGCATTCAAAAAAGGTGATAAGCTGCTTATGACTTGGACAGATCGTAAAGGAAATACAGAAAACGGAAAAAGTAAAATTAAGTAGTTTGATTTTATAAAGAAGCCAAAGACTCAGTTCTTGGCTTTTTCCTCAAGAGTGAAAGGAATCACGATGTATAAAATAATAGCAAAAGTTTTTCTTCTCACTCTTACTCTTCAGATCTTTCTTCAAGCAGAAGTAATTAATATTGAAAATATTGTAAATAGTGCAAAAAAAAGTAATAAACATTTGTTTGTATGGCTCCATAAAACAGATTGTGGCTATTGTGAAAACATGAGAGAATTTACACTCGAGAATGAGATTATCAAAAATTTTATTGATAAAAATTTTCTATTTGTTCACATTAACGTTTATGAAGAAGACACCATAGAGTATCAAAGTTTTAGTGGTAATGGCTATGAATTTGCAAAAGAGATAGGTTTTAATTTTTATCCATCATCTCTATTTTTTGATGATGAGGGAGATATTATATTTGCTGAAGTTGGCTTTGTTGACAATAAAAAAATGTCTAATGAAGAAAGATTTTACAAAATTTTAAATTTTATAAAATCAAAAAGTTATGAAAATAGTGACTTTTCAAATTATAAATTTAAAAGCGACAAGGAATTTTAATGTCAAAGTCCAATACGGGAACAGTTCTAGAACTTTTTTTATCTAAAAAAGATGTTGGTAAAGAGAGCAGAACTGAGATTTTATTAGACGAAAATGGTATAGTGGAAGATAAATTTTACGCAAAAGATACAAGCCGTTCTATATTAATAGCTTCAATAGAGAGTTATTTGTTGGCTGAGCAGCATGGTATAGATGCACAATATGGTTCCTTAGGAGAAAATATTTTGGTCAATATTAACCCTTATCATTTAAATAAGGGTGATGTCTTATCTGTTGGAGAAGTTGAATTAGAAATAACTCAAAATTGTACAATATGTAACTCGTTAGCAAAAATTGATGCGAAATTACCGAAGATTTTAAAGAGCAACAGAGGGATTTTCGCAAAAACTTTAAAGAATGGAAAGATTAGAAAAGGTGATACTGTAAGTATTCTAAAATATTAATTTTATTTATAGATAAATATGATAAAATTACTCCAAAAGTATACAGGTAGTAAAGTATCTGTACCTGTCTTGAAATAAGGAAAAACAATGAAAAAAATATTGAGTATGTTTGTTGCTGTGTTTATAGCGATAACAATGTTAGGATGTACTGCAACTGTGGTAAAACCAGCAAAAGTGAAAAATCCACAAAGTGTACAAGTTATGAGTTCACAAAATAGCGATGGTGCCTTAACTACTAAAACTATTGAAAAAGCATTTGATGCTGTAGGCTTAACAGTTGGAGCAAACAATGACATGAACAATCCATTTGGACAAAGATTCCCAACTCTCCACTACAAAGTGTACAATTTAGCTGTATTTAGCAATACTGAGCTGTCATTTAAACTCATAAAGAAATATCCTCATTTTGGTGCTTTAATGCCACTAACTATGTCTATTTGGTCAGACAAAGAGACTATGAATGTTGCGACATTAACTTTAGATGGTATGTCTAGAGCAGGAAAAATTCCTATAAATGATCCAGACTTGATTGCATATGCTGCAATGATTACTAAGGCACTCAATGCCGCTATGCCAAAAGGTGCGCTCAAAGAGTTAAATCATACTGTAAAAGATCCTCAAGACTCATATGCTATTGATTTTGTAGCAGAAATTGACACTGAAGAAGTAACAGATTTTGATGAGTACAAAGAAGATTTTCAAGCAGAATTTGAAGGCGAGATGGAACCTATAGGTTTCTTATTTCCAAATTTTATGAACATTAAAGAAGAGATTTTTGATGATGCTGAGTATGATGTTTATGATTTCTATGATACATACTCTATATGTAAATTTGATGTAATTTATCCTGTTTCAAAAGCGTATCCTGAAGCTGGTGCTTACGCTCCATGTTCATTTTATATGTATAAGAAAAAAGATGAAAATAAAATGCACTTAGGATTCTTAGGTGTTGACAACTGGATTAAAACACTTGATATTCAAGATGAGTATTCGATCAAACAACTGCGTGATGCCCAAAAAATGATAGAAAAAATAGTTAATGAATTAACAGAATAATATACTATAATTGCTTGAATTTTATTTCAAGCAATTTGTGGGCTAATCTAAATAAATATTAGATAGTTTATCTTGCTGAGCTCATATATAGGAAAAAAATAATGAATAAAATACTCTTAAAAGTAGTTCTAAGCGTGTTGCTATTAACTACACTAAATGCAACTGATAAATTTACTCCATCATCAAATGATAGATTAGCGGTGGAATATACACTAGAATCTACAGACGATAACACCGATAATGATTTTTTTAAATTTACTAAAGATGAGCTTGAAAGTATAGGTTTTTATGTCAATGATCCTCACCATAATGTAAATAATGTATATGAGAAACAAGTAGGAATGACATCTTTAAATCAGCTATCATTCTCCTCTTTGATTAATGATAATGAAGCAAGACCTTTGTTTAATAAAGACCCAAGGCTTGGAGGCTTTACTCCATTTAATCTTGTCGTATATAGAAAAAAATCTAACAATAAAACAGTGATTACACATATTACTCCAGAGGCAGCTCTAGATGTTTTGCAAATTTCAGATCCAGATGTAAAGAGAAGCTTTGTTGATATGTTTAAGCCTTTAGATACACAGATTGAAAAACATTTTAAAGTGAAAAAGTCTTATACAAAATTACATGGCTATGCGAAACAAACTATGATGAATTTTGAAATTCCTTTTGAAGAACCTGAGGATATAGATGATTTTTTTGATGATTTTCAAGAAAAATTTGAGTCAACATTTGAGCATAAAGGTTATATAATCGCAGGATTTTATAATATGAAATATAGTCTTAATACAGAAAAAGACATACTTCCTGATTATGATCAGTATGTTGTTTGGTCACTATGCCATATTCCATTTTCTTATACTATTTTCGATGGTAAAAATCCTATGCCTCAAGCGGCAATATTTGCACCATGTTCAATGTATGCCTATATAAAAGAGGGTGAAAATAAGATTGTCATTGGAATGCCAACTTTAAACTCATGGGCCGCAGCACTTGGTATTACAGATAAAGATAAATTAGCAAAAATTAATGAACTTGACAGAGAAATTCCTGCAATTATTCATAGTTTAGGTGGAATAGATACTTCGAATAAAAATCCTTTAGAATAACCACAAAATTAGGTACTTATCTGTAATACCTAAGTACTCCATCCATTTTTGAACCCATATTTAAAAGTATCATATCGGCTATGACTAATGCAGCCATAGCTTCACACACAACTGTTCCACGAATAGCTACACAAGGATCATGTCTGCCTTTAAGTGAAAAATCAACCTCTTCATTATGAGATGTAATTGTATGCTGCGTTTTAAAGATTGAAGGTGTTGGCTTAAAGTAAACGTTTATAACAATATCATCACCATTACTGATACCACCAAGTATGCCACCTGAATGATTAGATTCAAAACCATTGAGCCGAATTTCATCATTGTTCTGTGAACCTAAAACTCGTGAGCTTAAAACCCCATCTCCAATCTCTACAGCTTTCACTGCGTTTAAACCCATCATAGCATCTGCTAAAACGCCATCAAGTTTATAATATAATGGCTGACCTAACCCTACTGGCACGCCCTGAATAAGAACGCGTGAAACACCGCCAACTGAGTCATGATCATTTTTAGCTTTTAGTATCGCTTCTTTTTGAGCATCTTCTTTGGATGGGTCTAATGCATAAATGATACTCGACTTAGCTTTTTCGTAATTAAAAATTTCAGACTTGATGCCGTGTATTTCACTTATACCGCTAAGAATTTTGACTCCTAGCTCTTCTAGCATAAGCTTTGCTATAGCGCCAGCAGCAACCCGTGCAGCAGTCTCTCTAGCAGAGCTTCTTCCTCCACCACGATAATCTCTTATTCCATATTTGTAAAAATATGTAAAATCTGCATGGCCAGGTCGAAAAACATCTTTTATATTGCTATAGTCTTTTGATTTTTGATTCGTATTATAAATTACCATCGCTATGGGTGTTCCAGTACTTTTACCTTCAAATATACCACTGAGTATTTCTACTTTATCAGCCTCTTTTCTAGCAGTTTCAAATTCACTTTTGCCAGGTTTTCGACGATCAAGTTCTTTTTGAATATACTCTTCATCTATATGAAGTCCTGCAGGAACACCATCAAGAAGACACCCAATGGCAGTTCCATGAGATTCTCCAAATGTACTAAATTTTAATTTCATACCAAAACTATTCACTACAAACTCCTTAATTTTATTATTACTTTATATAATCAATGCAGCTATCTACACTTAAACCTCTAAGACTACTAAAGTTCTTTGTTTAGTAATTCAACAGCAATTTTTGCTGCATCTTGCTGCGCAATTTTTTTACTTTTTCCTGTTGCTTTTGCATATTTTTTATCTTGGATAAATACACCAACTTCGAATTCTTTAAGATGATCAGGCCCACGACTTGCCAAAACTTTATACTCTGGAGTAACTCCAAATCTAGCTTGTGTTAATTCTTGAAGAGTAGTCTTAAAGTCACGAAAGAGCGAATTTAAAGATATTTCTTTATAATTGAGCTCAATGAGTTTTATGGCTATATTTGTAGCGGTTTTAAGCCCATCTTCAAGATAGATGGCCCCAATTATAGCTTCAAAAGCATTTGAAAGCAGTGAAGGTTTTTCTCGACCACCATTATTTTGTTCTGCGTTTGAAAGCAGTATGTAATCACCAATATTTAAAGAGCGTGCAAGCTTATCAAAACCAGATTCATTGACTAATGATGCTCTGATTTTTGAAAGTTTACCTTCATCTGATTTTAAAAATTTCTTAAAAAGATATTCGCCAACTATTAAATCTAGTACTGCATCTCCTAAAAATTCTAATCGCTCATTATCGTAGGGCTGTTTATAACTTTTGTGTGTCAGCGCTTCGATAATGAGCTTTTTATCTTTAAACTCATAACCAAGTTTTTCTTCTAAAGTATTGATACTTTTACTCATTTTTTCCTCATTTATTGTAGTGAATCTTTCATTTCTTCTGCTTGTGTACGTGCTAATATATCACATCTCTCATTTTCTATGTGGCCATCATGTCCTCTCACCCAAATAGCATTGATTCTATGTTTATGTGAAACTTCTATATATTCTTTCCAGAGATCAGGGTTTTTTACTTTTTTAAAATCTTTTTTTACCCAGTTTATTAGCCATTCATTAATGCCTTTGACAACGTAGGATGAGTCAGAAACAACATCAACATTACAAGGCTCTTTGAGTGCACGAAGTCCCTCTATTACACCTAGAAGCTCCATTCTATTGTTTGTGGTATGCTCGTGCGCTCCGCAGAGCTCTTTTTCTTTGTCCGCATACCTTAAGATAACACCATAACCACCAGGTCCAGGATTGCCTAAGGCACTTCCATCACTGAAAAGAGTTATTTTCTTCACTGAAATCCTTGTGGTAATTTTTAGCTATGCTCCACTCAACTCTGGCACTATCAATTGAGTGACAATGAGTACAACGATGGAAAATAAATGGATAAACCTGCTTACAGTTGTTGCACATATATTGAAAATTAAGAGTTGCATTGACTGCACTGCGTTTAAGCGCTATAAGTATATTGAATTCAAAAACCGAGCTTCCAGTAGCTAGATCCAGATCGCCACGAGCAGTATATAACTCCACAAGAAAGCTATTTTGCAAAATTATATCTAAATTTAAATTTTTGGCATCTAGTCTCCAGAGTATATCTGTAAGTAATTCACTTTTTGAACTGTCAAAATTTTTCCAAGCTAATTGGGGATTCACCCGAAATAAGTATTCAAAAACAAGATAGCAAAGTTGATGCGTTTGAGAATATATCTCTAAAAGTTCTTTGCTTCTTTGATCTACTGAGAGTTTCGTGTTGTTTAAAAGTTCAAGAGATTTAAGATAGGCTTTGTCATGCGTGATGTTTTTGTTGAGCTCATGAAGCGGTTCAAGTACATCAAGGGCGCATTTATAATTTCTCATTGATTCATAAACAAGTAAAAGGTAGTGAAGTGCTTGCGGTGTTCTTGGTGATTTTTTTAAAATTTCTAAAAATATCTGCTTCGCTCTTTCTAAAAAGCCAGCCTTGAAATATGTTCGGCCCAATAAAAACAGAGTCTCTTTTTTGTTTGCACTACTGCTAACTTTTAGCATTTCATTGTAAATTTCTATACTTTTTTCATAATCTCCATTTTGAAAATAGGACTGTGCCAATAGTAACCACGACTTTTGAGATAATTCTCCACTTCCAATAAGAACTTTGAGTTCTTCTTTTGATGGAAGCGAGCGAAACTGTCTTAAAAATTTATCTAAATGTCTCGAGTCCTCTTTGCGTCTATATCTTCCCAGCCAGTATGAGGAAAGAGTAATTGTAAAAATTATAGCAAAGAAGATAATAATAGAAAAAAGTGGATCACGAAACTCTATAAAAAATGTATTCATGAACTCTGTACCGCTCTGTTATAAGTATTAATATTGAAAATTTTAAACGCTTGATTTTGTATTTGTAATGAGATTTTTAAAATTTTTTTCTTATGGAGCCAAAAAAAATTGGGTCTATTTAGGGCGTGAGACATTATTTTGGTGGCTCCTTTTTATTTATTATATAGTTTTTTTAATTAATAAGGCATAATCTTGCGTCTAATTTTCCCTGATTTATAAGAGTTGAATTTCTATAATATGATATTATTATGCAAATAAATGAAGGTTAAAATATGGAAAATCTGTGCGGAATTGATGAAGCGGGACGTGGTCCACTTGCTGGAGATTTGGTGATGGCTGGCTGTATTTTACATCAAAATATAGATGGACTCAATGATTCTAAAAAAATCTCTGCAAAAAAGCGAGATATTTTATATGAATTAATAATTTTAAATTCTGATTTTCATGTTTTTAAAGCAAAGCCACAAGAGATTGATAAAGAAGGTATAGCTCAATGCCTTAAACGCGGCCTTATAGAAATCATGGATTCTTTGAAGTGCGAACGTTATCTTTTTGATGGCAATACTACTTTTGGTGTTGGAGGCCTAGAGACTATGATAAAAGCAGATGGCAAAATATCTGAGGTGAGTGCCGCTTCAATAATTGCAAAAGTTACTCATGATAGAGATATTTTAGAAGAAGCAAAAAAATATCCAGAGTATCAGTTTGAAAAACATAAAGGTTATGGAACAAAGCTTCATGTTGAGATGATTAAAAAATATGGTTATTGTAAAATTCATAGACGTAGCTACAAGTTAAAAGCGCTTGCCGCCACACTATTTTGAATGAGTTTATTTAAAAAGTTTCTAAGAGTATTACGTTGACGTAAGTTCCCTCTTGAAGAAATTTATCATCTTCTCCAGCGATCATAAGAGCGCTTCCATAAAGCATATTTGTTAAAATTGCTGAACTTCCAACTTTTTTATCTTGAAAGTTTATGAAATATTCACCATCTTCTACAACAACATTACAAGCAGTAAATTCTGTAAATGGACTTCTCTTTTTAAAATCTTCTTGGAGTTTCGCCGCCACCATTTTATAGGGCTGCGTTTTGCCTAACATTTTAGAGATTAGAGGCAGTGCGTAAAGAATTCCTGTTACAGTTGAAGAGTATGCAAAACCTGGAAGCGCTAAAATAAATTTACTCTCTTTTTTTGCTACCATAATATGGCGGCCTGGCTTGATGCCAACACCCTTATAGACTACTTCAGCGCCCAAATGAGGAATAATGTCTTTTACAAAATCATAATCTCCAACACTAACTCCACCTGTACTTATAACAATATCTGCAGATGCAAGAGCATTTTCAAAAGTATGCATGATGGAATCTTTATCATCAAGGGCTGTTCCAAGTTGTACAATTTCTGCTCCAGCTTGCTCAAATAATGCAGCAAGTGTATAGTTGTTTGAACTTCTTATTTGTGCAGGATTAGTGCTATTTTCGCCAAGATCTAGGATTTCGCTTCCTGTTGCTATTACAGCTACGCGAGGACGAAGAGCAACTTTAACCATAACTTGGTTGAGTCCAGCCATAACGCCAATCTCAGCAAAGCCTATTTTGGTGCCTTTTTTTATTAAAATATCACCAGCTTTATATCCTTCACCTATAGGGCGAACAGAAGAGCCATACGCAACCTCTTCGTTTATTGTGATTTGTCCATCTTTATAGGTTACATTTTCTATTTGAATTAAAGTGTCTGTGCCCTCAGGCATCATAGATCCAGTAAAAGTTTTTATAGACTCACCAAAGTTAACGACTCTTTTTTCTTCATGACCAGCAGGATTGTCTCCAAGAACTGTGAGAATTTCATTTTTTAAATCCTCATGTTTGAGTGCGTAGCCATCCATTGAGGCAGTTGGAAATTGCGGGTCATTGAACTCTGCTACTATGTCCTCAAAAAGAACTCTTCGAAGTGATGCACTTAGGGGAACTCTCTCATATCTTGATGTGTTTACTTCAAGTAAATCAAGCATACTTTGGCTAGTTTCGTACGATATAAAATTCATTATTTAGCTCCAGATAATATTCCACTGCCTTTAATAGCAGTTGAGCGGTCGAGTGCGTAGATTCTTTGGCCATCTTTTAAATCATATTTCCAAATAGGAGCGCTTGCCTTAAAGTCTTCAACAAACTCATCTATGAACTCTAGTGCAACTCTGCGTTTAGGTGAAAATACTGAAGCGATATAAGATGACTCATGAAGCATAACATCACCGCGAGAGTGTGCCATTTTTATGATTGCACCTTTTGCTTTTGCTTTTTCTTGCCAAGCCTTAAACCAAGAGTTGAGTATGGGCTCATAGATGTCAAAACTTAGACCATCAATGCCATCTTCGCTTCTTACCGTTCCTACAAAAGGGATATAGGCACCATAGTTACTAGTTGCTTCTTCCTCATACCAATCTTTTAGGATTTTAGGTACATTGAGTGCACCATCATATAAACTGAGCATATTTTCATCCTCCACAAACGGGTGGCAGCAGTGAAATTTTATCTCCATCTTTTAGAGGCGCTTCAAGAGAAGAGACTAAAGTGTCATTGACTGCTACTGCAGAGTTTTGTAACCACTCATTCATCTCTTTATCTTCTTGCAAAATTGCTGCTAATTGATTTAAATTGTTTATATCCAATTCTAATGTTTCTTTTTGTATGGGGCCTAAAAATTCAACTCTTACCAAAACGCTATCCTCAATGATTATTGTGCAAATTATATCAAAGATAAGTTAAGTCGTGTATAATTTTACTTATAATATTTTGGAGTTAACTTTGGTTTTTGGAAAAATAGAATATTTAAACTTATTGCCTTTTCATATTTTTATGAAACGTTTTACAAAAAGTTCTCAACAAAGTATGAGTATGCATTATAAACGGGGTGTTCCTGCACAGATTAATAAAAAATTTTTATTTCATAGAGTAGATGCTGCGTTTATCTCGAGTATCAGTGCGCAAAAATATTCTCATGTAGGTTTAGGAATAGTTGCAAAAAAAGATGTTCAAAGTGTTTTAGTAATTCCCTGTGAAAAAAACAAAAGTGATGTAGAATCAGCATCATCGAATGTTCTAGCGCGTATTTTAAATGTGAACGGTGAAGTTCTCATCGGAGACAAAGCGCTGAGATACTATCTCTCAGGTAAGCCATATGTAGATCTTGCAGAGGAGTGGAATAAAAAATATAATTCCTCTTTTGTTTTTGCACTTTTGTGTTATCACAAAGATAAAAAGTTATATAAGAGAATAGAAAAGCAGTTTTTAAAACGCAGAGTGAAAATTCCTCGTTATATCTTAACTCAGGCGTCTCAAAAAACATCAGTAAAAGAAGAGGATATTTTAAAATATCTTAAGTCTATCTCTTATGGGATTGATGCCAAGGCAAAGCTTGGCCTCAAAAAGTTTTATGCTCAAGCAAAAACTATTTGAGTATAGTTGCTAACTCTTTTTTATAAGCTTTTAAATTAAAGTTTTTCATTTTTGATGAGCCACTCTCAACTGCAGCTTCTGCAACCGCACTTGAAATTTCAACTATAAGTCTCTTATCAAATGGTTTTGGAATTAGATAATCTTTACCAAACACAATCTTTTTGCCATAAAGTTCACAAAGATATTCAGGAACTGGTTCCATAGCTAAAAGGGCAAGCGCCTTGGATGCTGCTAATTTCATCTCTATGTTTATAACTCTTGCTCTTACATCCATAGCTCCACGAAATATGAATGGAAAACCTAGTACATTATTGACTTGATTGTCAAAGTCACTTCTTCCAGTGGCTACAATTGCATCAGCTCTCACTGCTTTGATTTCATCTGGAAAAATTTCAGGTACTGGATTTGAGAGTGCAAAAATAACAGGATCTTTGTCCATAATTTTTATATCCTCAACTGTAAATGATCCTGGTTGTGAAAGTCCTACTATTACATCTGCATTTTCAAATATTTCAGTACGTGTCATATAGTTTTTTGCAGCAAATTCTCTTTTGTACTCATTTAAGTCGCTTCTTCCATCGTGGATAAGTCCCTTAGAATCAAGCATATAAATTTCATCTGCACCAAGTTCACGATAGAGTCTAGCGCATGAGATAGCGGCCGCACCAGCGCCAACTACTACAATCTTTAAGTGATGCGTGTATTTTCCTGTAACTTTACATGCGTTTATGATACCTGCAGCTGAAATAACAGCTGTTCCATGTTGGTCATCATGCATTACAGGAATATTAAGCTCTTCAACTAAACGACGCTCAATTTCAAAACACTCAGGAGCTTTAATATCTTCTAAATTTATGCCACCAAAAGTAGGCGCAATCGCGCTAACTACAGAACAAAATCTATCGACGCTCTGTGTATCAACTTCTATGTCAAAACTATCAAGTCCTGAAAAACTCTTAAAAAGAACACCTTTTCCCTCCATAACGGGTTTTGAAGCTAAAGCACCGATATTACCTAATCCAAGAACAGCTGTTCCGTTTGAGATAACTGCTACAAGATTCTTTTTTGCTGTATATTTGTATGCATCTTCTGGATTTTTTTCAATCGCTAAACATGGGATTGCAACACCTGGAGTGTATGCAAGCGATAAATCTTTTTGAGTTGCAACGGGTTTTGTGGTCTCAACAGAGATTTTTCCTGGTTTTGGAAATTGGTGGTAGTCAAGTGCCTCTTGGTCAGTAGCGGATATATTAGACATGGTGATTCCTGGTTTTTTTTTGAAATTATAGCAAAAAAATCTTTACTTTTTACAGAGATAAAAGTTATGATTTTTTTTGAATTTTTTCTAACCACTCTTTCATTTTTTGCTCATAGCCTATACTTTTTAATGTAACAAATTTAAGAGGTTTTGAGAGGTAGTTTTGTTTTACATACCCTCCATAATCGTGGGGATATAAATAGTTTTCATTTTTTTGCTTTATATTATTTGGGATAGCTAATAGGGTGCCATTTTGTACAGATTCTAAGGCTGCGTTTATGGCCAAATAAGAGGAGTTTGATTTTGGAGAAGCGCAGAGATACACGACAGCTTGTGCTAAAATAATTCTAGCTTCAGGAAAACCAATTTTATTCACACTTGTAAGACAAGAAGTTGTCAGAGTAAGAGCTTGAGGGTTTGCGTTTCCTACATCCTCGCTTGCTAAAATCACAAGTCTTCGAGCTATAAAATCAGCACTTTCCCCACCTTCAATGAGACGAGCTAGATAATAAATGGCAGCATCCGCATCTGAGCCACGAATTGATTTTATAAGGGCAGAGGCTAAGTCGTAATGAACACCAGTCTCACTACTTCCTGCTTGTAATGCATTTGGACGAAGTGATTTTAGATTTTGTAAACTGATGTTCGTGTCTAGATTTGAAGCAAACTCTAAAAGCTTGAGCATAGCTCTTGCATCGCCACCGCTTGTAGCGACTAAATACTCTTGCGGTTCATTATCACAGCTTAGATTTGCTGCGTTTAAAGCTTTTTTTAAAAGTGTAAATAGGGCTGCGTTTGAGATATGTTTTAATTCAAAAAGCATTGAGCGTGAACGAATTGCTGAGGTGAGAGAGAAAAAAGGATTTTCAGTGGAAGCACCAATAATCAAAACGCTGTTGTTCTCCATAACAGGAAGTAAAACTTCTTGCTGGTTTTTAGCTAAGCGGTGAACTTCATCTATAAAAATCAAAGGTTTTTGGAGTGCGTTTTTGTATTGATTAAAAATCTTACGAAGCTGCTCTATTTTGAGTGAAGTTGCGTTAAACTCATAAAAGGGTAAATCCATGGTTTTTGCAATAATTCTAGCAAGAGAAGTTTTTCCACATCCAGCGGGGCCATAAAGAAAAGTATGTCCTAAAGCACCCTTTTCACATAAAACACGAAGAGCTGCGTTTGACCCGCTTAGATGTTCTTGACCAACTAAATCATCAAACGCAGATGGACGAAGAAGATATGTAAAATCCACAGTAGTGTTCTACTTTTTTCTTCTTGAGTCTTTTTGTGTTTTACCAATCTCTCTTTGCTCTTTTTCATCTGCTTTGAGGAATGTAAAAAGAGATGAGTATTCGCTTCTTGTTAAAAATCTTGATTTTCCAGTTGGAAGATTGTTGAGTTCTATCTCTGCAAAACTTATGCGTTTAAGATCAGCTACTTCAGCTCCAAAATGTGCAAAAAATCTTCTAATTTCACGATTTTGGCCCTCGGCGATAGCTATTTTTAAAACAGAGTAGTTATGCTCATTTTTTTGAATCTTATAAGCTATAAAAGGTGCAAATGTCATAGATATGATTTTTGAGTGAGAATGTCCACCAGCAGAAGCATCATTTAATTCTAAACCGTTTAGCATTGCAGCTTCTATTTCAGGTGTGATTTCACCTTTAATTTTCACTTTGTAAACTCTTTGTAGGCCTGAATTCATAAGTGCAGTTGCAACTTTTGAAGCATCTGTTAGAAGTAAAACACCTTCGGTTGCATAATCTAGACGTCCAACAGGAATATAATGTTTATATTTACTCTCAAGTCCGTCATAGATTGTTCTTCTACCCCGTGGATCAACCTTTGTTACGAGTTCACCTTTTGGTTTATTGTACACTATAACAGTGTACTTGTCTCTTGGAGTGATTTGTTTTCCACTCACGTAAACAATAACCTCTTTTTCATCAACCTGAGTTGCAGGATTGTCTACTATTTCACCGTCCACTCTTACATAACCATCTTGGATAGCTTTGTCTGCTTCTCGTCTTGAGTAGCTTGAGTGGTGGGCAATATATTTGTTTAATCTCATTATCATTGTTTAATTCTTTTTATTTTTTGTACGTAAGCCATTAGGATATACCCTTTTCTATCAGGGTGTGTATATGAAGCACTCCCTTTATCTTTTTATTTTTATCTGTAATTACTAAAAGTTGTATTTTTTTCTTTTCAATTAAAACAAGTGCTTCACTCGCTAGCATATCTTCATCTTCGCATGTCATAGGGTTCATAGTCGCATATTTTAAAACATTTTCTTCAAGTGAAAAATCATCTTTTAAAAGCGCACGACGAATATCACCATCACTTACAAGTGCTACTAGTTTTTCATCCTCATCTGTCACTAAAACAGTTCCCAAGCGACCTTCACTAATTCTAAGAATGGCGTCTTTGACTTTTGTATTTTCGTTTACTATAGGCAGATTTTTTGTTTGCATCAAGTTAGATACTTTTACAAATAGCTGTTTCCCTAAGGCTCCACCAGGGTGAAACGAGGCAAAGTCACTTTTTTTAAAGTCACGAGCTTTCATTAGACATACTGCCAAAGCATCACCTAGAGCAAGAGTTAAAGTAGTTGAGCTTGTAGGAGCTATATCCAAAGGGCAAGCCTCTTTCTCAACGACTACATCTATAATTAGGTCACTGTGCTGGCCTAAGGTGGATTTTTTATTTCTTGTCATGCCAATAAGAGGAGTTCCAAAACGTTTAATATGTGGAAGAATTGAACTCAACTCCTCACTTTCTCCACTATAGCTAATAGCTATAACAACGTCATTTTTGCTAATCATTCCTAAGTCACCATGAAGTGCTTCAGTGGGGTGAAGAAAAAAACTAGGAGTTCCTGTTGATGCAAAAGTGGCAGCCATTTTAGCCCCAATAAGTCCACTTTTACCAACACCAGTAACCACAAGTTTGCCTGTACAATTTAGAATGATGTCTACCGCTTTATCAAAAACATCGTCAATATTTTTTGCAGCCCTGAGTAGAGTATTTGCCTCTATATTTAAAGTTTCTTGTGCTATCTCTTTGTAATTCATGGCGTTATTATAGCGTTTTTGGCTTCAAGTTACTTATTCATCATCAGACATCGCAGCAAAAGCGAGACGTTCTTTAAGTGACTCTAGTGCTTGGAGGGCACAAGCCTCATCTATCTCACCACCAGGGGCACCACTAACACCTACTGCTCCAAGAATAGTATCTCCTGATTTAATTGCTACTCCTCCTTGCATCATAATCAAGCCATCGATATTATTGAGCTCATTACGAATATCACTGCGTTTAGGAACAAAAGACGAGCTGTCAGTCCCAGACATGATGACTAAGTTGGCTTTTTGTCTCGCTATATCCATTGTAAAACGGGCTGCATGTGTGTCTCGTAGGGCAACTTGTACATTTGCACTTCTATCAACGACTACAGCACTTGTCCAATACCCTTTTTTACGACAAGATTCTACTGAGTGTTTAGCTACTTCCATAGCTAAATCCATACTCATTCGTGGGATATTTACGACATCCGAACTAAATAGAGTTGAGACGCTTATGATTAAAAGTGTTATAATTTTTACAGTTTTCATTTTTTCCCTTTATCTTTTTGAAATTTATAGTAAAAATATTGTACACTATTTTTATATAAAAAGGATGTGGTATGCAAAAATTATTTGATGAAGTTAGCACACTTGATACACGATGTTATGATGAATTTGGGCTTAGTGAAGATATTTTAATGGAGCATGCGGCTAGCGGTATCGCACAATATATCCGAGAAAATTTTAAAAAGAAATCTAAAGTTATCATAGCTTGTGGAAGTGCAAACAATGGTGCAGATGGAATTGCTCTTTCTCGTCTGCTTCATGTGGATTATAATGTAAAGCTTTTTTACGTTAAAAGTCCAAAGTCAAAAATGGCAATTGTGCAGGCTAAACGCAGTAAGAGAGTTCGAGTTTTAGAGTGTGAAGAACTTGAAGAGTGTGATGTTTTAGTTGACGCTGTTGTTGGAACGGGTTTTGTAGGAGAATTTTACGAGGGGCTCAGCGAGATTATGCAAAAGTTAAATTCGCTTACTGCGTTTAAGATAGCTTGTGATATTCCCTCTGGAATCGACTCAAGTGGTCATTGTGCTGAAAATACTTTTGTAGCTGACATCTCTCTTACAATGGGTGCTTTAAAAAAGTCTATGTTTTTGGATGGAGCGAAAGAGTTCGTTGGTGAGATTAGAGTACTTGACCTTGGTGTTTCTCGTGAGATTTATGAAACGCAAAGTAACTGGAATCTTTTAGACAATGATGATTTAAAACTTCCCCTGAGAAATAGAAAAAATACACATAAAGGAAGTTTTGGACATCTTGCCTTAGCATGTGGAGAAAAATCTGGCGCTTGTATTATGAGTGGACTCTCTGCACTTAGATTTGGCAGTGGTCTGGTAACTCTTGTTGGTTGTGAAAATGAGAAAATGCTTAACATTCCCCACTCTTTGATGTATTCGCATAAACTTCCTCTAAACGCAACAGCTTTAGCTTGTGGAATGGGACTTGGACTAGAGTTTAGTGACATAGAACTCCATGATTTTTTAGATAACTCACTTCCTCTTGTGGTTGATGCTGACCTGTTTTATATGGAGATCGCACTAGAAGTTTTAAAAAGAGAAAATCTTGTAATAACTCCTCATCCAAAAGAGTTTGTTTCACTTTTAAAAATTACAGGTATTGTAGATATAAACGCAGATGAGTTACAAAAAAATCGCTTTAAATATGTAGAGAAATTTTGTTCTAAATTTCCAAACGCAGTGCTTCTTTTAAAAGGTTCAAACGTCATTATAGGTAAAGAGAAAGAGTTTTATATAAATCCAAATGGAGTTCCAGCTCTTGCAAAAGGTGGAAGTGGAGATGTTCTCAGTGGATTGATTGGAGCACTTTTAGCGCAAGGTTATGAGCCACTAAACGCAGCTATAAATGCTTCTTTGGCGCATACAAAAATAGCACAAAACTATAGAGGTGCTGATTTTTCTCTTACCCCAGATGATTTGATAGCAGGCATTGGTAATCTATAAGATAGCTTATGTTATAAATTCAAAAACAATATAACTCCCTTGTGCTGAGAGTGATAAAATAGGAATATAAATATGGATAATATACTTAAAATTGGAAAATATGAACTTGGCTCGCGTTTAATCGTTGGAAGTGGAAAATATGACTCGTTTGAAATGACAAAAGAAGCGACATTGGCATCAGGGAGTGAACTTATTACGGTTGCTGTGCGTCGTTTAAATATAACAGATCCAAGTAAAGAAAATCTACGTGATACTTTTGCAGGAACAAATGTAAAATTTCTTCCAAATTCTGCAGGATGTGTAACGGCAGAAGAGGCAATTACGACTTTTCGCCTCACTCGTGAAGCGACAGGAATTGACCTCATAAAGCTAGAAGTTATTGGTGATACCCAAAAAACTCTTTATCCTGATGTTTTAGAGACTATAAAAGCGTGTGAGATTTTATCAAAAGAAGGCTTTACAATTATGGCTTACACTTCTGATGATCCGATTATGGCTAAGCGTTTAGAAGATGCTGGTGCTCATGCAATTATGCCTCTTGCAGCTCCAATTGGTTCAGGTCTTGGGATTCAAAACCCTTACAACATTGTGTTTGTTCGTGAAGCTGTAAATCTTCCTATTATCGTAGATGCAGGAATTGGTTGTGCGAGTGATGCAGCATACGCAATGGAGCTCGGAGCTTCAGGTGTTTTAACAAATACTGCGATTGCTCAAGCACAAAATCCTATGGTAATGGCTCAGGCAATGAAACACGCAGTTATAGCTGGAAGAATGTCTTACCTAGCGGGCAGAATTCCTAAAAAACCTTATGCAACTGCATCAAGTCCGATTGATGGACTCATTCAGTTTTAATTTCAAAGACTCTCAAAGAGTCTTGAGACAAGTTTTACTACTTTTTACAAAATGCCCATCAAACTTAACATCACAACAAACATTGCTACAGGGGTAATATAGCGAAGTGAGAAGTACCAAATGTCAAACGCAAAACCCATTTGAGGTCGCATAATAGCTTCTACTCTCTGTTTCTCAATCACAAAACCTACAAAAATAGCCATTACTAGTCCACCAAGAGGCAACATAATAGCTGCAGTAAAATAATCAACCCAGTCAAAGAAATTTTTACCACCCCATGAGAGAGCCTCTTTAAAACCATCTACATTAGAAAGTAAAGCAATAATACCAAAAAGATAGAAAAAAAGCCCCATAAATAGGGAAGCTTTGAGTCTGCTAAATTTGAATCTATCAATAAAATACTGGATCATAGGCTCAACAAGTGAAACAGATGATGTTAACCCTGCAAACGCAAGTGCCATAAAAAACAAAACTGCAAAAATATTTCCAAGGATTCCCATCTCATAAAACGCAGCAGGTAAAGAGATAAAGACTAAACCAGGACCTTTTGCTGGGCCGGAGCCATACTGATAAAGAAAAGTAAAAAGCATGAGACCAGCAACTATTGCAATGGCAGTATCTAAGAAAACAATCCAAATAGCATTTTTTAATATGTTAGAGTTTTTCTCTAAAGAAGCAGAATAGGTCATAATCGCACCCATACCAAGGCTCAAAGTAAAAAAAGCGTGACCAACAGCAGTTACAAAAGCATCTGAATTAATCTTTGCCCAATTAGGAGAGAACATAAATGCAAGAGCTTGAGAAAAAGCATCAAGAGAAACGGCATAAAAAAACATGCTTAAAAGAATTATCATAAGTGCTGGCATTAAAATAAGATTCATCTTCTCAATACCACCTTTAACGCCTTTTGTAAGAACATAAGTGATCCAGATAAACGCAAGTGAATGATAAAAAAGTTGCGTCCATATATCAGTTTGAAGCATAGTACTAAAAGTTGTTTCAGCCTCTTTTACACTTGCTGGAAGATGCGAAATAGATGTAACAATATAATGAAATATCCATCCAATCACAACAGAATAAAAAATCATAATAAAAAGGCCAGCTAAACCTTGAAATCCACCAAGTTTCCATAAATTTTTATGTTTTGGAGCTAAAGATTCAAAAGATGTGACAGTATCTTTTCTTCCCATGTATCCAATGAGCATCTCTGCTAGCATAATAGAAAAGCCAATTAGCAAAACTGTTCCAAGGTAAATAAGGACAAAAGCACCACCCCCATATTCACCTGCAATATAGGGAAACTTCCATATATTTCCTAAGCCTACAGCGCTTCCAGCTGCAGCTAAAATAAAACCAATCCTGCTAAATCTAGCTATTTTCATATAACCTTTTCCTATTTAATATGAAAAGATTATACTAAAAAAAGCAAGTATATAAAAGAATTACGAAAAAACTATTGACATTTTAGAAGTTATTTACTATAATTCCGCCTCATTAGTCAGCATTTATGTTTGATTATTGTGTAGGTCGGGGTGTAGCTCAGTATGGTTAGAGTACCTGGTTTGGGACCAGGGGGCC
>JGI10211J34971_10000407_pt1 | contig 34516 bp, 28 predicted proteins | sample Etolagsediment_FD_34971 | JGI IMG/M metagenome (IMG submission 34971)
TGAACCAACAACAGCACTGGATCCGCAAAGCCGTAGTNTTATTTTANAATTATTAAAAANCTTACAAAAAAAAGAGAATTTTAAAATGCTATTTGTAACTCACGATATGAATTCAGCAGCATACCTATGTGAAGATATCTGTGTTATTGCGAATGGTAAAGTGATAGAGAGTGGTATAATGCAAGAAGTATTAAAAAATCCAAAAAAAGAATATACAAAAACATTGATAGATGCAAATTTTGCAAATAGGGAATTTAGAACATGAGTCGTACGAAAAAGATAATTTTAACAATTTTCATTATGGGATTAATGTCGCCATTTTTTCTAGTTGGATTTTATCTATTGAGATATAACTATGATATATCATCTTTAGTAGATTATAAACCATCTGTAACAACTAGAATATATGATCGTGAGGGTGAAAAAATTGCAAATGTGTTTGATAAAAAACATAGATTTTATGCTTCATTTGAAGAGATACCATCTCGAGTTGTAGAAGCGCTTGTTGCCATAGAAGATACAACATTTTTTGANCATCCTGGTATAAATATTGATGCGATTTTTCGTGCTGCTATTAAGGTCGTAAGAGCNGGAAAAGCTGTAGAAGGTGCAAGTACCATNACNCAACAACTCGTTAAAAATGTTTTACTGACAAGAGAGAAAAAACTTTCACGTAAGATAAAAGAAGCGATTTATGCTATTAAAATAGAAAGAGCACTTACTAAAGAGCAGATTTTAGAGAGATANTTAAATGAGATATATTATGGACATGGCTATTACGGTATAAAAACTGCGGCAGATGGATACTTTCATAAAAGACTTGAAGATCTTACATTAAAAGAGATGGCAATTTTAGTCGGTCTTCCAAAGGCACCAAGTACCTATGCTCCTACAAAAAATTATGAAATTTCTATGGGACGAGCAAACAGAGTCATAAGCAGAATGCATACTCTTGGTTGGATTGAAGATAGTGAATACCAAGAAGCTCTTTTAGAGTCTCCAAAAGTTTTTAATGACACTTTAACGAAAAACAAAGCACCCTTTATAGTTGATGAAGTTGCTAGAATATTTGCAGACAAAAATATAGATGATTTTAAAACGGGCGGATATGAAGTTTATACTACAATCAGTTTAAGACTGCAAAAGACAGCACGTGAATCTTTAAAGTATGCATACGATCTCTCTTTAAAGAGAATAGAAGGGTATAAGGCAAAAGAAGCGATTAAAGTGGCTGAAGCTGAGAAATCTGGTCAAATTATTGAAGTTGATGATAGTAATACCTCTTTATTAAACGGAGCACTTGTTTCGCTTGATTCAAAAACTGGAGATATCTTAGCACTTGTTGGCAGTGTTGATTATAAAACGAGTTCTTATAACCGAGCAACACAAGGTCGACGTCAACCTGGATCTGCGTTTAAGCCTTTTATTTATCAAGTTGCAATTGATTTAGGCTTTTCCGGAGCTACTGAGTTAGTTGATATTGCAAAAACATATGAGTATGAAAAAGATGGTGAAGATATGAAGTGGCAACCAAGAAACTACTCTAAGAACTATAAAGGTCTTATTACTCTTAGAGAAGCTCTTATCCATTCTAGTAATCTTGCAACTATTAATCTTGTAAATGATATAGGTCTTGGAGTTCTTTTAAAAGAGTTTAAAAAATTTGGTATAAAAAATATTCCAAATGATCTTTCTATTTCTCTTGGAACTATGTCAATGTCACCACTTGAACTTGCCAAATATTATACCTCGTTTGCAAATTCAGGAATACAAATAGAGCCTAATCTTATCAATACTATAGAGAAAGATTCACAAATTATTTATGAAAAAGAGGAACTTACAAAAGAGATAACAACGCCAACACAAGCTTATATTATGACAACAATTTTAAGAGATGTTGTGAATCGCGGAACAGGTATTAGAGCGAGAGTGAAAGGAATAGAATTAGCCGGTAAAACAGGAACTACAAACAATAACGTAGATGGCTGGTTTGCTGGTTATTCCCCAACTATGGAGACTGTAGTATGGTTTGGAAATGATAATAATACTCCGATGCACAAAAAAGAGACGGGTGGTAGAATTGCAGGTCCAGCATTTTCAAACTATTTTAAAGATGTACTCAGATTTTACCCTCAGATACAAAGAGAATTTGAAGTTCCAGATGGTATAGTTGAGGTAAAGGTAAATGGTAAGAAAGAGTTTTTTAGTGATACATCCAAACCACCAAGAAGTGAGGTTATAACAGACCCACAAGAGGAGTTGTTATTTTGAGAAAATTTATTCTATTTATAGCCCTGTTTTTAAGTACGCTTAGTAGTGCTGATTTTTTTGATAAAGGAAAGTCAAGCGTAGGAATTGTACTAGGTGCAGGTTCAAGTAACTCTGAAAGCTATACTATTGTCGGAGTGAGTGGAGACTATTTTATTTTAGATGGTTTATCTATAGGAGCGGGCTATCGTGGTTGGTTTGGAATTGATCCAACTTTAAATCAACTTACTTTTACGAGTAATTATTATATCCCTTTAACTCATAAATTTCGTCCATATATTGGTGCGTTTATAAGAGAAACTTTTGTAAGTGATGAAGATGATTATGAATCTTATGGAGGAAGAGTTGGATTTTCTATGAGTGTTTCAAAAAATGCATATGCATCTTTTGGTTGGGTGGCAGAGCGCTTTTCAAACTGTGATTCAGATAGATACGAATGTACTAACTCGTACCCTGAAGTTGTCTTCTCTTTAGCTTTTTAGAGTTTTATTCTTCGCTCTTAGAAGGCTTGCGGGCTTGAATATTTATCTTTCTTCCTACTTTTTTAGGCGCATCCCATTTATCTTTAGGAGTCCCGTCATGACGGTGATTTCTATCTCCACTTTTACCTGAAAATTTTGCTTTTCCATTATCATCATAACCTAAAAATTTATTATCTTCTTTTTTCTTTTTATCCCATTTTCCAGCAGAGTCAGATTTTTTAAAATCTTTCTTTTTTCCACTGTTGTCATAAGATTTTTTATCCTTTTCGTCATAATTGCGTTTAGGCTTATAATCTTTTTCTTTAGGCTCTTGCGTTTTCTCGTCATAACGTTTTTTAGCAAGCTCTTTGATTTGCTCTTGTGTCATTTTTTTAGGAGCAGGTCTCTCTGTGCTTTTTTCTTTTTCTACGACTGGATATTCAAATCCTTCTATGACTTCTTGTTTTATAGCACGTCCAAGTAACATTTCAACATGATAAAGCTCTTTTTGTTCACTTGCGTCAAGAAGCAAAATAGCTTTTGCGGTAGCCTTCGCAACTCTTGCCATATAGACGATAGCTTTTATGCCAAGGTCGTAACTTAATAAAACTTCATATTGAAGATCTTTTGAACTTACAAGTTCTTTGTCTTCTATAACTTTTATCTCTTTGTTTTGAAGACCATCTTTTATAGACTCAAAATCTTTTGAACATGCAATAACAATATCCGCCCCCATATTTTCTGATATAAGTTTGTTGAGTAGCTCAATCTTTTTTTCGTTTGGGCACTGATAAACGCGATGATTATTTGGTTTTATTGTTATAGAGTTGCTTGACATTAGGAGTCCTGAGTAGTATTTGTGAAATTATATCCACAATAGACATAAATTATGCTATTATGGATATAAGAATAAAACTAGGAAATGTATGTCATTCGAAAAATTAGGGCTTTGTAAGCCACTTTTACAGGCTGTAAAAGATCAGGGCTATGATAAGCCAACACCAATTCAAGCTCAAGCTATACCAGTTATTTTAGCAAGAAAAGATATTTTAGCTGGTGCGCAAACGGGCACAGGTAAAACTGCAGGGTTTACTTTGCCAATGTTGGAACTTTTAAATCGTTCAAAGAATCCTCATAATAAGCATCAAATAAAAGCTTTGGTTTTAACTCCAACCCGTGAACTAGCAGCACAAGTTGGTGAAAGTATAGAACTTTATGGTAAGCATTTACCTTTTAAATCAACTGTAATATTTGGTGGAGTTAAGATTAATCCTCAATTAGTAGCTCTTCGTAAAGGTGTAGATATTGTTGTGGCAACACCAGGTCGACTTTTGGATCACATCTCTCAAAAGACAATCGATTTAAAACATGTAGATTTTTTAATTCTTGATGAGGCAGATAGAATGCTTGATATGGGGTTTATAAATGACATACGAAAAGTAATAGCTGTTTTGCCTTCTCAAAGACAAACGCTACTTTTTTCTGCAACATATTCAAATGAGATTAAAAAGTTATCAAACACTCTTTTAAAATCACCAACTCTCATAGAAGTTGCTCGTGCTAATACTTCGAGTGAGATAGTTAAACAAGCTGTTTATCCTGTAGATAAAGAACGTAAACGTGAACTTTTAACTCATCTTATAAATACAGGAGAGTGGAAACAGGTTTTAGTTTTTACAAGAACTAAACATGGAGCAAATCGTTTAGCTGGACAATTAGAAAAAGATGGTATCACTTCTGCGGCGATACATGGAAATAAAAGTCAAAACGCAAGAACAAAAGCATTGGCTGATTTTAAAAAAGGTGAAGTACGCGTTTTAGTTGCTACAGATATAGCAGCTCGAGGAATTGATATTGACCAATTGCCTCATGTTGTTAACTTTGAACTTCCAAATGTAAGTGAAGATTATGTTCATAGAATCGGAAGAACTGGTCGTGCAGGAAATGTCGGTGAAGCAATTTCTCTTGTTTGTATAGATGAAAATGAATTTTTAGCATCTATAGAAAAATTAATAAATAAAGATATACCAAAAGTATGGCTTAAAGGATTTAAACCAGATCCATCAATAAAAGCTGAACCTATCAATATGGGTGGAAATCGTGGGGCTAGAAATAAGCCTAAAGGTGAAGGTAGTAGAAATACAAAAAACCGTTCTCGTAACTCATCAAGAAGAAGATAGCCTTATAGTTTAATAGTAACTCTGAATAAAACACCGGAATTTATATTTTTTACATCTATGGTTCCGTTGTGTTTTTGAACAATTTGTGAACTCATATAGAGTCCAATTCCCGTACCTTTTCCCTCGGACTTAGTTGTAATATTGGGCTTAAAAATATTGGCTATGACATGATTTGGTATGCCACCTGCATTATCTTCAAACTCAATAATTCCGTGCGTATTCTCTAAATATGATTTGATACTTATTTTTCTATTTTGTAGATTTTTTTCCTCAAACGCATCAATAGAGTTACTGATTAGATTTAAAAACAGGTGTTTAAATTCATTAATTAAACCATGAATTTTAAAATTATCTTGGATACTAATTTTAACGTCAATGGTGTTTTTAAGAAGTTCATCTTTCATTAAGATTTGCACACTCTCAATACACTCTTTGATAAAAAAATCTTTAGAGTCCTTTGATGGTCTAAAAAAACTTCTGAATTCACTCAGAGTATTTACCATATGCTCTATCTGCATTTGTGTAGTTTCAGTCATATCATTGATGTACGCTTCATCTACTATGCCATCTTTAAAATCATCTTTAAGCATATCATTCATCATACTAATTGAGTTGAGGGGTTGTTTCCACTGGTGAGCAACTGCGTCCATCATTTCACCCATAGCAGCCATTTTGGATTGCTGTGAAAGCATAGTGCTTTTTTGTGAACTCAGAGCATTGATATTTTTGTGGCGTATGTCGGCTTTGTTTAAGATGTCTGCATTTATTTTTTTAAGTGTAGAATTTTTTCTTTTTTGAGCGTGGTAAAGTTTTACGAGTTGTTGTGTCGCTTCAACGAGAGCAAGATAAGAACTCTCGTGAAGTTTTGGGATATGGGAATAATTTATATATTTGTTTATATCATCAAGAAGCTGCTGGTTCTCATCTTTAGCCATAAATTATACTTTAGCTAAAGGCCCTGTTTAAAGCTGAAAACAGAGCTTTTATGGATGCAATTGTAATGTCATTATCTGATCCAACACCAAAACGAGATAGTGTCTCTTTACTTTGAATTTCTATATAAGCTATAGCTCTTGCTGAACTTTGATCACCACAAGAGTGCTCAGAGTATGACTTAATAGTAAAATTATTTGCATAATCTTTCATAAGTGCATTTTTACAGGCATCTATAGGACCATTACCTTCACCATCAGCTGTTATCTCTTTGCCATTGTACTTGTAGTTAAGTGTACATTTTGAGACTCCCTTGTCTCTTGAAAGAGTATAATCCTCAAATGTAATATGTTCTCTTGGATGAAAATAAGTATTTTCAAATATTTCCAGTATCTCTTTTGGTTCTAGCTCTCTTCCTTGCTCATCTGTTACTACTTGCACTTCTCGACCAATTTCAGGATGCATAGCTTTTGGAAGTTGATAGCCATAGTTTTTTTCTAATATATAGGCTACTCCTCCTTTGCCTGATTGAGAGTTTATACGTATAATACTCTCATAAGATCTACCAACATCTTCTGGATCTATTGGTAAGTATGGAACTTCCCAAAAGTTATCTTCTTTATCTTTTTGGTGCGCTAAACCTTTGTTGATGGCATCTTGATGAGAACCACTAAACGCAGTATAAACCAATTCTCCAACATATGGATGACGTGCATGAGTTACCATTTCTGTACATCTCTCAACAACATCTAAAACTTCACTAATATTAGTGAAGTTTAGGTGTGAATCTACACCTTGTGTTGTCATATTAAGTGCTAAAGTGATGATATCAACATTACCAGTTCTTTCACCATTACTCAAAAGTGTTCCTTCAACTCTGTCTGCACCAGCTAACAGGGCTAACTCTGTTGCTGCTATAGAAGTTCCTCTGTCGTTATGTGTGTGTGTTGAAATAATTACATTTTCTCTATTATCAAGATGTCTACTCATCCACTCTATTTGGTCTGCATATACATTTGGTGTAGCCATTTCAACTGTTGCTGGCAAGTTAATAATTACTTTTCTCGTATCACTGATACCCCAACAATTTGTCACTGCGTTTGAAATCTTTGCAGCAAATTCAAGTTCAGTACCTGTAAAACTTTCAGGCGAATACTCTAAAAATATTTTTCCATCATGTTCTTTTTCATACTTCTTCACTAACTCAACACCCTCTAAGGCAAGAGCAATTATCTCTTCTTGACTTTTTCCAAAAACTATTTTTCTTTGTGCTGTGGAAGTTGAATTATAAAGATGCACTGTAGCTAATTTTACGCCTTGAAGTGCTTCAAATGTTTTAGCAATTAAATGTTCTCTTGCCTGCACTAAAACCTGAATTGTCACGTCATCAGGAATTAAATTGTCATCAACTAAACGACGTAAAAAATCAAATTCTACTTTTGAAGCTGATGGAAAACCAACTTCAATTTCTTTGAAACCAAGTTTTAGTAAGAGTGCAAAAAGTTCAAGTTTTTTATTCATATCCATAGGAGTAATTAGTGCTTGATTTCCATCACGTAAATCTACACTACACCAAATTGGAGCATGGGTAATTGTATTGTTTGGCCATTGTCTATTTGGCAAATCTATTTGAGGGTAAGGTCTGTACTTACCGGTTGGAATCTGATTCATTGTGAATCCTTTAACTTGAAAATTTTAATAACACACTCTTACATTTGTTACTAATGCGCGAATTATATCAAATTTCTTGTTATAATATTATTTGCCTACACTCTTAAGACTTTTAGGAATACTAACTTAATAAAAAAGTGAAAAGGAATTGCTATGCAGCAATACAGCAGTTTAAAAAAACATTATAAATTCACAGAAGAAGAATCCGAAATATTAAAAGGTTTACAGCCGAGAATGGAGGAGCTTTCTGAAAAGTTTATTGATGAATTTTATGATTATATATGGGGTTTTGGAAAAACAGCCCAATTCTTGAAAAATAAAGATATTATTGCTCACCATCGTAAAAAAATAAAAGAGTGGTATGTAAATCTGTTTTGTGGCGACTATGATATGACTTATTTTATGAATCTTTATAAGATAGGTGAAATTCATGTGAAAATTGGTTTGCCAACACACTATGTAAATTCTGCGTTTACCTTTGTAAGAACTTTTATTTTACAAAGCATTGAAGAAAATTTTTATAATAAAGAGCAGCACGTAAAAGAGATTAAAGCTGTTGAAAAAATAATAGATATGAATCTTGATGTACTCACAAGTTCTTACAGAGAAGAGGAATTGAGTAAATTTTTATCTTTATCAAAATTTGAAAAAACTATTTTATCAGGCTTGAAAAAATTTAATTCTTATGTGAACTTTTTTCTAGCAGGTGCGTTAGCTCTTGTTGCGTTTTTTGCAATAGGTTTATTTGTTTATGACATCTATTTATTATTTTATTCAGATATAGGCATAGAAAAAGGAATCTTGACTGTTCTTGGTAGTTTGTTAGTTCTATGGGCGGCTATTGAGCTTATTCATGAAGAGATTAACCACTTACAAGGTAAAGGTTTTGCTATAGGGGCTTTTATCATGCTGGCTATGGCAGCATTAATTAGAAAAATTCTTATTTATTCTCTCTCTTCTGAAAAAGCTGAAGAACTTTTAACGATTGGTGCGGTTATTGTAGGTTTGGCTGTTGCTTATTGGCTTGTAGGTTCGAAAAATAAAAAGCTTAGTTAGGAAATGTTAAGCTAAAAAGCTTAACATTGGTATGTAGTTTTAAACTCATAAGCAGTTGGACGACCTTCGTCTGGCCATACATCACGCTCAAATCTATAGTGCTGATAAGCTTTAATAAACTCTTCAGTAAATACCGGTTTTAAGAAGTCATTATCACGAATAAGAGCTTCTAGTGAACCACGAAGTGTATGAGGCATTTGTGGGATTTTTTTCTCACGAATNTCATCAAGTGACAATTCATATAAATCTTCATCCATTGGTCCAACTGGAATATCTTTGTTTTTGATACCATCAAGACCAGCCATCATCATTACTGCAAACGCAAGGTAAGGACAAGCAGAACTATCAGGAAATCTCATCTCAATACGAGTAGCCATTTCACCAGCACCGTATGGAATACGACAAGCCGCTGAACGGTTTTGAGAAGAGTAAGTCAAGATACTTGGTGCTTCAAACCCTGGAAGTAATCTTTTATATGAGTTAGTTGTTGGGTTAGTAAACGCAGCAACTGCACGAGCATGTTTAAAGATACCAGCAGTATAGTTAAGAGCCATTTCAGAAAGGTTTGCATAATTACCTGGTGCATAGAAAAGGTTTTTACCATCTTTCCATAAAGATTGGTGAACGTGCATACCATTACCATTATCACCAAACATTGGTTTTGGCATAAATGTAGCTGTTTTACCATTCAAGTGAGCTACCATTTTGATAACGTATTTGTATTTTTGAACATTATCAGCTGCGCCAATGATATCTGAGAATACAATACCAATTTCATGTTGTGCTTGTGCAACTTCATGATGTCCAAGAACAACTTCAAGACCAACTTGCTCTAAAACTTGCATCATCTCTGCTCTCATATCTACAGCAGAATCTGTTGGTGCTACTGGGAAGTAACCACCTTTAGTTCCTGGTCTGTGACCTGTGTTATACATATCTGGGTATGGATTGTTTGAATTCCATTCACCCTCTTCTGTATCTACTTTATAACCAGCTTCATTGATGTTATCAACAAAAGTTACAGAGTCAAACATAAAGAATTCATTTTCAGGACCAAAATAAGCAGCATCAGCAATACCAATTTCTTCAGCATGTTGTAATGTTTTTTTAGCGATAGAACGAGGACATCTCTCATACGCTTGATCTTTATAAATGTCATATACATCACAAAATACAATAATAGTTGGATCAGCAGTAAATGGATCTAAGAAAGCAGTTCCAATATCTACTTTTAGTAGCATATCTGATTTGTTAATTGGTTGCCATGCTTCGATAGAAGAACCATCAAAAGGTAAACCATTTTCTAGTTGATTAGCGTTTACAGCACTCATTCTGTAGCTAATGTGGTGCCATGCACCCTTGATGTCTGTAAATCTAAAATCTACAAATTGAACATCATTTTCTTCACAAAAAGTAAAAAACTCTTCCGTATTATTAACAAATTTTCCCATTCATTTCTCCTGAATTTTTAATCTAGCGTTAGTATATCTGATTATTTTACAATGAAATCTTTAATTGTGATTAAAAAATCATCATCTCTTGTTTTTGTTTCGTATAGTTATATATATTTTACCCAATCTGAGATATAATTCTTCACTATAATTGATGTCTATCAGGAGCATATATGGTTTACGATTTTTTCAAAGATTACGAAGAATTGCTTTCTTATGAACAGGCATCACTTCTTGATTATCGGCTAGATAACATAGCTATGAAATTAAATGAATTTTTTCAAAGATTAATCATTGAAAATATAAAAAAAAGAAACATTAGATTTTTTCTTGCGGGTTCTTGCCTGAAATCTGATTCTTTTAGAGATTTAGATATGTTTTTTCCTTTAAAAGAAGATAGAGAACTTATTAACAATGCTATGAATCAAGACTATTTCGAGTATGAAAATAACTCATACACATACAGATATAAAAATGATATCTATCAACTTGTATATAGAGAAAGATTTCAAAACGCATCTTTACAAGAACTTGTAACTGGATTTGATTTTGATTCAACAAAGATAGCGTTTGAGTGTAACTACGATACCAAAAAGAGACTCTTTAGCATCCTCTCATGTGACATGAGAATTGAATTTGTTAACTATATAAATACAAGGATAAATCATCTTCAAAGAGTGAGTGTAAACCCCTTTGTATCTTTGCAGAGAGCGATTTATTTTTTAAAAAGAGGTGATGATGTTCCTTATGATGTTTTTCTTCAGGTTTGCTCGAAAATTGCAGATTTAAAATTAGAAAAAAATGAAGATATGTCTATTCACTTTCAAAACCTACAGGGAAATCCAAATAAACTCACTAATATTAAAGAAGCTATTTCTACTTATATTGAAGATCACAAAGAAAACGACACGTAAATTCTCTTAAGAATAAGGTAGATGCCAAGTAGGTTTCTACTTTATAAAAATATAAAACCTGACTAAATTCGACTAAATTTAACGATAATTTAACATTATGGTTATATAATTGACGATATACCATATATGAAGGTTGAAAAAATTAGTAGTATTAGCAAGAAACCTATTGTCTTGGTCGTTGATGATACCCCTGACATTCTTGGTCTTATCATGGAGCTTTTAAAGGATGAGTATGCTCTTAAGCTCGCGAATTCTCCTAAAAAAGCACTTGATTTGCTGCAAAAAACGCCTCCTATAGACCTTATACTTCTTGATATTATGATGCCTGAGATTGACGGCTATGAAATGTGTAGAATTATCAAAAACAATCCTTATTATCTCCATACACCTGTCATATTTTTAACCGCTCTTGAAAAAACATCAGATATTGTGAAGGGTTTTGAGTGCGGGGCAGTTGACTACATAACAAAACCTTTTATATCTGAAGTATTCAAAGCGAGAGTAAATACACATATAGAGTTAAAACTGCTTCATGACAAGGCAGTAAATGATTTACAAGAAAAAGAGGAGATGCTTTTTAGACAAAGCAGAATGGCGATTCTTGGTGAAATGTTTGAAAATATTGTACATCAGTGGAAACAGCCCCTTTCAATAATTAATATGAGCTGTTCCGTTCAAAAAATGAATCAAGAACTTAATGAGTTAGATATTGCTGATGTCACGAAGACTCTTGATTTGGTTATTTCAGAAACTCAATATCTCTCGCAAACTATAGATGATTTTAGAGATTTTGCTAGAAATGGGCTAGAAAAAGAGAGCTTTGACATATATGAAGTTTTTAATAATGCCGTAGAAATTTTATCTTATAGACTCAATAAAGTATCCATAGAAATTGATAATAAAATAGAGAGTTTTAAATACCGTTCTTATAAAAATTTTATTATTCAAATAGTGATAAATATTTTAAATAATGCCATTGACGTCTTTCAAGATACTAAGCAGAAGAAGTGGATAAACGCAGAGTCTTTTATAAAAGAGGATGAGATAATAATCAAAATTTGCGATAACGGCGGTGGTATAAAGATGGAAGATATAGATTCCATTTTTCAAAAGTATGTAACGAGTAAAGAAACAAAAGAAGATTCAGGAGTCGGTTTATATATGTGTCGTCAGATAGCAGAGAAAAAACTTGAAGGAAAAATAAGCGCTTATAATAATTCTGAAGGTGCTTGTTTTGAGCTTTCGCTCCCAATTATAAAAGAGGATTAAAACCAATGCTAAAAACTATTTTAGTCGTTGATGATACGGCTGATAATCTTTCCCTTATTTCAGATCTCTTAAAAGATAAATACAGAGTAAAAGTAGCAAACAGTGCTAAAAAAGCTCTTGCTTATCTTGAGAATTCAGCATTGCCTGATCTTATTTTACTCGATATTATGATGCCAGAGCTTAGCGGTTATGATTTGATTCAACTCTTAAAACAAAATGAGAAGACAAAAGATATTCCTGTTATATTTTTAACTGCTATGCAAGCCATAGAAGATGAACAAAAGGGTCTGGAACTTGGGGCAGCAGATTATATAACAAAACCGATATCTGCTCCTATTATGTTAGCAAGGATAAAAACGCAGATAGAAAACAAGAGTGCAAAAGATTTTTTAAGAGATAAAAATTTATATTTAGAAGCTGAAGTACAAAAGAGAACAAGAGAGATATCTATAGTCCAAGATGTAACTGTCTTTGCATTAGCTTCACTTGCAGAAACAAGAGATACAGATACGGGAAATCATATTAAACGAACACAGCACTACATAAAAATTCTTGCAAAAGCACTCCAAAATCACCCTCGATTTAAAAGCTATTTAAGTAATGAAATGATTGAGACACTTTACCGCTGCGCTCCTCTTCATGACATTGGAAAGGTGGGTATAGCCGATAGAATTCTCTTAAAACCAGGAAAATATACTCAAGAAGAGTTTGAAATCATGAAAGAGCATACAACTTTAGGTAAAAAAGCTATAGAACATGCAGAAAAAGGGGTTGGTGTAGAGGTTGCGTTTTTAAAAATTGCAAAAGAGATAGCTTATAGTCACCATGAAAATTATGATGGGAGTGGTTATCCAGTAGGATTAGCAGCCGATGCGATTCCACTATGTGCAAGACTGATGTCATTAGCTGATGTATATGACGCTTTGATAAGCAAGAGAGTCTATAAAAATGCAATGTCTCATGCAGAAGCCTTCGAAATAATACAAAGTGAAAAATCCATAAAATTTGATCCAGATATTGTAGAGGCATTTGAACTACATCAAAATGATTTTTTAGCAATTGCGAAACAATTTGAAGATAATGATAAGGAGCTAGAAAACAAACAAAATTATCTTGACAACATACTTTACAACTCTAAAAGAGAAAGTTTATGAAAAAGAGTATTTTTATAATATTTATTTTATTTATAAGTTTTAACACCCTTAATGCAGTGGAACTTCAAGACTCTTTAACCACTAAAGAGAAAGAGTGGTTAAAAGCTCATCCGATTATAAAACATACCGGTAATCCAAACTATCTTCCTTATGAAGCTTTTGATAATGGCAAGCATCTAGGTATGGTATCCGACTATTTAGACCTTATAGAGAAAAAACTCCATATAAAAATCCAAAGAGTACCCTCTCTTTCTTGGGCTGATGCAATTGAAAAGACAAAAAAAGACAAAGTTGATATCTTGTCTGACTATACGAATGATAAGCAGTTTAAAAAGACGCATATTAGTACACAAAGCTATATACAAAGTCCCATAGTAATAGTAAAGAAAAAAACGGATTATCAGTCGTTTATCTCTGATTTATCAGAGTTGAGCAGAGAAAAAATCGCCATAGGCAAGAAGTATGCTTTTTTTGAACCTGTTTTTAAAAAATACCCAAATTTAAATTATGTAGAAGTAAACACAATAAAAGATGTTCTTGAAGGAGTTGCTTCAGGAGAATATAGTGCTGCCTTAACAACTTTGAATATTACAACTTATGGAATATCAAATTATGGCTTACGTAACATACAAATAGTCGGAAAATCGGAATTTGAAATGAATCTAGGATTTCAAGTTAAAAAAGAGTATGAATATTTTGCTACGATTTTAAATAAAGCCCTAGACTCTATCACTCAAGAAGAGCGTCAAGAAATAGTAAATAGATGGACAAAAGTAGAAGTGAAGCATAGGATAGAGAGTAAATATATCGTTCTTTCTTTGTTGGCAATAGCGTTTATGATCTTAATTTTCTTTTACAGAAATTATGAGCTCAAAAAAGAGATTGCAAAAAGTACAGCGAGTCTCTCTAAGCTTTTAAAAGTATTTGATAAAAACGTAATAGTCTCCAAGACAGATTTAGATGGAAATATAACTTATGCAAGTGAAGCCTTGTATAAGATAAGCGGATATACAGAAGCAGACATCATCGGTCAAAACCACCGTATCATGAAACATCCAGATAACGATGCGCCTATATATGAGGACTTATGGAACACTATCAAAAGCGGAAAAACTTGGCATGGCATCATAAAAAACCGTAAAAAAAATGGTGATTACTACTGGGCAGAGAGTTTTATAGAACAAGATTACGATGATGATGGTACGATTATAGGATATATTGGTATAAGACATGATGTTACGGCAAATATAGAACTTCAAGAGTTTAGCGCAAATCTAGAAGAGATTGTAAAAAGCAGAACCGAAGAACTTTATGCATTAAATGCTCAGCAAAAAGCAATATTTGACTCTGCTACTATTGGGATACTTATGCTTCAAGAGAGGGTTATTAAGCAGATAAACAATGAAGCATGTAGAATGTTCGGGTATGAAGAACAAGAGCTTATAGATAAGACAATAAGAGTCCTTTGTGAAAGTGATAAATCATATGCAAAAATTGCTAAGCAGTATGATAGTATTAAAAACGGAGAGATTGCCACTTGGACCCAAAAGATTATCAGAAAAGATAAAACTTCTTTTGTGGCGAAGTTTAATCTCAAAGCAAAAGATTCCAATGATATTTCTAAGGGTGTCATAGCAACTGTAGATGATATAACCTTAGAGCAAAAAGCTTTACAGGATATAAAAGATGCAAAACTAATAGCTGAAAATGCTACAAAAGCAAAAAGCGAGTTTTTGGCAAATATGAGTCATGAGATACGAACTCCGATGAACTCGATTATAGGTATGTCATACTTGGCTCTAGGAACTGATTTAAATAAACAGCAACGAGGATATGTTCAAAAGATAGAAAACGCATCAAAAAATCTTCTTGGGATTGTTAATGATATTTTAGATTTTTCAAAGATAGAGGCTCATGGGATGACGCTTGAGCATAAAGAATTTTTTCTTGAAAATATTTTTGAAAATATCATGGATATTTTTGTATTTAAAATACAGCAAAAAAAGTTGAAGCTTTTTTTTAATATTGACAAAGAGACGCCTTCTATTCTTCTAGGTGATTCTTTGAGACTCTCCCAAATATTAATCAATCTTGTAGGAAATGCAGTTAAGTTTACTTCTGAGGGTGAAATTATTATAAGTGTAAAAGTAGTACAAAGGATAGGGGATAAGATAGAACTTAGATTTGAGGTAAAAGATAGTGGTATTGGACTTTCAAAAGAACAGATGAGCAAACTTTTTACTCCATTTCATCAAGTAGATGGTTCCACAACAAGGACATATGGCGGGACAGGGCTTGGACTCTCTATATGTAAAAGTTTAGCCGAAATGATGGATGGAAGCATAGGTGTAGAGAGTGAACTTGATAAGGGAAGCACTTTTTATTTTAATGTTAGGCTGGATTTTGCAGAGCACAATATGCATCTTATTCATGATGATGCATCCAAAAAACTTCTTACTCCTTCAAATCTGTACGATGCTATTGTAAATGTTTTTGGTAAAAAGATAACAAAGTACAATAGTTACAGTGAGATAGCACAAGCCATAGGCGGAGCAGTTATTTTAGTAGCTGAAGATAATGTCCCAAATCAGGAACTTACACAAGAGTTGCTTGAAAAAGTTGGAGTTACCATAGATATTGCATCAAATGGAGAAGAAGCTATAGAAAAAATCAAAGAGCAGGAGTATGATGCTGTGCTTATGGATTGTCAGATGCCGGTGATGGATGGTTACGAAGCGACTAGGATTTTAAGAGAAGATGAGAGATTTAAGGAGATACCAATTCTCGCTATGACTGCAAACAGCACTCAAGAGGACAGAGAAAGGTGTTTGTCGGTTGGAATGAATGATGTGATTGTAAAACCTGTAGATGTTAAAAACTTTTACGGAGTTTTAATGGAGTGGGTAAAACCAAAAAATCCTTCATCAAAATATGATGCAATAGCAGATAAGGGTTTCTATGGAAAACTTGATAGCTTAGAAATTGAAGGGATGAATATTCACAAAGCTCTGCAAAGAGTTCAAGGAGAGGATGAAATTTTGCTTAAAATGTTACAAAGATTTTCAAATTCACAAAAAGACACTATGCAAATAGTAGCGGAAGATTTAAAGATAAATAATGTAGAAGATGCAGCAAGAAATATACATACCTTAAAGGGCCTATGTGGTAATCTTGAAGCCGAGTATTTATATAAGAAACTACAAACACTTGAAAATGAACTCAAATCACTAGATCACAACGTAGATTTAATTGACTCCGTGATTTTGGACGTGAGTGAAAAGTTAAAAAAACTGATTGCTTCTATAGATGAAAATCTTACAAAATTTAATAACACATTAAAAGCAGAAGAAGAGAAATCTGTAGAAAATTCTTTTGATATAAAAGAAGTTGAGGTTGAAATTCTTAAATTGAGTGAATTATTTAAAAATCTTGATTCTCAAGCACTTGAATTAACGCAGCAATTAGCTTTAAAATTAAAAAAACATGTATCACAAGATAAAATTGATTTTATGCTTCAATCTTCAATGAACTTTGATTTTGAAGATGCACAGAGTTATCTGCAAGAGATATATATAGAGATAAAAAGTAAAAGAAGTTAAAAATGCCAAAAGAACAATTTTTAGCACTTGAAACTAAAGTTAGAAATTTCACTCTGCTGTATGTAGAGGATAATAAAGGTTTACAAGAGCAAGCGAGCAGAGTATTTAAAAAGATTTTTAAAAATATGATAACTGCAAATAGTGGGGAAGAAGCTTTAGAACTTTTCAAAGAGTATGAAGTGGATATTGTTATAACAGATATAAATATGGGTAAATTAAATGGTCTCGAACTTTCAAGAGAAATAAAAAAAATTGATCCTTTTGTAAAAATAATTATCACATCTGCGTTTGATGATAAAGAGTACCTCTTTGAAGCGATAGATGTTAATGTAAGCAAATATTTAAAAAAACCAATAACCATAGGTGAACTCACGAATGCAATTACAAAAGTAGTTGATGAGATAGAGTTTGAAAAAAATAAAAATCTTTTTGAACACTATATCAAAGATGTATTTCATCATCAAGATTCAATGCTGATACTTTTAAAAGGGGAAAGTGTCCTTATAGTAAATAAAAAATGTTTGGAGTTTTTTTCACAAAAATCAGTTGATGGTTTTCGTGAACTTTTTTTAGATTTTGACAAACTTATTTTAAAGCATAACAATTTTTTATACAATCATGATGATATTGACTGGATGCAAAGTGCTAAACGCAACAATGGAAAACTATTTAATGTAAAAATAGCTGATAAAAATGCTACAAGCAGACACTTTGTCCTCAAAGCGTATAAAATTCCAGATAAAGAAGAGACTTATATACTATCTTTTGATGATATAACGGACTTAAACTTACTAGTCATGTATGACAAAGATGCCATGAAAAGAGAAGAGCAAAAGAGTCAGCAAAAAATTATATATGGAGTTTTAGAAATTATAAAAAGAAACAACTCTGATATAAAAATGTATAACTCTTATAAGGGACTCAATATTTCAAATGTTGGTACTATTGGAGATATTACTCTGGAAAAAAGTCTCATACAAGTACCCTATACACAGTTAAGAGCAATTAAGATAAATAACTCTGTAACGATAGAATCAGAACTTCTGCCATCAGCGGTATTGTGTGATATTGAAAAAGTTGATTTTGAAAATTCACAAGTGATTTTAAAAAATTATAAACTTATAGAGAGTATGCCATCTCAACAAGAGTTTATACGAGTTGAGCCTGAATTAAATCATAAAGTTTCATTGTTTTATGAGGGTCGTAAGATACATGTTGAAGCTAGAATTTTAGATGTAAGTATAGGCGGAGCAAAGCTTGTTATGTCTCTTCTGCCTGCGGGTTTTAAAGAAGAAGATGAACTTGTTCTAGATATGGTTTTTACTGCGGGTGCTAAACCTCTTATTGTTAATACAAAGGCAAAAGTAAAAAATTTACGTGAGCTAAAGAGGGAGTTTGTAGTTATTTTACGATTTGAAGATGATAGTAAAGTAACAAAACTTTTAACGGGATACGTTGCAAGTAGACAGATGGCACTCATTAGAGAGTTTAAAAAATTAGCACAGGATCTTTAGAAAAGACACATTAGAAAGTTCGCAAATTTTATACTCACTCCAGTAATGACATCTATGCAAATAAGCTATAATTTAAAACCCTTTTGAAGCGATTGCAACAAATAAAACAAAAAAAACATATGATGCAATCCTTACAAGACTTATAAAACACTACTTATAGCAATATGCGATGGTTCACTTTTGGCTACTTTTTTTTGTGATGCTAAAATATCATTAAGATTATTTGTACTTTTTATATGGTTCTCATTTGTGATAATCACAGAAGCACTCACACTTATTAGGGGAAATTTTTTTGTTTCATCATCTCTATTTTTAGCTATTATATAACCTCTTTCATTATCCTCTAAGGAGTAGAATTCTCTAGCATTTTTGCAAAATATTGTTATAATTTCAGAGATATAATGCAGATTGATACTTGAATCTTTATCAACTTTATTTGCCACAAAAAAATCATCCCCTCCAATATGTGCCTTAAAAAAAACAGAGGGAAGATATTTTACTAAAATATCAGCAAAAAGTTGAATCACTCTATCCCCATTTCTAAACCCATACACATCATTAAAGGCTTTAAAATTATCTAAATCAAAGTAACAAAGCATATAAGGAATTTCTTGGTTGGAGATATCGGCTATATATTTCTGAATCATCCTATTGCCTGGCAATTTTGTAAGAGGATTTTGATCTCTTGCCTGAGTAATATTTTCTTCATTTATTATACTAATAATCGCGCGAGCTGATAAAAATCCGAGGTATTGAGAGTTATCTGTAATGATGATGCCACCAGATTCTGGATTGTTTGAAAAAAGCTCAATTATACTTGTTATATCACTATGAATATCACTATGAGAGCAGGGGATAATAAAGTTTTTGAGTTTTGATTTTCCAGAGGTATCATTATGTAAAAGAGAGATGCCGTAAGGGGAATAAAGGTACTCTCTAATCTGTCTTTCATAAAAGATCCCTACAGGTTCCTCTTTGGAGTTTAAGACAGGTACCACCTCTTGATCTTTATTTTTTTTAAAATACTCTATCACCTCATTCATATGTAAGTTTTTATACAAAGGGGTGATTTGTTCAATATGATTATAAATTTTACTACTATCCCTTTTTTTACGCTTAGAGGAGTGTAGAATTTCTATAATATTCTCATACTTATGCAGTATCTCGTTTGTAGCTTTTGTGGGTCTTTGAATAAGATACCCCTGAATTAAGTGGCACCCTATATCTTTGGCTGTAAGCAGTTCTGATTTTGTCTCAACACCCTCTGCAATTACTTGAATACCAAGTTGAACAGAGAGATTAACTATACTTCGAAGCATCAATTGTTTTTTGATATTTTTTTCAATATCTTGGAGAAAAAATCTATCTATCTTAATAATATCTGGTGTTAAATCATATAAAAGTTTGTAGCCAGAGTAACCAACACCAAAATCATCTATAGCTATACAAAAGTTTTTATTTTGATAGTGCCTGAGTGTTGTTTCAAGATTTTCGGTTGATGCTATTTCATGGCGTTCTGAAATCTCAAAACATATGTTTTCTTTTTTTACCCCTAGTTTGTTCAAAAGTGTTTTTGTGTTTCCATTTGAGAAATTTGGCATCTCAAAAAGTCTATTATCTAAGTTATAAAATAGTTTTAGATTTTGATAATCTTTAATCTGTGTAAATTTTTGAAGTGTTTTTTCTCGAAGTGCTATATCAAAAGAGTAGAGCAGGTTTTCTTGATATACTCTATCAAAAATCGAAAAGATAGATTTAAAACCAATCTCTTCATAGTTTCTTAGTAGTGCTTCAACTGCATAAGTTTTACCAGTGTGTATATTTAAAATAGGTTGAAAGGCTATATCTAGTTTTTCTAATCTTTTTAGCCAATTATCCGGTAGTTTTGTATCCATTATAAAAAGTATCTCTCTTTTTGTTTTGGTTTAATCTTGTCCACATTGACAAGGATAAAACTATCTACACAATCTGAAAAATCTTTGTCTATGTTATACGCACAAAACTCTATGCCACCATCTTCACACAAATCAGCATACTGTTTATACATTGTTGGAACGCTCAGCTCTAAAAATCCCAAATCTTTTTTAAGAGTTTTAAAATCTTCTTTATAATTGTTTAAAAGAAGCTCTTTTTGAAATACTTTAAAATATTCATCATCATAATCTATACTATAAGGGAGTTTCGCTTCTGCAATCACTTTTTTACTAGGAAAATAGGTGTCATAAAAGTATAAAATCATATCTTTTGCAACTTTTGGATAGGTTTGTGAGATACTTACCGCGCCATAAAGATATTTTATATGGGGATTGTTTTTTATATAAGCTCCAATCCCTTGCCATAAATAATCTAAAGCTCTGCTTCCCCAATATTTCGGTTGCACAAAACTTCTTCCTAGCTCTATGGAGTCATTTAAATAGTTATCAAAATTCTCATCAAATTGAAAGAGAGTAGATGTATAAAGAGCATTTTTATTATATTTTTTAAGTATGTTTTTACACTCAGCAATCCTGTATGCACCAACAATCTCTAACTCTTCATCATCCCAAAGAACTATGTGTTTATAGTATCTGTCATACTTATCAATATCGCGTTTTTTATTTATTCCTTCACCAACTTTTCTAAAGGACAATTCTCTAAGTCTTCCTATCTCATTGAGTACAATAGAATTTTTATCTTCGCTACTGTAAAGATATATCTTTTTTCCATCTTTCGTATTACCTAAGGTAATGGACTCTTTGAGCTCTTTTTTGAGGAGTCTCCTGTCTTCTGGATGCGCTATTGCTGTTTGAGTTACGAAGTAGCTTTTTTTAGTTTTTAGGTTGTATATCTGTTTTTTATATAAATCAATAAGCTTATCTTGAAGGATCCCTTTGGGCATAATATTTTCATTGGGAATTATTTCCCCAATAAGAATTTCAATAGATTTATTTTTTTGTTTGAACATCTCATTAGATAACAAAAGAGAAGAGAGTTTTTTATTTAAAGCAGAAACTGAGTAAAAAGTTTTTGAATTTTTTCCACCTATGAAAATTGGTAAAATTGGAGAACCACTTCTTTGTGCAAATTTTAAAAATCCTTTATGCCATTTTTTATCTCTTATGCCTGCAGCACTGGCACGGCTCACTTCACCTGATGGAAATATTAACACTGCCATTTCATTATTAAGAGATTCATAGACTTTTGCTATTGACTCTTTTTTTTGTCGTGCTTTAAAATTATTAATATTTATAAGGAGTGGTTTTATAGGCTCAAACACCTCAAGAAAGTCATTTGCAACAACTTTTATATCTTTTCTTACCTTACCTAAAAGCTTAATAAGTGCTAGTGCATCTAAGCCACCAAGAGGATGATTGGCAATGATTATAATTTTGCCTGATGAGGGAATGTTTTCCATATCTTTATGTGACACTGAATAATCAAAATTCAAATTTTCTAGTGCTTCATCGATAAATTCAAAACTGCCTAAATTTGAATTCTTTTTTAAAAAACTATTTATCTCTTCTTGATGCACAATTGAATCTGCAAATTTAGAGATAGCACCTTTAATAATTTTGTTGTTTTGGAGTTTTGGATACTTGTTTATAATCATCTGTTCTACATTAAGCATTAAGAGACTCTTTGTAGATTAACATACCAGTCATCATTAAAATATCTTTTTTTAGAAGTAAGTTTAATATTAACACAACTATCATATATATTTAAGGAGTCTATGCAGTCGTGTGGTACTTCCAAATATTCTGTAATATACTCTTCTATTATATCAATTGATAAATCACTCACATAATCTAAATCCAGTTTGTCCGTAGTGATGAGAAATTCTCTAGTTTTCATTATCTATCCTTGAGTTTTATGCAAGAATAATAATATTTGTGGGTAACAATATGATTACATATTATTATTAAATTTCATTTATATTTGTAAAATTAATGCTAAAGGTTGAGCCTTCATTTTCTTCGCTTTTTATTTCAAGAGAAAATTTGTGAAGGTTCACTATATTGTTGACAATAAAGAGGCCTAAACCAAGAGAGTTATTCCAGCGATTCTCATGAACTCTATAAAATTTATTTGTAATGTTTTCTAAGTTATCTTTACTGATGCCTATTCCAGTGTCAATGACACTTAAGCTCTTTTCATCAAATCTAACTTTTACTTCATCTTCTGAATATTTAAACGCATTCTCTATTAAGTTTGTCACTACAACACTAAAGAGTGAAGGATCAGCTTTTATTTTTAAGTTTACATCACCTTCTATAATTACTTCGCGCTTAGGATAGTTAAGTTTTATATTTTCTGTTGTGTCTAAAACGATCTCATAAAGATTTACAGTGTGAAAATTCATAGACTGTTTACCACTATCAAGTTTTATTGATAATCTTAAGGTGTCGATTAAGTCACTTAGTTTTGTACCATTTCTATGGATTTTATGAAGAAATTTATTTCGAATATTTGGATTTAAGTCTTGATCATCAAGTAGCGTTTGAGAGTATCCATTAATGACAGCGATAGGATTTTTAAACTCATGACTAATAGCGGAAATGATGTCATCTTTTTGTTGATTGGAGACTTTAAGTCTAGAAGTGTATTTTGACTTTTTCTTATCTTGTTTAGTAAGTATCTGGGATACTTTTGTTAAAAGTTTTGTTAGACGTGCAAACTCTACTGAGAGATCAGAGCTAATATAACTTGGTTTTTGTTTTTTAGCAAGAAGCGTTAAAAATGTCACTATTTTTTGAATCTCTTTTTCTATTTGTGCACTCATTTTATAGGTGATACTCAGTATAAATATAAAAAATACACTTAATACAATAAAAATTTTTATGCCAAGTGAAACTATTTTTTCTTGAATACTCTCTAACTCTTTGGCAAGTCTTATATAAATAACTTCATTTTTAAATGTATATTTTTTAGCAATATAAAGCAAATCTTTGTTGAGGGTATTGGAATGTCTTATTTTGTATCCAAATGCCGCTTTGTCGGATTGCATAATTTCATCTCTGTATCTATGATTATCCATTTTAGATTTATATTTGTAAGAATCAGCGAGGACTGTTCCATCTGCTCCAACAACAGTAAGTCTAAGATTTAGATTTTTTTNTATTTGTATCGCGACAGATTCTAAATCAGAAAGTTCATGNATATTAAAAGATATAATTTCAACTTTGTCTAACAGGGAAGCTTTATTTTGCTCTATATAGAAGTTTTTTATCCAAAAATAGACTATTCCTCCTACGACAATAAAGAGTGCAGAAAAAATAAGAAGAAATTTTCTAAGAATAATTTGATGGAATTTTAACAAAAGATATAACCCTCGCCGCGAACAGCTTGTATATAGTTTTTCTCTCCATTTGGATCGATATTTTCTTTGAGCCTTTTTATAGCTACATTGACAGTTTTGAGTTGCTTGTTGACACTATCTTTCCAAACACGTTCAAGTAAAATATCACGACTTAAAAGTATATTCTGGTTTTTCATAAACTCTAAAAGCAGGTCATGTTCAAGATGTGTTAATTTTACTTCAGCACCATCAATCGAAAATGTTTTATTTGCAGCATTATAAATAATATCTTTGTATTTAATAATATCCTGAGTTTTTTGCGTACGTTTTATAAGCGCTTTGACTCTGGCTTTTAACTCATTGAGGTTAAATGGTTTGGTGATATAGTCATCACCACCACTATCAAACCCCTCTATAATCTCATCAGAAGAGTCTTTGGCGCTCACATATATAACGGGCTGGTTGTAGCCTTCTTGACGGAGAGAAGCTATATACTTGCTCCCTTCAACACCAGGTAGGTTTCTATCCATAAGTATAAGTGAAATATCTTCTTCATCAAGCATGTCTCTCACATTTGAAGTGTCAATGCAAGTTATAATATCATACCCTTCTTTGGCAAGAGTGTACTCCATCAAATCCAAAATATCTTCTTCATCTTCTATTATCATGATAGTTTTATTCATACCTTAATTATATCTCATTTATAAAAACATCACCAAGAATTAACCCATTTTATATCCAATACCACGAACGGTTTGGATATAATTTTTTGTTTTATCAGGATCAATTTTTTCTTTTAATCGATTAATCGCCACATTGACTGTTCTATATTGATATGAGTCAGTATCTCTCCATACATTTTCTAAAAGATAGTCTCTATCGAGTGCATTTTGTTTATTTGTTATGAATTCATAGAGCAAATCAAATTCAAGTTTTGTTATGTCTATATTTTCTTTGTTAACACTGAGAGTTCTAGAGCTTTTATCGAGGATTAGATCTCTAAAAGATAGTACTCCGTCATTAGAATTTTTACTTGTTCGTCTTAAAATAGCTTTGATTCTAAACAGAAGCTCTTTCATGTTAAAAGGTTTTGTAATGTAATCATCAGCACCGCTTGAAAAACCCTCCTCAATCTCTTGATCCTTATCTTTTGCTGTAAGGTAGATAACAGGAGTGGTAAAGCCACTGCTTCTTAGCTCTGCAACAAACTCGCTTCCTTCTACTCCAGGTAGATTCCTATCCATAATAAGTAGATCTATATCTTCTTCTTCAAGGAGTTCTACGACATTTTTAGTATTTAAAAACCCTATTACTTCATAATCCTCTTTTGATAGACTATACTCAATAAGTTCTAATAAATCTTCCTCATCTTCTACAATGGCAATTTTAACGCTCATTTATACTTCCTTAGGCACTTAAGAGATAGCCTACACCACGAATGGTTTTAATATAATCTTTCTCTCTTAGTGGGTCTATTTTTTCTTTTAATCTTTTGATAGCTACATTGACAGTTTTTTGATTAATACCATCAGCAGTTTTCCAAACATGTTGAATTAAAAAATCTCTGTTTAAAACTCTGTTTTTATTTTTAATCAATATTTGCAAGAGAGTAGTTTCAAGTTTTGTTAACTCTATATGTTTTGAATTAATAGTTGCTAAGTGTAAATTTATATCAAGCTGTATATCTTTATATACCATAGTTTGTGCTAACTCAACTGATTCAAAGTTTGATCTTTTTAACACCGCTTTTATTCTCAGCACAAGTTCTTCCATATTAAAAGGTTTTGTAACATAGTCATCAGCACCTATTAAAAAACCATTTTTGATATCTTCTGAAGAGTCTTTTGCAGAAATAAATATAACAGGTATATTTATGTTTTTACTTCTGAGCATCTCTATATATAAACTACCATCAATGTCAGGTAGTCCTCTGTCCATCAAAATAAGATCTATATTTTCTTCTTGAAGAATTCTAGAGACATTTTTTGTATTTAAAAAACTCAGTACATTAAAACCAACTTTAGATAGTGTAAACTCTAAAAGTTCTAATATATCTTTGTCATCATCAACAATTAAAATGTTCTTTTTCATTTATAGTATCCATTTAGGTTTATAGTTGCAAGAATACTGCAAGTCAGTTACTTGTTGATTACAAATAAGCAAGCTTGGATATACCGCTCGAGTTAATATTTATAAGAAAGCGAGAGACTGTAATCTCTTCCTTTTTTAAATCTGTTTGTAACGTAACTTTTACTCTCTTGATACCATAGTGTTTCACCGTCAAGTAAGTTGCCTAATTTAACTCTAAAACTCAGTCCATTTTTATATGTTTCAATCCATACAAAATCAAGTACAGCAGCAGGATCTTCCATATAATCTGGATATCTACTATCCGGTACCTCACCACCATTTGATTCAATCATCCCAACTTTTCTAATTCTTTCACCCATTTTGTTATAACTGATAGTTATAGATCTGTCTCTCACCTCATAGGATAGACCAAGATTAAGAACTATTTGAGAGAGACCTTGAAGTTGTCTATGATTATTTGTATAGATAACTTCTTGCTCTGGCGTTAATGTTACATCTGAATTAGAGTACGAAAAATTACCAGAAATATAGTAGTGGTTGAGTTTGTCATAGATAAAATTTAATTTTTTTCTACCATCTATCTCAAAACCAAGGATTTGAGCACTATCTGAGTTATCAAAAGAGTATATAGGCAGAGAAGAGGTTGGAAGCATAACATCTTCAATAGGGTTATCTAGCTCTTTGTAAAATAGTCCAAACTTTATATTTTCAGAGTTAGAAAAATAGTGGCTATATTTTAAATCGTAGTTAACAATGTCTGTATATACAAGATCAGGATTTCCTAATATATCTGCTATTTCATATGGATGTGAATAAAACCCATCTGATGCTTCTCTAAAGTCTGGCATAATGTAAGTTGTTGAGTATGCAAAATCGATATGATTATTGTCATCTAGTTTGGCTTTTAAAGAGAGACTAGGGTATATATCGTCTATAGAAAGCTCTTTAGATGTTCTTATGATATTTCTTCTTAATGCAAAATCAGGATTCGTACTATCTTCTTTGTACTCATACGTTGTTTGCGTCACATTAACTTGTCTCGCCCCCAATAATACTTCTAGGCTATCTAAAGGTTTTAGGAATGTACTTAAGTAAAAGTTTGACTCATCTACTTGCGCATCAAAATAATCAGAGGGCAGTGTTAGATTACTAAGGAGTAAATTTCTGTCATTATAATCAATATCTTGGCGAATAAATGTGTCATAGGTTGTTTCTATGTCATCAGTATATGTATTTACAGGTACTGTTGCGGTATTTGCATAACTTAAAAAGTATTTATTCTGTTTTGATTCTCTTGTTTTTGTGTTGGCTGTAAAACCGATGTCTATGTAGTCATCCTCACTTAATAAGTCAAAATGAAATTTATTTTTTAAATAGAGTGCATTTTGCTCATCATTAGAGTCTAAGTTTACAGATACATGGTTTGAATTTTGATTACTTAAAAAAGGTGCTCCATCAATAGAACTACTATCTTGTAAATAGTAGTATCTATAGTTATTTGGTTGCGTTAGTGTGGCTGTTGCGTTTTCCAATCCAAATCTAAAGTTCGATTCTTGATTAAAGAGTGCATAATCAAAATTACCACTGATTTGATTTGTATCTAAGGTTCTCTCTTCCCACTGTAAATCGTAAAATGTATATATTTCATCTTGATTAGATCCAAATTTACCATGCGTTAATTTTGTAGCCTGAGTTCCGTTGTGTGTATATAACTTAGTATATTTAATTCTAAAAACATCTGCGTAGTTATATCCGATGTTAAATATACCAGCTTGTGAATAGTCTGAAAATGATTTTTTTGATGTTCCTGTTTGTGTTGGTTTAGCTATGAGTGTATCTGTGTAAATATTCATTGAATATTTATTTATCTCTTCTTCTCTATATTTATGTTCTTGTTTGTATTTGTAGTTTCCAAAAAGAGTTATTTTATGCTTATCAGCTATCTTATAATTTACTGCTGCTTCTAAAGATCCTGAACCACCCATAGGTAAATTTTGATTCGTTACTGAGTAATCTCTGTTTGCAACATATTTTTGTGTAAATTCTGAGAGCTCTTCTTCTGTAAAGTATCTTGTAGTAAAGGATTTTGTTCTCTCTCCCAAGTGTATTTCAGAGTTGTTGATTATAGAAGAATCAATTGCTCTGTATCCATCATCAAAGCCTAAAAAATCAGTGTCGCTACCTTGATAAGTAATTGAGTCTTTACCAGTGTTACTGTTAGCTTTTAATTCAAGAGTTAGTTTTACATAATCATCTTTCGCACTATCTTTTGTTCTAATATCGATATATCCACCACCAAAACTTGCGGGAATATCAGCAGTAGCACTTTTTTGTACTTTCATTGAACTAATAACGCCAGATGGAAAAATATCTAAAGGAACAATTCTTTTTGTTGGATCTGGAGAGGGCAGAGGCATAGAGTTCATTTCAATGTTAGAATATCTATCTCCAAGACCCCTTACAAAAACATTTTTCCCATCAACAAGTGTAACACCTGTTACACGTTTTAAAGCACTTGCAGCTGAAGAGTCGCCTTTTTTAGACATCTGCTCTGAACTTAAGATATTTGTTATAGCATTGCTCTGTTTCTCTTCAGCCATAACACTTGTTAAACTACCATGAACTTTAGGTGCTAAAACGATAAACTCTTCAAGTTCCATACTCGCAGGTGTCAGTTTTATCTCTTGAGAGATTGTCCCATCTTTTTCTACTCTGAGCTTATTAATTGTTTGTGCACTATATTCAGAATGAACGACAGATATACTTACATCAACGCCAGCAGGTATCTTGATTGTGAATTTACCATTTTCATCAGTTTTAGCTTCCGTAGAACTTCCCTTTATGAAAACCCTTGCGTTTTGGACTGCTAAACCCTTATCAGAAGTCAAAACTACTCCAGATAAAAGACCAGTAAATTTTGATGCAGCACTGTTAAATGACTCCCCTACAGGGGTATCGATACTTACAAAAGCTTCAGCACTATCATCTTTAAATGTCGCTATAACTTGAGTATCTCTTGAATCTTTAATATCTACACTTTTTTTTGCATAGCCTAGATTATTTCCATTCTCATCTTTTGCAAAGATTTCTAGTTGGTGCTTACCAACTTCAAGAATAATCTCTACACTTCCATCTTCATCAGTAAAATATTTATATTTCCCATCAACTAAAACTTCATTATTTTCTAATGCAACACCATCAAAAAATGAAAATACGGAAGCTGAACCAGTTTCATCTGCGCAAACGGATGAAATTAGTAGAGAAAATATAGTTAAGGTTTTAAATAGTAGTTTCATTTAGAGACACTCCATAGGGTTGTTTGTACATTTTTCTATGTTTTTTCTTATCACTGTGGCTTTTGAGAAAAGCTCATTATCAGAGATATATTTTAGGTGTAATTCAGCACTTTTAAAATCATCAGACATGTAGTAAGAGTAAGCAAGTGCATATCTGAGATTATCATCATCAAGCATTTTATAGCGTTCAAGTGCTTTTTGCAGTCCAATTATTTTTCTATACTCACCTGCGTTTAGATAGATGGCGATTTTTTGCTTTAATTTCTCTACTTTATCAATATTTTGAGTGTTTAAATAGAGTGCATGCAGATTATTTCCTGCACGTCTATTCATCTCAACTGCATCTTTAAGATATTTTTTATCATAGTATGAGCTCTCTTCAAAAAGCTGTGCTGTTGCGTTTTTCATATCTTTTTTAAGATACATATGACCAAGTAATATGCCTATTTTTGGTTCGCGAGGAAACTTTAGTTTTGATTCTTCTAAGAGTTTTATAGCGCTATTAAGTTCATTAGCACCTATGAGCATCTGCGCAAGAGCTATGTACTCAGTTGCACTCACCCCAACTTTTTCCATGTAGACTTTAGAAGCATCTATAGCCGCTTGATAGAGTTTCAAGTCTGCAAAGTAGTAAAATTTCTGCTTGAGAAGTTTGCTATCTTCTGGAAATTTTTTGATTCCTTTATTTAAGGCTTTAAAAGTTTCTGAATGCAGACCTTGCTTATAGTAACACTCTGCTCTTAGCGTATAAAGACCAGCTCTCGAGCGTCCTATTTCGCCTGCGTTTTCGAGTGACTCTACAGTGTTTTTATAATCTTTAAGTTTGTAGTACTCTTGTGTTAAATACATGTAAAGTTGTGATACTTTTTCTTGACGTTTTTTTTCTGGGTCAAACGCAGGAATTTTTTTCTTTTCTTTATCTGTAGTACCAATAGTGAAAAGATACTTCTCTTTTGTAAGTATCTTTGGAGCTACAAATTTTTTAGTTTTTGTGGCTTTAATAGCTTTTTTATAAGCATCTATAGCTTTTTCTGTTTGGCTCTGTTTAGAGTTTAAAACACCCACTACTGTATAGTAGTTTGCCCTATCAAACTTTTTTGAATTTTTGTTTACTAACTTAAGTTCTTCTTCTGCTTTGTCATATTTAGCATCATATATCATCAGAGTTGCTAGTGCTAAGTGGTCTACAAAATCTTCATTTGTTGACTCTGTAGCACTGAGTGACATATTTAGAAGAAGAGTGATAGTTAAAATACGAAATATTTGTTTATACATATCTAATCCCTACTGAAAACGAATTTTTTGTTTAGCCCACATTTTTACAGGCTTTGTTTTGTATTTAGCAGGGCTAAATCTCCAAGAATGAACTGCGTTTAATGCGGCATTGTTAAATACATCAACAGGTTGTGCCTCAAGTACTTTTGCAAGTTCTACACTTCCATCTTTGCCTATAAGTATGTTAATTACAACATAACCTGTTATCCCATTTTTTGCTGCCTCAGCTGGGTACTCTAGAGGAGGGCGAGAGAGAACTTTAGGTTTGACATCAACAGTATTTTCATTCATAATTGCATCATCAGCAATATCTTCTAAAAGCTTGCTAGAGTCTCCTGCTATACTGTCAGTTGTAAACTCTGGTATGTTCATAGCTACATTTCCAAGTAGTGAGTTCATATCTGGAAGTGGCGCTTTTGGACGTGCTTTCTTAGGTTTTGTTTTTGGCTTCGGTTTTGGCTTCGTTGTCTTTTTCTGAGTTTTTTCTGCTTTTATCTGTCTAATCTCTTTTTTAACAACTGACTCTTTTTCTTGCACACTTTTGTTAAATGAGACTACGAGTATAACCATGAGCAGACCGCCTAAAAGCATAAATAAAAATGCTAAAGGAGCCCTTTTTGAAGTTGAGTATTTTTTTTGAGACATTGTATTGCTTATCCCATCTCTTTTGTAGTAGATACTGCAACATCTTTTGCACCGCTTTGTCTACACTCATCAACCACATCGATCAAAACATTTACTGGAATGTCTGTATCTGTAACGATTAAGACTGATTTTTCAGTTGCAGTGCGAAGCATATCTCTAAGTTTACTCTGTACAGCCCAAAGCTTCACTGGCTGATTATCTATATAAATCTCACTAGAATTGTCTATATAGACACGAAGTACTTTTGTTGATGCAAGTGATGCTGATGCCGCCGATGGACGATTGAGTTCAAGTTGCATATCTTTTACGAAAGTNGTTGTTACCATAAAAAAGATAAGTAAAATAAAAACCATATCTATGAGTGGTGATACATCAACTGTATCTACATTTTGGTTTTTTTGTCTAAATCTCATTTTTCATCCTTTGTACTTATGATGTCTACTATCTGTTCAAATTCTAAAGTAAACTGTTCTTCTTTTTTATCTAACACTTTTCCAATAAGTAAGCCTGGTACAGCTACAACTAGACCAAGCTCAGTAGTAAAAAGTGCTTTTGATATACCACCAGCGATACTATCCCCTTGTGCAAACATAGAGCTTGATTGCAGTGCATCAAAAGTTTCTATCATCCCTACAACTGTTCCAAGCAGACCAATCAATGGAGCAAGTACAACAATCGTTTTTACTAATGTTGAGTATTTTGAAATAATCATTACATATGGAAAAAGCGCATCATATATAAACTCTCTAGGCTTACTAGCTATGCTCTTTGCTTTTTTTGCTGCTATTAATGAGTCATGCACCGCATAGTCAAGTAGCCCTACATAAACCTTTTCTTCACCGCGTTCTTCATGTTTTTCTATCAACCTTCTTATGTTGCCTTTTGTGCCTCTTTTGAGAGTCAGGTATCTATACCCTAGGCCATACCAAAGAAGCAGGTTGAGAAAAAACAGTACCCACATAATCACACCACCAGAGTTCATAAAGTGTATAAACTGATCCCAGTAGATTATTGTTGCTTCTATCATTACGCTTTGTTTATCTCAAACAGGTTTACGATATGTAAAGCACTCTGCTCCATAGAGTCTTTAATGTTCTGTGCCCAACCACTTAAAAGGTTTCCTAAAAGGAGTAAAGGAATAGCTACGATAAGACCAAGCATTGTTGTAACTAGTGCTTCAGAGATACCACCTGAGAGAAGTTTCGGATCACCAGTACCATGCGTAGTGATAATGTCAAAAGTTGCTATCATACCTGTTACGGTCCCTAGAAGTCCAAGTAGAGGAGCAACAGCTGCTAATACAAGTACAAAGTTACCGAATTTATCGATATTACTACTCTCATTTAAGATGTTTTCTGTAACGATATCTTCGATATGGTCTCTCTCTTTGTTGATATTTCTTAGTGTAGCTTTGATGACACGAGCTGTAGCACCCTGAAAGTTTTTGATAGCTTCAAGTGCTTCATCTCCTTTGCCAGACTCAACTTTGGAAATAACAACATTTGTTATCTGTTTAACGTTAGAACCAGACATTATAAGAAGTAAAACTCTTAAAAGAATGAGAAGAAGACCTAACGCACCAAGAGCTAAAATGATGTAGCCAATAGTTCCACCACCCTCTAAAGTATCTTCTAATGTCTTCTCTTTTGCATACTCTACATCTTTATCAAGGTTTTCATAAACAAAGAGTTTGATATCTCTTGAGAGTTTGTTGTTTGCAAACGCAGAAGCATCAGCTTTGGTGTCTTGATTCCATATTTTGTATTCACCATTTCCTGCAGGAGCTAATGCACCTGAAGCTTTAGGAGAGAGTCCAAATGCAGCTATATTTCCAACTTTGATGATTTCACCAGTTGCTGTTGTTCCATCTACAAGGTAAAAACTTCCTTCTTCTTTATGTAAAGAGGAGAGTTTTTTATAAAGAGATGAAGCATCACTGAAAGCTTTGTTCATAACAGTAAGCGTATCTGCATCTTTAGAGTCATCTACACTCAAATCGTACTCATTTAAAAGTGACTTAGCTTGGATAATAACACTAGCAGTAATCTCTTTATTNAAATTTTTATCTTCTAGCATTTGAGATGATTTTTCTATTTGCATCTGTAAGTTTTTACTAGATTGAGAAAGAGAGCCACTAACTTATTTTGCAAGTTTTGAACTTTTGTCTGGGCTTTTTTGATCTCTTTTTTTTGAAATGACTTCTCTTTTAGAAGTCTACTCTGAAGTTCTGATTTTTGAGCCTTTAAAAAGGTATACTCTTTTTGATATGCATCTGATAGTTCATCTGCGTTTAAAATGCTCAATGCAAACAGTAAGATAAGTGTAAAAATTTTCATTAGTTAGCTCCTTGTAAAACTAAAGCATTTGGTAGGGGGAAGAATCCAGTTCTTATCTGTTTTTGCAGGGCATCAAAGAGTGCTACAATTTTTTTGATATCTTCTGGGTTTGTAATGTGTTTGTAATCATATTTGTCACCATTTTTAGTAACAAAACCAACTTCATTTGATGGAGTTGAGAAGAACATTGCGACTGATCCAAGTTTTGCAATTTTTGCTAAAACTTTTTTGTCTTGAAAGTCGATTTGTTGTTTAAAAAGACCTATCTCTTTTGTAACTCTTATTGTGTCATCGTAACTAGCCCAAGTAAGTGAAAGTGCCTTTTCATTTGTGATAAGCCCTTCATTTAAATCTGCTTTGATTTTATGCAGATTTGCAACTCTTGCGTCAACCATAAAAGGGATACCATCTTTTATACTTTTCTCAAGCAAGTCGAGTGCGTTTAGTACCAACGGTTTGATTTCAGAGTTACCTGAAGAGGTCTCTTGTATCTTCGTCTTGATTTTTGCTAGTTCAGTGTGTGCAAGTTTGATAGATGTTGATTCTCTATTTATCTGAGCTTCTGAGTCTGTAATCTGCATAGAGAGAGATTTCATCTCTGAGTTATAGCGCTGTTTGTTCTCTTTAATATCTGTATATAAACTCTCAACGTTACCTCTAAGCTCGATGATAGAATTTACAAGGTTTTCACTGTTGTTAGCAGATAGAGATGGGGACAAAAGTGTTGCTGATAGTATGAGCGAGACTACTATTTTATTTTGATTAAAAATCATTACTTCTCCGTGTATTTATGAAATATATCTGGAAGAATAACGAGTGTGTGTTATAAGAAGGTTACATGAAAGTTACGAAAAGGTTACAGAGTTATTTCTGTGGAGTGACAATTGTGTATCAAGTAGGATAAACCTATCTTGATACTATGTAATGTTGGTGGAAATTAGTTAAGAGTATTACCAGTTCCAGCATTGAATTTTGTTGTTAAAGAAGCAGCCGATGTACCAGTTATAGTAGCATTTGCATCTCCATTTAAAGTAACATTAGTAAAAGAAGTGTTAGCGATATCTACAGTATCTGAAGTTTCATCAGCACTTAGAGAGTGTATAGCACCAAAAGCGTCATCAACATTAT
>JGI10211J34971_10000409_pt1 | contig 34458 bp, 24 predicted proteins | sample Etolagsediment_FD_34971 | JGI IMG/M metagenome (IMG submission 34971)
CATCATCCTGAGGCGGGTTGTTATCTCCAAAATCCATAATGGAATCTATGATCCCATCCACTAGATCGGTAATTGTTTTGTCATTTAATCTCTTCAGATCACTGTGAAAACGCTCATTTCCATAAAACTCCCCATTTTTGTTCTCGTACTCAACAATGCCGTCCGTATACATCAATAGTTTGTCTCCTTTTAGGACCTGTTTTTCCCCTTCTTCAAAAGGGAGCAGGCCCCCCATTCCAATAATGGTACCGCCCTTGTCCAACAGCTCTATCTCGCCGTTTTCGTGAAGCAGAATGGGTGGGGGATGGGCGGCATTGCTGTATTTGAAACTTTTTGCTTCCGTATCCAAAACAATATAGCTGATGGTAAAAAATTTGTTAAAGCGCTCTATGGGATATTCCATGTCAAGTCGATTGAGGACCTCCGAGGGGGATACGATTTCGTAAAAGGGTGGAGGGGTTATCGACTTTTTAAGCAATAAACCCTGATGCGGGTTGAGTATCTGGGAAGCTGAAACCGCCACCAACGCCGATGGCACGCCGTGCCCGCTCACATCGAGCATGTAAATGCCCCAGTGGGTTTCATCCAGCCGAATCATGTTAAAGATATCGCCCCCGATCCTTTCGCAGGGCATAAAACGCCATGCAGCATCTACAATATCGGCATTGGGAGATCCTTGAGGGAGCAGACTACGCTGGATCCCCGCGGCGGCTTTCAGGTCTTCATCCAGCGCATTTTGTTTCTTCAAAAGCTCTTCATTGGCCTTGAGCACTTCTTTGGTAAGGCTTGAGATTTTTAAATGGGCCCTGACCCGGGCCAGGACTTCTCCCCTGTCAAAAGGTTTGGTCACATAATCGGACCCCCCCATGTCAAGGCCCTTTATTTTATCTTCCGCCTGTGTTTTGGCGGAGAGAAAGATGATCGGTATGTTGGTGGTCTGAGGATTGGCTTTGAGCTCTTGACAAACCTCGTACCCATCCTTTTCGGGCATCATGATGTCCAGCAAGATGAGATCCGGCATGTCACTCAATGCCAGTTCAACGGCCTCCTTCCCGTCTTGGGCCTCTAACAGGTCATAGCCTTCCTTTTTCAAAATTCCGGCTAAAAGTTTTCGATTGATCAAGTTGTCATCAACAATAAAAATTTTATCTGACATTTCGGTTGCTCCTTTGGCGGTTAAAACCCATAAGGGAATTGCATTTGTGTTCTCTTCATCAGCCACGAGAGGACGATTCTGAATCCTCCGATATGATCTTTTTCGCTTTCAGGGCTTCCCTGAATGTCTCAATGCCTTGCTCCAGGTCAGTTAAGCCAACTTCACCCTCCCGGGGTATCCCTTCTTTCCCGAGTATTTCAAGTTTGAGGAGACTTTTTTCAAGCTGTTTTGCGCCGATATTTGCGGCAGCACCTTTGAGACTCTGAGCAATTTGTTCAACTGTTCCCCCATCCCCAGCCCTGATGCCCTCTTTGATCTGTGTTATTTTTTGAACACAATCATCCAAAAACAGGGCGGTAATCTCTTTAAGGAGATCCATGTCTCCGTCCGTAACCTCCATTGCCCTTGAAAAATCGAATGCCTCCGGGTTGGAAAGGTTATCTGTATTTCCCGTTGCGCCATTCCCCACACGGTTCAAACTGAAAGGCAGCGTTACGTGGAAGTCGCTGCCAGAACCTCTCTTGCCCCTTTCAGCCCAAATGCGGCCACCCATGGCATGAACGAGGTGTCTTGTCAGCGCCAGTCCCAACCCTGTGCCGCCATGCTTCCGGGTGGAGGAGCCGTCTCCCTGGCTGAAGCCTTCAAAAATCGTTTCCAGCTTGTCAGTTGGGACCCCCACACCCGTGTCCGAAACCGTAAAATGAAGGACAACGGATGAATCCGTTGCCGCCTCAACCGCCACACGGACAGAGACGCTCCCTTCCTCTGTGAACTTAACCGCATTATTCCCTAAATTATCGATGATTTTCCTGAGACGCTGCGGATCCCCCGTCAAATTGGAAGGGATGCCTTCTCCGAAATCAAAGACCAATTCAAGCCCCTTTTCCCTTGCTTTAATCGCCAGTTTATCGATAACGCCCTTTAAAACCGGGCCAGGATCAAACGCCTTGTCTTCAATAATGATCTCGCTGGAATCGGCCTTGGAGAAATCCAGGATATTGTTCAGGATGTCCAGGAGAGAATCCGCTGATTTGAGGACCATGTCCAAATATTCTCTCTGCTCCTCGTCCAATTCGGACTCTGAGATGAGATGGGCCATCCCGATGATCCCGTTAAGGGGAGTCCGGATTTCATGATTAATATTGGCCAGGAATTCGCTTTTGGCAATATTCCCTGACTCAGCCCTGACTTTGGCTTCCAGCAGTTCCTTTGATTTGCTCTCCAATTTGCCGATCAATTCTCTGGCCAGTCTCATGGAAGCCACCGTCGTGTCTCTGAGCTTTTCGGCAGCCCGGGCCGTCAGAGAGATGTACAAACTGGCAAAATATATGCAGCAGAGCTTTGGAATTTCCAGGGAGAGGGGGAAGGAGCGGTGCTCAAAATATACCATGTACAGTAGCATTAAGATGTAAGTGAGTATGGACAAGTGGGCAAAGATCAAGACCCTCTTAAAGCTCGTATTGGTCTGATCCGCAACCCGGATCAACAATATGAAAAAAAGGAGGCTTTTATATCCCCCTGAATAATAAATGGCCAAAACAAAAATGAAAATATCGGTGGCCAGGAAGAAGATTCCTAAATCAAACTTCCCAGTCCTTCCGTAAAATAAATAGAGTAAGGCGGAAGAAAGTACCGCGTAGGATAGGGCGACGGCGCTGAAATCCAGGAACGGGATCCAGGAAAAGACTTTGAACACATAGTAGTTGTGTACCAGTATGAAGGAAGACAGAAGGGAAAAACCCAGAAGGCGCAACAAGGGAAGTTGGATTACGTTCAGACGATATTGAGCCTTTTCCTTCCTTTGTGCGATCTTATCAGGGTCCAGTTCCAATACGTTGGGGACCGTCCACATCTTCTCTTCCTTTCTACAACAGACTTCAACCGTCACTTAGATGGAGAAAAACCCAGGAGGCAGCCTAAATAACCTGTCAGCAATTTAAGATCATGTTTTATACCCGATGAAACAGCGTAGAAAACCTCCGACGTATAAAGTTCGTCTTCTGTTGGGGACGCGCCATAATTGATGAAGGCCTCTGTAATGATTCCAGGTTTGGCATTCAGGTAAATGGCCTGCCAGTCTTTAGGCAAGGCATTGATTTCGTCTTTTGTGCGGGGTTTCACGCCAATAAAACGGAGTTCACCTTTTAAAATATTGATCAGACCGGGAAGAAACTGGAGAAAAAAATGTTTGATAGTGCCTCTTCCCCTGGCTTTTCCTTTTGTTTCGCTGGGCGTAAAGCTCAATAGACGGAATGTGCGCCACAGCATTTCGTCTGTTTGGGCAGGGAGCCGAACCGCTTCTTCCGCGAATAGAAGCGGCCCGCGCCGGCCAATTTTCAGAACTAGCGCTGTCGCCAACAAGAGCGGCCATAAGACAATGAGCGAGCAGGCGGCTGCAAAACGGGAGAAGATTCCGCCGAATCGTGGTCCCAAATGGGTCTTAGAGAGCCCTCCCAAAATAAAACTCTCGGAGATGGACACAGCTGCGCCAAACTTGACATTGATCAGGCGATTTTTGTCAACAAGGACTTCATCCAACTCCAGACCTTCGCCCACATAGCTCCCAGGGAAGATTAACGAGTCGGTAACGGTACAGCCTGAATCGAGCATGCAGTCTTTTCCAATGGTCGCATGGGGTCCCAGTCTTGTCCCTTTGCCGACGCGGCAGTTTTCCCCGATGTAAACAGGTGGGTCGAGGGTTGCCGTTGGATGGAGTGTTACATTTCTGGACAGCCAGATCGCGTCATCTGCCTCTTTGCCCCCAAGAAAAAGGCCTTTAAATTTTTTGTCCAGAACCGCCGCTTGAGATGCCAGCAGATCAGCGTAAGTACACACGCTCAACGAGATTGCCACATCAACGGAGGATGATTTCCCTTGCCCTTTGGAAGCGAGATGGGTTTCAAAGGCCCCCTCATCGAGATCCTTTGGCAGGCTTTCCAGGATGTCCGGTGAAACCCATGCCCAACCTGTCCATTGTGGGTTATCTTGGCTTGTTGTTGCCGTCGCGTCGATTGGTCCAATGGGCGGAGCGAAAAACATTATCGGTTCAGCCGTGTGGGTCGCGGGTCTGGTCTGCGCCATGTCAAACTGAGGTAACCGGTCCGCATGGGCTAATAGGAGAGGTTCGGCAAGGTTTTCAAAATTCATGCCCTTCAGGATGTCATAGGGGTGTTCAGAGTCGTGCGCCAAGTGGAACCTGAACACACTTCCCCAGCGGGAACCATCTCCTAACAGTTTTTCGATTTTTTCTGGAAGATGACTCAGGACAAACTCAAACCGGGAAATTCCGCCCTCCACAAGGAACTCCACAACGTGCTGGATGAATGGGCGGTCTACCAGTGGAAGCAGCGGTGTTGGGTATCGTTCGTTCAGGGGTTCCATGCCTGGGCTGAGACCTGTTGCAATAATGACCGCTATCATAAGTTTAATCCTCCTCCTCTTCCTTCTTATCGGGTGGTTGAAAGTGTGAAGGCCTTATTTGTTCAAGCATGACCTGATAGAGAAAAACGCCATTCTCCACAAAATACCGCTTCCAAAGCCTGCCCGGTTCCTGTGTGAACCGATAAGGCCACTCCATCCCCGTTATCGAGAATCGGCGGTACAGCTCCTCTGCTACTTTTTCTCGGGTATCGCCTATGACACTGTTTTTAATAGGCCCCTTTTCCCAACAAAACCGCCGGAATTGTGCCTAAGAGCAGTTTGATATCGACCCAGATACTTTGGCTCTGAATGTATTGGACATCCAGTTCTACCTGTTCATCAAAGGGAATATCCCCCCGGCCGCTCACCTGCCAGATGCATGTGAGTCCCGGAATGACATCGAGCCTCCTGCGGTCCGATAGGGTGTATTCGGCAACTTCTCTGGGAACAGGTGGCCGGGGACCCACCAGGGACATATCCCCTTTTAGAACACACCACAACTGAGGCAGTTCATCAATGCTGAGCTTGCGGATGATTCTGCCGATCCAGGTAACTCTCGGGTCTTTTTTCATTTTGAAGGTGATGCTGTCTTCATGGTCGCTTTGTTCCAGTATGCTGTCTTTCAATGCTTCAGCGTTCACCAACATTGAACGGAATTTCGGAAAGGGAAATTCTTTCCCCCAGAGCCCGATACGGGTCTGCCAGAAAAGGACAGGCCCCCCGTCAGTCAATTTGATGCAAAGGGCTACACCGAGGAAGATGGGCCAGAGGCAAAGCAGCAGCGTGCCGGAGGCGAGGATGTCGATAAGCCTTTTGAGTGCCTTTGTGCCGCCCACGATGATAATCCAGGCATATTTTTTCCTCCAATAATGAAATCGATGCCCTAGTCCGCCCATTCCGCTTGTCTTAGAGCCATATCGGTGATAAAGCTCTTCCATGAGCTCATCACGCTGAGACCCCACTTTCTTAGATGATGTTTCTATCGATTTCATGTTCTATTCCCGAGTTTGAATTGATCATTAAAGAATTATGGTCGATAATGTCAACAGATCCTTTAAGTGCATTTCCGGAATAATGCTGATGCCCAGGCTGCATTTGATGCTGAATGGTCCCTATTACTGTGACGTTACCACAATCACACCGGCTTTTGAATAGAAATGTCCCAGGGCTTTGTTTCGGATCCGGCCCGGGAAATCGACCCTGTTATCAAGACTCATTTAACAGTGAAGAGCTTGAGTTTGGGTGCAGCGTTGCCCGTACCCGTTATTGCCTGAACCGGCTATCAGGTTAAGGACTTCAGCGGTTACGGCCACATAAACCATGGTGAGCGCACACATGTATACCAATTCATGGAAGTCAATCATTACCTGGATTCAAGCTCGGTCGTCACCGCCTGCTTTTAAGGGTGCTAGATTATTGACACCATAAGTGTGAAAATTGTATGTTTCACCGCATTGGAAAAAGCATCAGCGTGCTAATCGGACCGGCTGTGCCATAATTTGGGCGTTTGTCTTTTTGAGTTGGATTCTATTTGGGGAAGGGAAAGATGGTTTTCAGGACATGGGAAGAATCGGATGAAAAGGTTGTGGTAATCGAGTGTCCAGCTCGAGTCGATTTGAGTGTTGCGAAAGACCTCAGGGAAATAATAAAGGCGTCTGCCGAGCAGGGTAAATATCTTTTGGTGGTGGATATGGATAAAATGGTATTTATGGATTCCACCGGTCTGGGTGCGCTTGTTTCGCGTATTGCGGTAACCCGTTCGAATAATGGTGATGTCCGTCTTGCCTGTGTTAAAGAACCTATTCTCAAACTACTTGAGCTTACCCATCTGGATAAGATATTTCAGCATTTTGAAAGCGTCCAAGCTGCTGTTGATAGTTTTGAATGTTAGCTTGATTTCGGCAGGAACCGACTTGCAGCAACTGAGAAAATACCTTGCTTTTTTCTGATCAGCGCCCAAACGCTCATCAGAAAGCAACTGTGAAAATGGAGGGTTAGACGTCCATGCAGAGGAACCAGAAAAAGGACCTGTCTAAGTTCTATTTGCTCGAACCTGACTATGACCGGCCCATATTTGAGGTGCCCGGGAAAACTCAAGAGGATATACTTGAAAAACTTGAGTTCCTCTATGGCAATGAGGAAGCCAAACGGTCGTTTCAGGAATTAGAGAGGATCATGAAGGTCCATTATGCCCACAAACCTTCCGAGATGATTGAGCAGGAAAAAGAATTTGTTTCCTCTGAGCGATTTTCTGAAAAAGACGTTATCCTAATAACATACGGAGATTTAATCCAGGGTGACGGCCAGCTTCCCTTAGAGGTCCTGGCCGATTTTTCCGACAGATACCTCAAGGGAGGGATAAACACGCTCCATATCCTGCCCTTCTTTCCGTATTCATCGGATCGTGGGTTTTCGATCATCGATTTTGAGGAGGTAGACCCCAGATTGGGCACCTGGGAAAATATAGAGGCGCTTAAAGGAAGTTCCAAATTGATGTTTGATGGTGTCTTTAATCACATATCCTCAAAAAGCCGATGGTTCCAGGAGTTCTTAAATGGGAACCCTGAATACCAGGATTTTTTTACTACTTTTTCCACTAAGAGCGCCATTTCAGAAGATCATCTCAAATTGATTGTTCGGCCCAGGGTATCAGAACTGCTCACGTCTTTCAGCACGTTGAATGGCAAGCAATCGGTGTGGACAACATTCAGTCCCGATCAGATAGACCTGAACTTCAAGAACCCGAAAGTGCTTCTGAAGATGCTGGAGATACTCCTTTTTTACATCAGAAAGGGGGCCGACATCATTCGTTTGGATGCCGTGACATATTTGTGGACTGAACTGGGTACCACTTGCGTGCATCTGGAACAAACACATCTGGTCATAAAACTCTTTAGAGTCATCCTGGATGCTGTGGCGCCAAGTGTGTCGATCATAACCGAGACCAATGTCCCCCATGAAGAGAATATCCAGTATTTCGGGGATGGATATGATGAGGCACAAATGGTCTACAACTTTGCACTTCCCCCACTTGTTTTGCACGCCTTTCAGACAGGTTCTTCCGTGCATCTTACAAATTGGGCCTCTGGCCTGGAAAGGGTATCCGATGAGGCGACATATTTCAATTTCCTGGATTCCCATGACGGGATTGGAGTTAGTCCGGTAAAGAATATTTTGGCCGAAGACGAAATTGAGATGATGGCCTTGCGTGTATTGGAACATGGTGGGTTTATCTCTTATAAGGATAATGGGGACGGCACCTTGAGCCCATATGAATTGAATATAACCTGGTATAGCGCCATCAACAGGGAGGATTCAGATGAAAGTGAGGATCTCAAGATAAAACGCTTTATCGCTTCCAGATCCATTGCCATGGTAGTGATGGGAGTCCCCGGCATATATCTGCCAAGTATTTTCGGTTCCAGAAATGATGCGGATGCTGTAATAGAGGAGGGGGAGACCCGGAGTATCAACAGAAAAACATATCGGAAGGAAAGCCTTTTCGAAAGGCTGGATGATGCGGAGGGTTCCGCCCATAAGGTAGCCCGGGGTATGGAAAAGCTCACCCGGACCAGGATAAAGGAAAAAGCTTTTCATCCCAATGGAGAACAACGGGTACTCCATATCTCAGACGAACTTTTTGCACTTGTGAGAATATCCCCGGACAAAAAAGACAAAATCCTGGCCCTTACCAACATTGTCGGCAAGTTGCAGCCGGTTCGCATAACGTCGAGGGAAATATTCACCCAAAAGGAGTTCACCTGCTGCCGTGACATACTTTCCGGAAAAGACTTTTTCTTCACTGAAGGAATGCTTTCTCTGAGCCTTGAGCCCTACGAGGTTCTTTGGTTGAAATGCAGTTGAATCTTTTACGCTGATGCCATAGCGGGTTGTCATCCATGAAAAAAATTGATTTTGATTTGAAGCAGTACGAGGCGGATTTTGAAACCCTTCGAGGCTACGAGGAGGACGCTTTAGCGGACCTTGAAAGGGTGGAAAAACTTGATGAATGGCAGCCCACCGATTATGAGCGTTACTTCCTGCCCGGTTTGCGTCTGACGGGAATCAGAGACAAGAAACGGATTGTATTGCAGAACGTGGCGGATCTCCATATGCACACACAGTGGTCCGATGGAGACGATTTGGACAAGGTTCTGGACAGTGCACTGGAAAATGGTCTTGATGCCATCGCCATTACGGACCATGATGAAATTGACGGTGCCATGGAAGCCAGACGGCGCGCACACGAACGGCGTCTGCCACTGGCCATAGTTCCGGGTACGGAGGTGTCCTCAAGGGAGGGACATATCGGCGGACTGTTTGTCATGAAAAAGATTCCCAAAGATCTGAGTGCCGCTGAAACCGTGGCGTGTATTCACCAGTCAGGCGGAATCGCCGTGGCCCACCACCCCTATTCACCCAGATGGCTGAACAGACTGCTGGGGGTCCAACTGGGGTGCGGCGATCTGATCAAAGATGTACCCTTTGATGCCATCGAGTGCACCAACGCGGTTCCGGGTTCAGGTGTCAAGTACAACATTGCCGCCATTGACGCCATGCGAAAACAGAATGTGAGCGTGGCCGTTACAGGGGGCAGTGATGCGCATGCCGCATGTTTTGTGGGCAAGGGAAAGACTTACTACGGCGGTAACGAAGGCATTTTATCCCTTTATCACTCACTTCAATTGGGCTTCACCCGTGGAGCCGAGGGGTACTGGCGGACACAGGAAAAAATCCATTACTATACACGGCTGATCATGGCAATGATCCGAAATGCTTATCAAAAGAAGGGGTCCGTAAATTAGCTAGGGATAAGGGGAAATATCAGCCAAACTTTTTCAATCCTTTCTCTGCGCCAGCCATGTCTTTTGCAATCTGAAAAAGCGGCATGACTTTGGTGATGCTGAGCATTTGCCTCACATTGTCGGGAAGGTTACACAAAATACAGCTTTTCCCATTTTTTGAGACATGTTTTTGAATCTTAATCAAAAATCCAATCCCTGAGCTATCAATAAAATCAAGACCCTCCAGATCCAGGATGCAGTTTTCTCCGCCAATATCCGTCAATATGGAATCTCTATTTATTCTTTGAATCTCCGGGGCATCGAGCCTGCCAAAAAGGCTGACAGAAACATAACCGGCTCTGGGCTCAATGACAAAATTTGAGGGGCTAACGGCATTTTTTTCTTTCAGTTGTTGCAACACTTCTTCCACATCTTTAAAGACCCCCTTGGAAAAAAGATCCCACACTCGATTCAGCTTAAAGAAATGGACCAGTTCTGGGCCAACACCTACCAGATGAACAGCCTTTCCGCCTGTCGTGTCACGGTTCCAGATTTTTGCAATATAGCCGAGACCCGAGGAATCAATAAACCGGGTCTGGTCGAAATCAAGCACAACGCTCGTGGCTGCCCCCAATTGTTCTTTCAACTTTTCTCTGGATGTTTCAAGGAAGGGCGCATCAAGACGTTCCGGGAACATGATCTCGGCTATATTGCCTTTGAGGGTTGCTGTCTCTCCCATACGCCTATCGCCTTGAGACGGATCATTTCCATGTGACAATCTGTAACGAAAGCGCCGGTATCGATAATACATGATAGCGGGCCATACCATGATCCCGAACTTGAAAAACCCCACAAAATAGCGTTTGATCAGGCGTTTGGGATCCTGGGTAATGCGAAAGATCCATTCCAGTCCGGATTTCTGCATCCACTCAGGGGCCCTGGAAACCGTCCCAACGATGAATTCGTATGTGCCTCCGATACCTATGGACACGGGGACCTTCAATCTGTCCCTATTCCTGTCAAACCATACTTCCTGTTTGGGATTGCCAAAGGCTAAAAGCAGGATATCGGCCCCCGATCTGTTGACTTTATCTACAATCCGCTCATCCTCCTCTTCGGCCACAGCGATGGCCTCGCCTTCCACATGAACAAAGGGTGAATAGATGCCCGCAATTTTCAGGTCCGGATAACGACCTTTGAGCTCGTCCGCCGCCTGCTCTGCCACATCTCCTCGCCCACCCAGTAAAAAGAGGGATTTCTGGCGTTTTGCTGCTTCTTTCGCCAGTCTCGGGACAAGATCCGCACCCGTCACCCGCTCTTTCAGCGGAATGCCCAACAGCCTGCTGATCCATACAAGGGGCATACCATCTGCCGTCACCAAATCGGCTCGTCTTAAAATATCGAGGAGTTCGGGGTGACGGATGTTTTTAAGGCGCCAGGACAGGGTATTGACAACAAAGTCGACGTTTACCGTTGCCACTTGACGGGCGCGTCCATCAGTGGCGTAGTCATCGACCATGCTGAAAATGGATGAGATGGCCTCATCCATGCTAAGATTGTCGATCGGTATTCCTAAGACGATGATGGTATCCCGGTTCATAGGTCACCTCCAGTTTTACTTATGGACAGGCGCTTCGTATAAAGGTAAATGTTCGTCCGGAACATCGTTCAATCTCGGGCTCTTGGCATCTTTTTCAGAAAGGCCCGGGTTTTCGACGGGCCAGACAATATCTATGGTCGGGTCTGACCACAAAATCCCATACTCATCCCCCGGGGTGTAAAGATCGGTGCATTTGTATATGACATCCGCAGTTTCGCTCAGGACGCAGAAGCCATGGGCAAACCCTCCGGGAATGAAGAGTTGACGCTTGTTTTTGCCCGTGAGGAGAGTGCCGGTCCAGCGACCGAAGGTAGGAGAACCTTTTCTGATATCCACGGCAATGTCAAGAATTTCTCCGGCGATAACATAAACCAGTTTGGCCTGCGGGTGTTTCAGCTGATAATGAAGACCGCGAAGGGTGAATCGCCGTGACTGGGAGTGGTTGTCCTGCACAAAAACCTGATTGACGCCTGCCTCAGCATACTTGCCGGTGTGGTAGGTCTCCATAAAATAACCCCGGTCATCCTCAAACACCATGGGTTCGATTAACAAAACTCCCGGAAGAGATTTTTCGGTAAATTTCAAAGTCATTATTTTCTATCTCCCCTTTGGTACGATTTCCGTATAAAACCGCACCCCTAAAGTAATTCATGGAAAATTCACTACGGATATATGGTGTTTATGGGACAAAAGATCGGATTGATGATACCGATACGGTGATAACAAGTAAAGACCAAACTACCGGAGAAGACCATATTAGGCAACCTGACCATGTTGTTTAGGGGTTCTCGTACATCCCCTGGTTGAAATGATTGAGAGAATGTTCCGACACGACGAGTATTGTGGCCGTAAATGTACATGAAGACAGTCTCAAATGAGGCTGAAATAAGCAATATGTTGACCAAATCCTTGATATGGTATAATCAATCTATAGACGGTCAGCGGATCGGCCGGAAAGTCGCCAGGGACTCAACAGTCGGCGCGGGTGCCGAGAAAATTGGTTCAACGGACCGGCATTAAACCTTTTCATTCCGTAATGCCCCAATCTGGCGCTTGAATCGATGCGCTTGTGTTAGCTTTTTCCCTCTTGAGAGAAGACGGAAGCGATTTATTTTCTCATACCTTCTAAACGCAGGTATTCCTAATGGCCATTGCCGGCGCCAACGGCGTATTTCTACAGGGGACCAAGAAGAACAAGCCCATCGATATTTTCAGGTTTCTGAAACGAAATATCGTCCTCATTATTGTCATCGGCAATTTCGGCTTTACACTCCTGGCGCCCTTTGCCTTTTTGGGCATCAAGCCATTTTATGAAGCCTCCGCCGAACTCAAGATAGAACCCGTGGTGTTGTCTATTACCGGAAAAGACGAGGGAACTTCAATCCTCCAGCAGTACAGGGATTTCATCTTGACCCAGGCCAACCTAATGCGGAATCCTTCACTGCTGCAGACTGTTGTCGAAAGGCTCGAACCCGAAGCCAAAAACGCCCTCTTTCCTCCAGATCTTCCGGCAGAAAGATGTGCCATGCTGCTTTCATCGAGATTATTCATCAGACCCATAACCGGGACCTTCCTCATGGAACTGGCCATTCAGGGGAATACCCCCGAAGGTTTGGCGCCCGTCCTGAACAACATCATGGATGTTTACAAGGAGAACTCGGACGCCGAAAAGCGGTCGCAAAACGACAGCCGACTCGTCTACCTTCGTTCGGAGCGGGACACGTTAAATGATAAGATTGTTGCCAAACAGAAAATGCTGCGGGAGCTGGCTCTACTGACCAATACCAGCAGCTTCAGCGAACAGTTCAATTTCTACTTCAAAAAAGCGGAACAGTTGCAGAAGGCACATGTGGAGCTCTACCTTCAGCTGGTGGAGGCAGAACATCTCTTTGTGCAACGAAAGAAAGAGAAAGAAGAAATCTCAAAACTCTCCATGGAACCGCAAGTGGAGGAAATGGTGGCCAACGACTGGGGGCTTGATTCGACCCAGTCCTGGACCTATCAACAAATGCAGGCGATGCGCTCCACACTGGATGGGTTGACCGAAGAAAACCCGGAGCGCAAGTACACGGAAGCGCGCATGAAATCCATGCGGAAATACGAGCTGGACATGACCGATGAAGTCCGCAAGCTGGGGAGGAAAGTAATTTATGGCAAACGAGAGTACGATCTGGATAAGAGACTGATTGAGGCAAAATCGAAATACGAGAGTATCAGGACTTCCATGGAGGATATCTCCCTGAAACTGGACGCGGCGCAAAAAGTGGCCGGTATCAATTCACAACGTCTCATCATGGGAGAACAGATTCAGGCCGAACTGTCAAACATGCGGGAACTCCTGTTCGGGTATGAAAACCGAATCAATGAGTTGATGGTCCAGAGCAATGTGCCCAGCCGCATATCCATTTACACGAGGGCCAGAAAGCCCTTGTCGCAGGCCGGAAGCAACGCCAAAAAGCTTTTCATGGTGTGCCTGGTTCTACCCTTTGGTGTGGTCACATTCATCCTTTTCGCCCTCGATATCATGGACAATCGTATTACAAGCCCGAAAAACATCGTCAGCGCCCTGGGGTATCCTTCCACTTGGCCCATATCCAGAGCACCCGTGGGGGTTCCCTTCTCAAGGGTGACGCTGGACGCTCCCAACTCCGTCACCAGCAAGGCGCTGAGAAGCCTGGCAATGCGCATATACCGTGATTCGACCCTCAACAATACAAAATTGTTTCTATTTAACGGCGTTGATACAGGATGCGGGGTTACGGAAATCATATTGAACACGGCGCACCACCTGGGGCAAATGCTCCCCAGCGTTCTGGTGATCGAGGCCACATCCTTCCATCCAACCATGAGAACCCTGCTCAACATTGCCCCCGAACACCCTGGGTTGTCCGAAGTTCTGACTGGAGCTACAACCTTTGGGAATGCCGTCTATACCGATGAGGAGAGAAACGTCAACTTCATTTTCTCATCACTGCCCCCTCACGCGTTTGAATCGAGCCTGGTCTCTCAGTACGTTCTGGCGGAAGCAAAAAAACAATTTGATATTGTTCTCATCGACTCCACCCAGATCATGCAGAGTGATTTCACCGAATACCTCGCCATGCATTCGGACGTGTTGATTATGGTCATTCAAGGCGATCGCACCCTGTATCGATCTGTCCGTGAAATCGCCCAGTTTTTCATCCGGTTGGAGATTTCAGCCCTTGCCCCGGTACTCAACTGGGGTGGTGCGAAGTTCACGACCAAGCTGGAAAGATTCCTGGAAAAACCTTATTTGCGGTTTATTCTCGACAGGCTGAGTGATCAGAAACCCGATCGTAAACCATAGATTTCGAGTTTCGGCATGCCCGGCAACATCATCTGCCTTTTAGCCCTTTACGGCTGCATTCCCATGGTTCTGTACTGCTTCACAAAGTACAGACCGGAAAAAGCCGTCATCATCTCCTTTTTCGGTGCGCTCATGTTTCTTCCCATGGCGCAATTGAACATTCCGCTCATTCTCTATACCAAAATGACGGCAACGGCCATCGGTGTCATGATCGCCATCAAGGTGTATGATCCCGACAAACTGGAAGGTGCGGCCATCCACCCCGTTGACATCCCGATGGTTTTCTGGTGTCTGTCCGGATTCATCGCTTCCATCACCAATGGTCTGGGGCCCAAAGACGGGATCCAGGAAGCCTTCAACACATTCACGATCTGGGGAATTCCCTACTTGGCCGGACGTCTCTATTTTTCAAACGCTGAAGGAATGAAACTGCTCTGCCGGGCCATTTTTGCCGCTGGGCTTATTTATGTACCCTTCGTGCTGTTTGAACTCAAAATGAGTCCACAGTCGCACCGAATTCTTTACGGTTATATGCAGCATGACTTTTCACAGGTGATTCGGGGGGGCGGTTACCGGCCAATGGTTTTTATGGAGCACGGCATCATGCTGGGGACCTGGATATGTATGGGGGCTCTGGTCGGTTTGTGGTGTACCATAACCAAAGCATTTCCCAAAAAGATGTGGCGGGCGCCCACATTACTCCTGACCGTTGCCCTTGCCGGTACGGCAGTGGTCTGCAAGTCATCGGGTGCTTTAGGCTTGATGCTTTTGGGCTTATTGGTGCTGGTCATTTCATGGAAACTCAAAATCGGGCTTCTGGTATGGTTCTTGCTAATGGTCCCAGCCGCTTATGTGGGCACCCGGGCCACCGGATACTGGGATGGGCAGAACCTGGTGAATTTTATCACTGAAAAATTCAGCGAAGACCGGGCCCAATCCCTAAAATTCCGATTTGAAAACGAAAATATCCTTGTGGAAAAGGCCCTGCAAAAGGCGGTTTTCGGATGGGGAGGCTGGGGCCGTTCAAGGGTGTATGATGAAGATTCAGAGGAAGACAAAAGCACTACGGACGGGTTCTGGATTATCGCTCTGGGAACTCGGGGATATTTCGGCCTGTTTTCAGTGACGCTGGTTTTGATAATGCCAACTTTCCTTTTCCTGTTGAAATGCCCTCCCAGGCTCTGGGGCAAACCCGAATATGCCCCAATTGCGGTAATCTCTTTGATTCCACTGTTGTTTATGATAGATTGCCTGCTCAATGGCATGATCAATCAGGTCTATATCATATTTGCTGGTGGCGCATCGGGTTTGCTGGCCAAATATGGCATCGAAGCGCTGGAGGATTCGGGTAGACCTGAAAAAGATGGCGCAACCGAACTCCCTGCCCGCCATCGAGGTGATCTTCGGGTGCCGCGTCATCTGGGTCTTTTGCCCATCCCGGGTTCGGAGAAGGGCGGTGCATCCGCCGGGCCCGGTGTTCGAGCCCTTGCAAAACCCGCGTTGAACGAAAATGGCCTTGGCACAAGGATCGGATTGGCCGAAAAAGGGGATGGCACCTCCGGATCGTCGGCGTCTTCCCCCAGCAGGCAGGACGTCGGCTCGTTTCATTTGGACGCGAAAGTGGAACAGGGCCGTCGACCCAACGTCAACGTCCGGCCGTTGGGCATCGGGGCCCCCAGGAGCCTTCGAAATCCTTTTAACGTTCTGGCGGGACCGATGCCTCGCGGACTGGGGACGCTTGTGGAAAAAACGTCGTTAGAAGGTCAAAACAAAGCGGCCTCGGAGGCCTTCCGGGACGACAGGAACATGAAACGGAAGGTGCGGGGCGATCTGCACGGCACGTAAAACGGCTTCAACGGTCTAATTGGATGAAAAAATTTGAAATTGAAGGCAAATAAGAAAAACGGCCGTTACTTTGTGACCTTTTTCTCCAAACCCCTAACGGTGTTGTGGATCGGGGGAATTTTGTTGTTGATTGTCACATCCCTTCTGCCTCAGGCCGGTATTTCCGAAATTGATTCCGGTTTTGGGAAAGATAAACTTGCGCGCATCATTGTTTTTCTGGTTCTGGCATTTTATCCGGCGGCTTTTTTCGCTTCCATTCGGTTGGGCCTGATTACATCCACCTCCATCGCCCCTCTTGGTTTTTTACTGGAGCTGGCGCAGCGATACGTTCCGGGAAGACATTTCTCTCCCGGAGATATGATTGCCAACAATGTGGGCGCTGTGCTCGGTATCGTACTGGCCCTCGGGATACGGTTCTTCTTCAGAACCGGCCAGAAGGGGGTCCATTTTAAAACCCGTTCGCCCAGGATGCCCATTACGGACTCGGAATATGAAAAAGAAGGAGATTTAGAGGCTGACGGCGATGCTGCAAAGCCTTTTAAAAAAAAGTGGAAATCCAAACTCATCATTTTCTCTTTGCTGGTGGCGATCGCCTACATCGCCTGGGTAATTTTTTTGCAGTATAAACCCGGACAGAAGCCGGGGCCACCCCTTCGGATGACACCAGCAAATCAGGAAGCCGCTCAAAGCGGATCCCGTGAAGCACCGAAGCCGACTCCCGGACTGACTCCGGACGATACCTTCAAGCCTGAACCCATATCTGCACCCCGCTTTTCAGAAAATCCACCCTCGCTTTCTGCTGAAACCGGGCCTCAGGCACCCCCGGAAAAGCCCCAAACTGAAGAAAAACCCAAGATTACTGAGGTGAAGGAACACATCCAGCAAGCCGCCGCTGCTCCGGAAACGGCGGCTGCCCCGGAAAACGCCTCAGAACCACCCTACTCCGCGCCATCTGAACCCAAAGGCTTTTCCCTTCGACTGGGAGCATTCCTCGAGAAAAAGAATGCGGAAGGCCTCGTTTCGGATCTGAAAGAAAAGGGATATGAACCCTATATTTTTGAGGCGACTGACGATAAGAAGCGAAGGTGGTTTGCCGTGCACCTCTCAGACCATGAGACCCTTGACGCTGCCGGCGCGGCCGCTGCCGTTTTCAAGGACAAAGAAAAAGCCAAAGTGATCATCACCCGTAAGGATTCCCTCAAACCGGTAAAGGACGCCGTGCAGAAATAAAAGGGAGAACCCTTTAAGGAGAAAGGGAATGGAAACCAACCCTAAGCTGAAGGTGTTGCTCGTCATGGAGCAATGCAACCCGGAATGGGCTTCAGTGCCCCTTGTGGGGTACAATTTCTACCATGGAATCCGAAAACGGGTCCATACGACCCTGGTCACCCACGTGAGAAATGAAAAGGCCCTTGAGAAAGTCCGGGAAGACCTTGAAATCGTATATATTCATGAGAGCGAATGGGTAAAAAGGTATTACGGGGTTGTCGCCCGAATGACGTCTAAGGGAGGGGTCAACTGGCCGCTTCAGCACGCGCTGTCATACCCTGTTTACGGGGAGTTCAACCGTCAGGTGTACAGACGGTTCGCCCGGCGCGTCATACAAAAAGAGTATGATGTGGTCCATGCCATGACCCCCATTCTTCCCCGGTATCCGGTCAAGCTTTTAAAGGCCTGCCGCGAGGTGCCGTTTCTTTTGGGGCCGGTGAACGGGGGTGTTCCCTTTCCAGAAGGGTTCACGGAGGTGGCGCGGAAAGAATTCGCCCGTTTCAATTTTCTGCGGATCTTTTCAAGAATGCTGCCGGGTTACGCGGACACCTACAAGCATGCGGACAGGGTCCTGGCAGGTTCCACCTACACAAAGAACATGCTGAAGGACCTCTTCGACATTGATGATCATATGACCCTCTTTTATGAGAACGGAATCTCCAGGGACTTTGTCGGAACGCCCCGGAAGAGTACCCCGGAAACGCTGCGGCTGCTGTTCGTGGGCAGACTGGTCCCGTACAAAGGTGCTGATATGGTAATTGAATCCCTGTCCCGTTTGGGTGACCGGGTCAGAAGCGGGATTCACTTAACCATCGTGGGCGACGGTTCCGAAAAGGAAAGTCTTGAGAAACAGACCCGAGATCTGGGGCTCGAACAGACGGTAACGTTCACGGGCTGGATAGACCAGAATGAAACGGCCCGTTACTACCGGGATTCGGATCTTTTCTGTTTCCCATCGATCAGAGAGTTCGGTGGGGCCGTTGCCCTGGAGGCGATGGCCGCGGGCCTTCCGTGCATTGTGGCGGATCATGCCGGACTGGGCGAGTATGTGACGGAAGAAACCGGATTCAAGATCAAGCCTGTTTCAAGGGAATTCCTTGTCAATGAACTGTCCGATAAAATCGCGGTCCTGTTCGAAAACCGAGATCTGCTTTGCCGGATGTCGGTAAAGGCCATTGACCGGGTTGGGGAATTTGAATGGGAGAGAAAAGCGGATCGCCTGGCTGAAATTTATGGGGAACTGGTTGAGGAAAAGGCTAAAGTGAAAAATGCGGTGGGGCAGAAGATTGGAACAGACCGGAAAAATTAAAATTCACGGTTACTGGCCAAGGAGTCTCCGCCGTATGTGCGCCGTTTTTCATTTTCTACCCTCAGTCATGCCGAGCTGCCTTCTGACCATCTTTATGATCTTGCTCCCCGTGGTTCGTGCTGCTGCGGAAAGACCGCTAAATAACCCCTTTCCCATGGGCATCAACCTGACTTCTGTGTGTTACTGGTCCACTGAAAATCCCTTTTTGGACGTCTTCAAGCAATCTCAGGTTTTTCAGGCGCAGCGTAGAGGAGCCCCATACGGCGAGGGGGGGGCGCTGGATCTTGATGGGAAAGGCTGGGTTAAAAGCCTTGAACCCGGTCAATGGGCGGATACCATTATCTGCCGTGAAGGCGGGCACTACTGGGGAGGGGAGTATATCTGTCTGTACGACGGGAACGGGAGAATTGAATTCGATTTTGACGCGAAAGTCAAAAACCGGCAAGACGGCCGGATCACCCTTCAAGTCTCCCCTTCACCCGCCGGTATGGTGCTGAAAATTGTAGAAACCGACCCTCTGGATCCCATTCGCAACATTCGACTCATTTTTTCCCGGTTTGAAAAGACCTTCGAGAATCTGGTTTTTCAACCTGAATTTCTGAAACGGTGGGAAGGGTTTAAAACCATCCGTTTCATGGACTGGATGGGCACCAATAATTCACCGGTGGAAACCTGGGCGGATCGGCCCCTGCCGGATCAGCAGACGCAGGAGGGTGAACGGGGCGTCGCCCTTGAATACATGATTCTTCTCGCCAACAGGCTGAAAGCCGACCCATGGTTCTGCATGCCCCATGGGGCAAGCCACGATTACGTGGCAAATTTCGCGGCAATGGTTAAAGATCGGCTGGACCCCTGGCTTAAAGTCTATGTGGAATACAGCAACGAGGTCTGGAATTCCAGTTTTCAGCAGTCGGAATACGCCCGGCGCATGGGTCTTGGGTTGGGTTTAAGTGAAGACCCCTTTGAAGCCGGGTTGCTTTACTATGCTCGGCGCGCAAAAGAGATCTTTCAAATATGGGAGGATGTTTTCGGCGGTTCAGAGCGCCTGGTTCGGGTTTTGGCGGCTCAGAGCGCCAACCCGTGGACAAGCGAGAGAATTGTCGGTTTTGAAGATGCCTTCAAATCCGCCGACGCACTTGCCATTGCGCCCTATTTCGGCGGTGAATTGGGGAACCCCGAAACGGTGGCTGAAGTCCTCAGCATGTCGCTTGATGGGGTGCTGGCGAAATGTTCGAGTGATATTGCCGAAAACCGCGAAACGGTCGTCCGACATGCCGCCGTGGCCAAAGGGCACGGCTTGGATTTAATCGCCTATGAAGGGGGGCAGCATCTCGCTGGAACCGGGGGTGCTGAAAATAATGAAGCACTTACGGAACTTTTCATCGCTGCAAACCGCGATCCCCGAATGAAGCAACTCTATTTGGAAGCCCTGGAGGGCTGGAAAGAGGCCGGGGGCGGAACGTTTGCAATATTCGCATCCATGAGCCGATACGGAAAATGGGGCAGTTGGGGCCTTCTCGAAGACCGGGACCAGGACCCCTTCCGGGCACCCAAATATCAGGCCGTCCTTGAATTCATGGGGAGAACCTCAAACCCAATATTGCCCCCCATTCTTGACGGCCCGGGGAAGGCGACAATGGGCTTATCTCTGTTGGAACCGATGCCCTATATGTTGTGGTTCCATTAATCTTGACGCAAGGCGCATTTGCCTTATACTGACCTTATCGTTAGGGCACCGGCGACAGGTGGGAACTGAAATGCATGAGGAAAAAGTTCAGACTTTGGATGTTCCCGGTAACGGCGGGAGTTCGACGCTGGGCCGTAAAATGGCCATGGGCTCCGTGGTGGGAATGGCGGCCACCGGTGTCTATCTGGTCAGCCGACTGTTGCTGGTACCGATAACCCTTCATTATGTTTCGCTGGCCCACTACGGGCTGTGGTCGGTTTGTTTCATTGTCCTTTCCTATGCGGGGATGAGCGCATTCGGCGTTCAGAACGCCTATGTCAAATATACGGCGGAATACAGCGTCAACAACGATGTCGATTCCGTCAACGTCCTCATGAGCTCCGGGTTGACCGTGATGGGGATGGTATGCGCGGCGATTTTTGCCGCCATTTTTTTGGGGTCCCATTTCATCATGGAGTGGTTTCACGTGGACCCGGCACTTCGAGAGCTCTCTGAAGTGATGATCCTGGGCACGGCGGCGGCCTTTCTGGTGGAATTGTGGCTTGGTGCATTCAAGTTCTTTCTGGAAGGATTGCAGGAGATCGCCCTTGCCCGAATGATCTGGCTGGCGGCTACCCTGGTAGAAGTTGGCCTCGTGATCGGTTTTCTGGTTAAGGGGTACGGAATCAAGGGGGTCATGTACGCTTACGTGATCAAGACCTTTTTCGAGATGATGTTGGATACTATTTTTGCGTTTCGCCGTTTCAGGGGGCTGCGAATCCGCCCCATGCTCAAGCGGGAGGCTTTTGATGCGCTGTTCGTATTTGGAGGAAAGGTGCAGGCTTTGGGGGTTCTGGGCATCTTTCTGGGGACCTTTGACAGGATTGTGGTCACCGCCATTCTGGGACTGAATGCCACGGGACTTCTGGAAGTGGGCCGAAAATTGCCCTTTACTGCGCGAAGCATTACAGGTGCGGCGTTTGCACCGTTTTTGCCGGCCGCCTCTTCCCTCGGGCACTATTGGGAAGAAAGTCCGCGGCCAAAGGTTCCAGAGAAACTGAACAAATACGGCAGGCTCTGCGCCCTGACGGTGGTGGTCTCCATGGCAGGCGCCATTCCTTTTCTGGCCATGGGCATGGGAAAAAGCGGAATATCCATCTCGAACCCCCGCGCCTGGATCATGGTGATCTGCGGTCTGTCGGTTCTGTGGCCTGGAATTCCCCTTTTGAAATGGTTTCGGCAGTTCATGAAAGGTGGGGAGAGATTGGTGGCCGAGGAGACCAAGGCCATCTATCTCAACGGTTGCCGCCACATCAATCTGATCAACTTCATCCTTTATGCCTTCATTCTTTGCGCCGCGCCGCAGCTGCTCCTGGCGTGGGTGGGGCCGGGTTATGGCAGCGCCATACCCATCACCTGGCTGGTGGCGGTGATGAGTATCGTCCACCTGGCCACGGGGGTGGGGACGTCCATTTTCAAGGGTGTCAATCGAACCGGCAGGGAGTTGGAATACACCCTGATTCAGCTCTTTCTGGCCCTGATCTGGATTCCGGGACTGACCTACGAGGGTGGGTTGCTGGGGGCCGTTGCGGGGACGTTGATCAGCATAGTCGTGCCGAGCTTTTATTTCATCCAGCGGACCAATGTGGCCTTTCGAATTCCATTTCGGGAGTACTGTGCCGCGACCCTGCTGCCGGGTATGGCGGCTCTGATCGCGGGTGCCGTGGTGTTTACGGGGCTTCGTTTGATGCCCGGACTGAGTCGTTGGTGGACCGTGGGGGAGATTTTCGTCGCCGGGGGGATCTATCTCATCATCGTGTTCTTGATCCTGAAACGATGGTTTTTGAGCCCCCGGGAATGGGAGACCCTGTTGAAACCGTTCCTGAAATTCATTCGGCACAATCCGGCCGTGAAAAAACCCGATTCTGAAGAAACAGATCCTATGGCGTGAGGTGGCTATGGAACCAAAAGATATTACCGTTGTGTGCTGTGTGGAAGCGGGTCCTCTGGAATTGATGGCCGTCCGCATGGTGGAGAGCCTCAGGCGTTTTGGAGGGCGGTTCTCCCGCATGGATGTGTTTGCGGTGACCCCCCGGTTCGGGGCGCCCCTCCTTAAACGTACCCGGCAGGCATTCGAGACCCTGGACGTCCACTACCTGCGATTCCCCGCACGGGATCCCTACGGATGGAACCATTTCATGAACAAGCCCCGCGCACTCCGAAAGGTGGAAGAACTGACGCAGACGGAGTGTGTGGTCTGGCTCGACAGCGATATCGTTTTGCTGGGGGAACCGGAAGGGTTGCTCCTGGGTGACGGGGAGGATATTGCCGCCTGCCCGTCGGACAAAAATCTGGGTACGAGCGGCCAGAAGGATGAAAACGAGCCCTACTGGGCCGCCATATGTCAGGCGCTGAAAATTGATATGGAATCCCTTCCATGGATTACAACGGAGTTGGAGCAGGCGCGGATCCGGCTTTATTGGAACAGCGGCGTGTTTGTCTATCGCCGGGGGTTCCAGTTCTCCAGCTCCTTTTTCGACACGTGCGCGGAGATGCTGGAGGCAAGGATCGCCTCCAAAAATGCCGGTATCTTCTTTACGGATCAGGTCGCACTCGGGCTGACGGCACACCGGAAAGGGATGGGATACCGCAACCTCCCCTATTCCCACAACTTCATTTTGGGGAGCAAACTGGAGCAGCCTGTGTCCCGGGAGGCCCTGAAACAGGCGCGCATCTGCCATTATCATGATTTCATGTGGCCGGCCCATTTCGATGAGATGCGAAGCTTTCTGGATGAGAGTCATGCACAAGTATCGCAGTGGCTGAAAGGCCTGGGGCCCCTCCGGAACCCGTCCTCTTTTACCACAAAGGTGGCCGCCAGCCTTTTGCAGCGGTTTCGAAAACGGAAGTTCGACCGCATTGCGGAGGCATGCAAGCGGTTTTGACAGGCGGTCTTTTTGAAGCTGGTCTGCCGTGTTGTTCGGGTGACACCCATCCCGAAACCCATCAGGGTTGCGGGGAATGTTCCAGAGAGGCGTGCAGCGAAAGGGAGAAGAACATGATGGAAACTCGGCTCGCCATGGTGCAGTTCGGGGATTATCGGGCGGCAATGAATGCCCGGGAGCGAAACGAACCGGAGGTGTACCGCGCACAGTACGCCAGTATGGACGTGGTAAGCAGCATTGTGCGGGACGGACAATGCCTGGTGGTCTGCCTCGATACGGACCCCTACGACGAAGTCCGGGGGAATTTTCACCTGATCGGCGGCCGATTCGATCCCAGGTCCGGCGGTTTCAAATTCATAAGAGAGGCCCGGCGTTCCAGTCTTCAAATTGTGCGTCACTTGGCGGGCTTTTCCCCTTCCCACGTGATCATCCGGGCTCCCGGATGGGTGATGGAGGGGATTGGTAGCTGGGTGTTGCGTAGAAAGATCCCTCTGCTGCCCCTTTTCGCGGACTTCTTTTACACACGGGGATTGAAGGACAAGGTCAAGAACTTCCGTATCGTCCGGCTTTTGAATGACGCTCGGATTCCCTTGGTGGCCAATCATAACTATCCGGCGTGTCTTTCCATGGTCCGTGCCGGAGTTCATGCCCGCAAGGTCGTCCCCTACGACTGGGTGCCGGTCCGTCGACCGGAAGAATCGCCCGAAAAGTATCTTGAACCGGAGGACCGGCCCTTTCGTCTCTTTTATGCCGGTTCCGTATCCAGGGACAAGGGGGTGGGAGACCTCATTGAAGCGGTTCAATACCTGACCGATGAGGGGATGGACGTTCGTGTTGAGATCTGCGGCGGCGGTTCGGAAATGGAGGACCTTTCCCGCCTGGCCCGGTCAAAAGGGGTTGGAAAAAGAATGGTCTTTCACGGCATGACCCCCAACCGTGAGGTCCTGAAGAAGATGCGTGCCGCTCATTTGACGGTGGTCCCCAGCCGTCACGAATACCCGGAAGGCCTGCCCAATGTGATCTATGAAGGATTTGAAACGCGCACCCCCGTCATCTGTTCGGATCACCCCACTTTTGTGATGCGCCTGAAAGATGGCGTGGGATGCCGAATGTTTCCGGCCAAAAACCCCAGGTCGCTGGCCGATGTTGTCAAGGCTGCCCTGTCAAATCAGGAAGCCTATGCGACCCTTTCAAAAACAACTCTGGAGGCCTGGCAGGGAATTCAGGTACCCGTTACCTTTGATGACCTTTTAGAGGAATGGATCCGCTCTGTATCGGAGAAACGCGTGCCCCGGGTCCTACGCCACAGCCTGGCGGAAAGCCCCCTGCCGGATGTGCGGTAGATACCCTTTCCCCATGGAGGACCCATGGACGATCTGTTCGCTCTGAATTTTCATACCCTATTTGAAAACCACGATCAGATTAAACTGCATGTGGAATCCCCCCTTTTGTTGGTGGCCTTCCTGTTTTGTTTTTTCGCCGTTCTGACCCTCTTAGGCTTGCGACGTCACTCAAAAGACGTGCCTTTTTCCGTACCCCAAACGGACCATATGAAAGGTATTGCCATCCTGATGGTTCTGGTGGGCCATCTGATCGGTCATGCCCTCGCAGATTATCCCAGCTTGCAACCCTTTCGCCATCTCGGATCTGTGGGGGTGACGGTGTTTCTGGTGCTGTCGGGATATGGGCTCAGTCAATCCCTTAAACGAAAGGGAATTCAGGGGTTTTTCTTTCAACGCGCCACGCGCATCTATATTCCGGTATTCCTTGTGATGGTGCCCGAGGTGTTGCTCACCCATTTCCTTCTGACTCCCGAAGCCAGTTTGCCCCGAGAGTTTGCCCGAATTGTGGTGAACCTGCCTGCCGTGGACCGAAACATGTGGTTTGTGCAGTTTATCTTCTATTGGTATTGCTTGATTTTTATCACCTTCAGACTGAACCTGTCTGACAACGGAAAGGTGACCGTCCTTTTTCTGGTGGCACTGGCGATATTGACCATTCCCCGGCTGTCGCCCTCCATGAAGCTCAACGCTTTCAGTTTCCCGTTGGGCTGCTGGATGGGCTTCAATTCTCACACCTTGGCGGAACGAACAAAACGGTTTGTGGGAAACAACCCCCTGTTGGTGATGTCGGCCGCAGTGGGCGGCATATTTCTGTCCCAGGTCACGCTTGAATTGTCGGATCGATTCATGGCGCCGGGGTTCACGGGGATGGCATTGCTGGTGCTTCTGTGCGCCATCGGCCTTGTCAGCTACCTGTTTATCCGGAAAATCAAAATCCATGCGGCACGGGAATGGATTGCCGTACTTTTCGTGTTGGCGGTGACGGGTCCCTATCTCCTTTGGGTGTTTCATGAGGTGGTGGTCGGTCGGGAAAATATGGCCGCGTGGGTGTTCGGCAACCTGGCGTGTTTGTTCCTGTCCGGAACCGTCATTCTCATTCCCACCTTCGCCCTGCGCTTTGGGCTTTCCTCCAGGCTCCTCATGTATGCGGGCGGCGTTTCCTATGAAATGTTTCTGATTCACGGCATGTTCATGTATTCCTTTGACTTCATTCTTTTCAGGGGGCCGCTTTTAGTGACCTTTCCCATTTATTTCGCGTGCATGTGCCTTCTCAGTTCGGGCATCCAGCGGCTGGGAAACAGACTTGCCGCGGTACTGGTCTCCCGGTGAGCCCCGACACAGACGGAATTCGGAACAATTCGATTCCGGGCCTTACCGGTAAACAGGGATGAGCGAAGAGCGTTTTGGGCCAGGTGAATGCAAAATTGATTCTAAGACGGGTCAAAACACGTACCAGCAGAATGGGTCCGGCTATGCCCGCAAAAAGCGGCAGTAAAATATGCGCACCCATTGAGTTGATTCCCAAAAAGAGAAGGATTGATCTAACGATAGCTGAAAAAATTGTATGGGCCACAAAAATTTCCAGTGAAAGCTTGCCCCAATTGGCAAGAAACTTACCCATGTTCGCTTTGAAAAGGGCGTTTGCGGTGATGAGGGTCGCTGCGATTCCCACAAATCCCAACATCGGTTTGATGATGCTGTTTTCCTGCCAGGCCCATGCGACCGCCATGAAAAGCACCAGAAAACCCGAGAGGGAACAGATCCCCTGAACACGGAGCGTCTTGAACTGAACGTGCTTGGAAAGGTGTTCGACACCTTCCAAAGCCCCTCCGGCGAAATAAACACCATTTAATGCGGTCATGTAGATGACACCCCAGCTGCCGAGATTGACGCCCAATTGAGGCAGCGCGTACAATATTAGAATGCCAAGAGCAAAGGCCCAAATGGGCAGCTTGGCCTTTCGGGTCAACGCATAGAAAAAACCAAGAAGAAACAGCACGTAGAAAAACCAATATTGCATGACCGGAAGGTAGAGGATTTTCCAGAGACCCGAAAAGGTGTCGGCACCACTCACTGCGCGCAAGGATTCCTGAAGGATGGACCACAGAAAATAGGGGTAGGCGATGGTCTGAAGTTTCAAAACGATGAATTTGCCAAGAGGCCGTTTTGCTGAAGATTCAATAAAGAGACCGGAGATGAAAAAGAATACCGGCATGTGAAATGAATAGATCCAGCTGTCCAGAAAATCGACCCACTCCCCCGGCCTGATGGCATTTTCGGGCAGGCCGCGTAGCACATGGCCCAACACCACGAGAAAAATTGCAATGCCTCTGGCCCCGTCAAGCCATTCAATGCGGATCTTGCCCATTCTTCTGTTCCAGTTCCGATTTCCGCTGTGTTCTTTCCCAGGTATTCTGTTCCTTTTTTTTCACGATTTTCAGATAGATGGGTATTTTCCACAAAATGAAGAAAGGGGCTTTGAAAAGGCATTTCCACACATAGGATGAGGCATGTCTAAGGATCTGGCCAGAGAACACATAGAATACGGTCCCCAGAAGGCAGCAAACAGAAAGGCTGACCCACCCATGGTACATCAACAGGGACATGAAAAAGAACAGAAGCTGCCCCATCACCACAAGGGATAGCGGCGGCGTAAACAGTTCCATAAAACCGTCCAGATAAGCAATCTGCTGCTTTTCTCGAAGCCATGCGCGGAACAGGGGTGGGCCGTACTTCTTGAACACGTCGAACCGACCGCCCTCCCAACGCTTTCGTTGGGTTTCCGCCTGTTCTTTTTCCGTGGCCATTTCCCCGTACACCATGGCATCCGGATTATAGTGCACCCAGATGCCGTCCTGAAGCAGGATCATGGAAAATTCAATATCCTCCACAATGGAATAGGCGGGCCAGCCGTATTTCCTGAGAATTTCCGTTCGAAAGGCCATGCCGTTTCCCCTGAGCCCGGCGGTTCCGCCGATCCGGTTGCGGCCGGCCGGCCGCACATGGTGGAACACGTTCAGGGCCGCCGATACCAAGGCGCTGCGCCAGTTGTCTTCCGGGTTGCTGCCCCCATAAAACCCCTGCATGACAAAAACGCCGGCTGAAGAGAGACTGGCGGCCGTTTCGGACAGAAAGTCGGGGTGCATGACGGTATCCGCATCCAGAATGACGACGCCGTGAAACGAACCGTAGATTTCCGAGTGGTTCTTGAAAAACCAGTCCAGGGCCTGACCCTTACCACGATTCTCAGGATCTGTTCGCTCCACCACGGTGGCCCCGGCGTTTCGGGCCAGGGCGGCCGTTTCATCCTCGCAGTTATCCGCAATGACCACCGTGATGAAATCCTCTTTGGCGTAATTGCTGGTCTGCACCCCGGACAGGGTTTTTTGAATCTCCAGGGCTTCGTTGTGTGCCGGTATCACCACCGCCAGGCGGAGGGGTGCCGTGGAACTGGAGCGTCTTTTGCGAAAGAGATATGCAGCAACGGTCAAGATCACCAGGTACAGGGTTGTGATGATGACATAGACAAAAATCGAAATGAACAACAGATGAATTAGGAACATGATCAAACTCTCTTTGGGTCGTGGATTCTAGGTTGCGGGTTTACGGGTTTCTCCCAGAATAAATGGAAGATAACGATTGATGACATCACTGACAGGCAACAGCACCAAAATGCTGATGACCGCATAGGCCACGGACAGGGATGCGGATTCGAATTTGAGTTGCGGCGGCATCATGAAACCGTACACCAAGATGGCGGTGATGAACGGAAACACCAGCAGGTGAAGGGAAAAGATGGTCAGCGTGTTTTGACCGATCTTTGACAGCAGCCGGCTGGTTGGTATCACATAGGCCAGTTCCGTCCAGAAACAGATGCCCGAAAAGGCCGCCAGATAGAAGAAGGCGTAGTTTCCATAGACGCCCGCAACCAGCGCCACCTTTCGGTTCAACAGGCTGAAGGTTACGTAAAAGATGAGGCCCATCGCCATCACCAGCCATCGCCAGGAGGATGCTTTCATTTGTCCCAGCACATACCCTTTGGACAGATACCCCCCACCGTAAAACACGACAGCGGTTAGTGCAATATCCACATTCCAGGGCAGCCTGAATCCGTCCGGCGGATTAAAATAAACATCCAGGTAGCCCGCCAGGGAAAAACCCGCCAGCACCAACACCATCCCCAGCGTTGACCGCACCTTGACGACAAAGTAGAAGAAGATTTCCGTGACAAACAGGCATAAAAAGAACCACAGAACCGTGTTGGTCACCAGCCAGTCGTTGATGCCGTTGCCGTAGAAAAAACCGATAACGGGGCGCAAGGGACTGATGTTATGGGCGGCTTGGCTGCCGAAATGGCGAAACAAAAAAAACCAGGTTATGTAGCTGATGGCTGAAAATGAAACATAGGGGATGAGCCGTTTTCGCCACCGTTTGCGAATAAACCCACCAAAGGTTTCATCCCGGATGCTCAGTTTGGCAAACAGCCCGGAGATCCAGAAAAAAATAGGCATATGAAAAGAGAAGATCAGCTTTTCGACCACCTCCGGAAGTCCGACCGTATGACCCAGCACCACGAAGAAGATGGCAACGGCCCTTAAATTATCAAGCCACTCGATTCGCTGCTTCATTTGCCTGAGACCATCAACAATGGGTGAAAAAATCTGCCATTTGTTTGCAGTTTCGATCCAAGTCGTACATTTCAAGGACTTTCAGCCGACCCTGTGCGCCGAGTTTTTGTCTGAGATTCCGATTTGATATCAGCTCCTCAAGCCTGTCGGCCAGGCCTTCCACATGGGAAGGGGCAACCAGGATACCGTCCACACCATCTTCAATCAGCTCTGGAATGCCGGTGATGCAGGTAGAAACGGAGACAATTTCCTTGGCCATGGCTTCCATGAGAACCACCGGTACCCCCTCGGCAAAACTGGCCAGCACAAAGAGATCGGACCGGTCGTAATATTCATGGACCTCGTCCTGGCCCACGGCCCCGGTGAATTCAACGGCTTCGGAGATTCCCAGATCCATGGCCAGCGCTTCCAGGGAATCCCGGTCTTCACCGCCGCCCACATAGGTCAGGTGAAAAGCGATGTTGCGCTGCTTCAGCACGCCGCATGACTCGAGAAGGATATGCTGACCTTTGGCCGGAACCAGCCGTCCCAGGCACAAAATTTCAGGGATCTTATTTTCCGGGTCCGGCCGGGGAGCAAAACGTGCGGGGTCTATGCCGCAGCGGACGATATGAAACCGGGCCCAAAGTTCATGGGAAACAAGACGCATGAGCTGGCTTCGGCAATAGTAGCTGATACACCGAACGGCCCTCGCCCTTTTGACTTTCTCCGCCAGCAGAATGGTGTCCACGTTATAAAAAACATCCGGCCCATGGACGCTCAGGCTGTAGGATATGGTTCCGTAGACTGCGGCGATCATGGCCACAGTGGCGGCCGGATTTGCGAAATGCACGTGTACGTGGATCATTTCATGATGGTGCATCCACCGGATCAGGACCCCCGCCTCGGCAAAATAGGCCATGGCCTTCAGGATATTCCTGGGACCCATTCGCGAAAACGAAATGGTCTGACCCAACATCAAAAGATAGCGTTTAGGGTTCTCGAAGAGCAGGGCCAGGTGGGAAGCCGCTACCTTGATAAACGATGAATCCTTTATATAGAGGGTTTTCGCGGCGTCTTCCTTTTCGGCGAGGGTCATTTTTTCCAGGTTTCCGGGCCTCCTGATGGAGGCGGTCATCACTTGAAATCCCTGCTCTCTCAGGGCATGCACTTCCCTGAAAATAAAAGTATGGGAAATCCCCGGATATTCGCTTGCCAGATAAACCACTTTTTTTGTAGCGCCCATACTCTCCCCCTTGATGACGGTCATACCAGTGCTCAGAACCGATCGCTTGTTCCTCAACGGGTTTTTCGTCACCTGCCCCCATAGAAAACGGGCCAGGCCAAAAAATTCAGGCAGAACAACCAGGGAACAGTGCAAGGAATAGGTTTTTGCCTGATTGAGCGAAATGCCTTTGTCCTTCATGAAGTAGGAAAGTCTGAACAGTCGGGGGAAAAAAAGGAGCAGCAGTCCCGGCACCAGGAAAAGAAGTGCCCATGGAGAGAAGAACATCCCCAGCAGCCCCAGCAGGGAGAACCCAAGAAAGCCACCCCCCCGAATCAGGATTCGAATGAGTTCATGGAACCAGAACCCCCTGGTTGCGGTACCGAAACGGGCGGTTACCGCAGCAAAACCATAACCGGTGCGAAAACAGCGCCGCCAGTACTGGCTCACCTTTGTCATGGCCAGGTCGTGCCGGGTCATGGGTTCATCCAACTGGATGATTTTCCAGCCCTTGAGCCGCACCCGCTGGCTCAGCTCGGGATCTTCGCCCCCCACCAGAACTTCGTCATACCCGTTAGTCTCTTCGAGAATGGGTCTTCGGATCAGGACATCTCCGCCAAAGGCATGGCACTCCCCGGGCGGCGCATTCCATTCCAGACTGCCAATCCAGTTGTAAACAGACGCATTGGGGCCCATCTCCTCACGGTTGCCCCGAACGGCCCCCACAGATTGCGACATGGCGGAAACCGCTTTCTTGAGCCAGCTCGGGTCCATCAGGGTGTCCGAATCCAGGAATTGCACCAGTGGCGAAGTTCCCGATCGCCAGCCCGCATTTCTTCCCAGACCCGGCGATGGGTACTCGGGATGAATTTCGATAACATGGACCCCTTCAAAGCTCCTTGCAATGGCAACGCTCCGGTCAGAGGAACCCCCGTCCACATAGAAGATGTGGATTTTATTCTCGTCATAAAGGCTTCCCCTGACGCTTTTTATGCAATCTTGGAGGGTTTTTTCCGCGTTAACTCCGATGATCACCACATCAATATCCATTACGTTGCTCCGTTCGCTGATCCCGCCCCTTTTCGATAATGCGGGCCGGTATGCCCACCGCTACGCTGTTAGGCGGAACATCCCGGATCACCACCGCGTTGGCGCCGATGACCACGTTATCGCCCACCGTGATGTCCCCAAGGATTTTCGCGCCCACCCCAATGTCCACATTATTACCGATGACGGGGGCCACCGGATGGGCTGTATGGCTCAAACCCACGGTGACGCCGTTTCGAATAATACAGTTGTCACCGAATCTGGCGTAACCACTGACCACAATGTCGCTGAAGTGATCGATCCTGAAATTCCTGCCGATCTCCACCTCACAGGGAAACTCAATCCCCGTAAGGATTTGGATTACTTTGTACAGGAATTTATAGAGAAAAGAGCAGGGCTTTCTCAGCCAGGGGTTTTGAAGGGTGTACCGCCACCGGCCGAAACGGTAAATGATCATGACCCAGAATCCCTGACATCCCCAATCCCCGCCGTAGGCTTTCAGGTCTTCCCTCAAATTTGGAAATATGGCCATGTCATTTCCTCTCTGTCATGCGTCTACCAGGGTATTGGCGGCGCAAATCTACCCAGGCGGGTATCCCACAGGGACTTGAGTCCCTGCTGCACAAAACCGGCGGATTCTTCACGTTTAAGTACACGGTTTTCACCGCCCGGTCGCAGGTTTGCCAGATACCGCAGGGCATGCCACCCGATTTCCACCCCCGCGTTGGCCAGAAGGGATAATAAACCGCGATTCTTCCTGAAATAGAGGTACTCACTCCGCATCCTGAACTTAAGCACCTGAGAACCGCCCTTGTCAAATTTTTGGTCTTTGCGGGTCCTTGCGCTGCCCCCCCCCACATGGACTACCTCGGCATCGGGAACGAAAAAAACCTTCCATCCGTTCTGTCTGGCCCGAAGGCAGAGATCCGTCTCCTCGTAGTAGATGAAAAACCGCTCGTCAAAAAGACCGGTCTGAGTGAGCATCCGGCGGCGGTATATGGTAAAGGTGCCGGGCACCCAATCCACTTCCTGAACGCTGTTATGATCGAAATACTTGAAATCCCCCCGGCCGAAAATTCTGGAAGAAGCATATTTGTCACTGAGACCGCTCAAGGTGAAAAACTTGTATAGACTATTGGGGAATCTCCTGGCGGATGGGTCCAGGTCACCATCCAGGTTCACCAGGCGGCCTCCGCAGAGACCGCATTCCGGATGATCTTCCATGAACATCACCGCGTTTTCCATGGCCCCCGGTTTTACGTATGCATCGGGATTCAGAAGGACAATATACTGACCGGTAGCACGTTCGTAGGCCTGGTTATTGGCCGCGGCAAATCCCATGTTGATTCTATTTTCAATCAGGTGCACCTGCTGGAATGATTCCCTGACCATGTCCGCAGAATCATCTTTTGAGTCATTGTCCACCACAAAGACTTCCAGTTCGTTGGAACCGGGATAACGAAAGAGTGCATCCAGGCATTCCCTGAGCATGGCACTGGTATTGAAACTCACAATAATAACTGAAATTCTCATAGCCCTGTTCTCCGCTTTTTCAGTACGAATCCACACCGCTGGGCGCGGGAATGAACGGAATCCCGGCCGGTTTTATTTCTTGAACACTTCGTAGACGATCGTGCCGCTGATAAAGGTTCTTAGCAAAGGATCAATCTGCCTCAGGAAGTAGTTGAAGCTGGCAATCCCCTTCCTGGGAAGATAAACAATGTCATTGTCCCTCAACAGATAATTTTGGGAAAAATCCCCTTTGGCCAGGATGGTGTCAAGATTCACGGTTTTAACCCCCTGCTGGCCCTCCACCTTTCTGATCAGCCGGATCTCTTCGATATCGGCATTTTCCGTTGGGCCGCCCGCCAGATTGATGGCATCCAGAATCGTCAACTCCGTGGTTTGAATGGGAACGGACCCGGGCTTTTCGATTTCTCCCATGACGAATACGGAGGCATCCATGGAGTCTGGAATATACACGATGTCATTATTGGCGAGGCGTACATTCGTACGCATGTCTGCTTTCTGAAGGAGCCGTAGCAGGTCTACCCATATAATCTGATCCCTGCCGCGAACAATGTAGCATTTTGACAGAAACACGCTTTTGTCATCGGTGGGTAGCCCCCCGGCCATGGAAAGGGCTTCGAGAAGGGTTACGGCGCCGTCAAAGTGAATGATGCCCGGATTGCTCACCCGGCCCAGAACGAATACCTTGTTGTTCTTGTATTCATCGATGCCCACGGTGACCAGCGGGTCGTCATAATATTTGAGGTAGCATTTTTTGATGGCTTTGGCGGCTTCATCCCGGCTCAAACCCCCGATTTTAAATACGCCGATCATGGGCAGCGTAATCAGCCCGTGGGGCCCCACCACGTGCTTTCCGCCCAGGTCAGGCCGCTTCCAGATGCCGATACTCAGAACATCACCGGGTCCTATGAGATATTCCTTGTTCAGGTTCGCTTCATAAACGCGTAGCATTTCCGGGCTGACGTAGGGGATTTTCGACTCGAATTCAGGGGTTTTAAACGGCTTGTCGTCCTTGATTTCCACGGGCGTGGTCGAACAGCCCCACAGCCCGAGGAGAGCCAAGCAAACAGCCCACCATCTCAAATGCCTACTTTTCATAATGCTCCCGAATCCATTCCTGATACGCTCCGCTCCTGACACGATCCACCCATGGTTGATGATCCAGGTACCATAAAAAGGTTTTTTCGATTCCTGTTTGAAAAGACTCCTCTGGAACCCATCCCAGATCCTTTTGCAGCTTGGAGGAATCAATGGCATACCGGCGGTCATGGCCCGGCCGGTCCTTCACATAAGTGATCAACGTCCGCCGGGAAGGCTTTCCGGTCATTGCCGGAAGGTCGTCGATCAGATCACATATGATCTCCACAATCCGGATGTTTGCCAT
>JGI10211J34971_10000411_pt1 | contig 34376 bp, 34 predicted proteins | sample Etolagsediment_FD_34971 | JGI IMG/M metagenome (IMG submission 34971)
AAAGAAGCAGGCTTAGGAATCATTATCTCACATTTATAAGAAGAGATATGTTTACTATCTGCTACATTATAAAGTTTTGCTATTTTTAACTCAGATTCTTTATCATCAATAAAAATAGTTTTATCATGAATTTTTTGTGCTTCATCAATAGGGATAAATATTTCTACTTTTCCTTTAGTTAAATCCATTGCTGTGTAAAGTAAAGTTCCAGGTGTCACATAATCCCCAACTTCAACAGCTACATCATAGATATAACTATTTTTTTGTGTTAAGTTTTTATTTTTTATTGTATCTTTCAGCGTTGCAATTTTTGTTTCAAGATCATTAATACTTGATGCTGTGTTTAAGATAACTATTTTTTGGTTGTCTCTGTCAAACTTTGATTTTGAAGAAACTTTTTTAAATCTTTCTAAAGTATCCACTTCTAGGGCATGAATCACTTTTAAATTTTCTAATTTCATTTTTGATTGTTTTAAATCTATTTTATTAACACTATCATCTATTTTAACAACTACTGTTTCATCTTTTATGGTTTTTGATTCTAGTTCACTATTTGCAAAAATAACTTTTCCACTCACACTTGATTTTATGTTATAACTGTTTACAGGTTCTACTTTAGCAAAATATGTTGTTGCAAAACTCAAAGAACTTAACACTAACAATCCAAATACTATCTTCTTCATTCTCTATCCTAAAATATTTATATTATAATTTTTTCAAACGAAATATATCATCATTAATCTTTATATTTAGTTTAATTTTGTTATTGACCTCATCTACAAAGACACCTTTATAGTCTTTTGATTTATATCGTATTATTATACCATCATAGATTAACAGATTCTTATCATATCCAAACACAACATTTACAAAAGCATCTGAATATTCATCAAAAAAACTATCTAAATCACCTTTTGAAATTTTAAACAACACTTTTTTAGGTGTAAATATATCTACATTATAAATTTTTTGTGCATATAGTAAAACTTCAAATTCACCAGTTGTTTCATTGTATTTTGGTTCTTTTAATTTTGGTTTTCCATATACTACTTTAAAAGCTTTATTGATGCTATTTTGTAGTAGTGGATTTAAATTTTCTGATTTTTTATAAAATTTTTCCAAATTTTTGATTTTGGAATTATAAAATGCTATTTGTCCTGCATATTTTTCATCTATTTTTTTTTGCTCATCAATTCTACTTTCTCGTATAGCTTTTAATCTTTGTATATAGTTAAAGTATTGTTCATATTTTATAGGATCTAAAATAGCACCATCATCTTGTAACTCTTCTTTTATTGGTTTTGGTGGTAACTGTTTTTGTATTGCTTCATTTAAAAAGTAATTAACCATCACATTTAATTTAATATTTTTATCTAAATCTTCATAGGGATTTGCCATTATAGAGATACAAAGCAAAGATATAATAAAAAGAACTCTTAAAATCATTTTATATCCCTTATACATCGTACTACTTGCTTTGTATTTTTGTTTGTATAGTTTACTTTTCCTGTTTCAAAATTTACATACCAAAAATTATCTCTTTTTTCTTGATGAGCACTATTTGACCAATAGTTAGCTAACCTTGTAAATTCAAACTCTTTTTTTATAGCTTTCTTTTGTTGCACCACATCAATAATAGTTTGCAGTTGTTTTATAGTAGGCATCTGCCAATCATCATACGCATTTAAAATCAAATTGTCACAATAAATTCTTGCCATGGTGATATCTTCTATAACATATTGCCCTACTTCAAGAGTATCTTGCCACATAATATTTTGCTCTTTATCTATCACTATATTTTGACTTTTTTCAAAATGAGAACCAAAAAGCAAACTACTTAATAAAACTATAAATATACTTTTCTTCATCAATATTCACCAGCTTTTTTAGATATCTCTCTTACACATCTTATTTTATTCTTGACCATTTTTGATTCAAAATTGGTGATACCTTCTTGAAAATCAACATACCAAAACTCTGTTGGTTGTTTTATATTTTTTGAAAGAGTCCAATATTTTGTTGGTTTTATATATTGTATTGTATCAATAGAAGCAGGATTCACTTTATCATAGTCAACTAACTCTAAAAGCTCCTCGTAAAAAGGTACTCTCCAGTCTTTTCTATTTGCCAAAATCAAATCTTGACAATATATTTTAGACTCTAAAATATTTAACTTTTTTGAAACGGTAGCTTCGTTGTCTTGCCACATTAAATTGTTATTAACAAAAGTAATATCAGAATATTTTGCTATTTTTTGCTTTTTGATCTTTTTTAGTTGTTGTTTATAAAGTGCTACTTTTTTGGGATAGTTTTTATCTACATATTGTTTTATAACTTCATCTACTTTATCTTGTGTTATATTTGCAAATACAGCTTCACCCCATTGAAACTGTACTGCAAAACTTTGTGTAAACAGTACTAAAGTTATTAAAATTTTGTATCTAATTTTATACCCTTTTTATCAAATTCGTTTAAAATAGCTATAATCTCTTTTTTCACAATTTTAAATTCAACCATCTCTACACCAACTTCAAGTTTAAATATCATTTTATCTAAATCTTCATCAATATTAATAAAAGCAACCAATACTTTCAAGAGTTCATCTGGTGTTTTTGTCTGTTTGACTTGTTTTATAAAAGGGATATCTTCTTTTGTTTTATCTCTATTTTTAAGTATTATTCCTACAACAATAGTGATAATAATTCCCAACACTAAACCTGCAACAAAATAAAATATTTTTTCTTTATTTGATATTTGTACTGTTTGTATATTATCTTTTAATTGAAGTGTACTTTTATCTTCTGAACTCACTTCTAATTGTGTTGTTTTTTTCTCTTTTTGCTTTACTTCAATATCATAACTATTTGTTTTGATCTCTTTTACTGTGGCATTTTTTTTATCAAAATATTTTAAAGAGATTGGTGGTATTGTAAAATTTTCCGTAGAAACTATAGAGAAAACTTTTGTATATACTCCACCATAGGTATCATTTTTCATAGTGTATTTTTTTTCTGATGGATTATCATAAATAGTTGTATGAGGAATATCTAATTGTAACTCATCTATGTCATCAAGATTTCCTCTCCCTTTGATAGTGACTTTATAAGATACAGCTTCACCCTCGTCTATTTTATTTTTATCAATAGTTGATGATATCTCAAAATCTCCTATGAGTTTTACATTTTTTGGTAACGCTTCCACATCTAGAGTTACTGTATTTGAATAAATTTTTGTCCGTTTGGTTGGTTCTGTTACAAAAAAACTATTTCTATATCTGCTTTGCGAAGTTACTGCTTCTATTTTTAGAGGTCCTACAGTTAGTTTTCCGCTTTTTTGAGGGAACAATATATATTCTAATTTTTGATAAGTGTACTCTGTATCTACAGGTAAATTTTCATTTGCTTTTAACTCTTTCACCCAAAAGTCTTCAAATTTTGGTTTTGCAAATTCTAAACCTATAATATTTAAATCTTTTTTGTATTTAAAAAGAAGCGTAAATTTAACAGCTTCCCCTATATATACTTTCTTTTTATCAACAGCTATATCCAAATTATAATCATCAGAAACTGTTTTTTCTACTTTTTGCATAACAATTTGTTTTGATTGTGTTTTTTCAATATTTCCATTTATCTTTACTTCAAAAGTAGGTATTGTTATACTTTTATTTGGAGTGAAACTATATGTTTTTATATATTTATCAGTTCGTTGTCCATTGATGATATTTGTTTGTGTTGATGTCCCTAAACTTTGTACTAAAAAATCATCTATTTTTTCTATTTTAGGGAGTTGAATATTTTGTCCATTTGCACTTATTGAAAACTCGACACTATCACCTTGATAGAAACTATTGGGTGCATTTAATACCACTTTTGCATATAAAAAATATGGTATTACTATTATTAAACATATTTTACCAAGGTTGAGTTTCATCTACTTTGCTCTCCTTTTTCGTATCTGCTTTTCTTAGTAGTATCGGGGTATTCCCCCCTTCTAAAAGCTTCATCCACTTTTTCTCTTCCATATCTGACATCTCTTCTTTCTTTACACCTGATTGTGTTTGTTGTGATTGTTTACTTTGAGATTGTTCTTTCTTTCCTTGTTTTTTCTCTTTTTTTTCATCTTGCTTTTCTTGTTGCTCTTTTTTGCTTTCTTGATTTTGTTTTTCTTTATCTTGTTGATTCTTTTTATTTTGTTGATTTTCTTGTTTATTTTTATCTTGCTTTTCTTGTTCATTTTCTTTTTGTTCTTGATTTTTCTTATTTTGCTTATCTTGATTTTGTTTTTCTTGTTTTTCTTGTTTTTTTAACTCTTTATTGACTATATCTAAATTTTCTCGTGTTTCTTTATCTTCTTTTACTTTCAAAGCTTTTTCATAAAACTCTTTTGCTTTTTCTAAATTGTTGAGTTTTACATAACTATTTCCAATATTATGTAATTTTTTCGCTTCTAGTGTATNTTCATCTGTTACTACTTTAGAATATATATCTAAGGCTTCTTTATATTTTCCATCTTTATAAAGTGCATTTCCCAAGTCATAAAAACTTTGTGGAGTTTTTGAGAGTTTTCTATACTCATCACTCGCTTCTTTGTATTTTTTATCTTTATAAAATTTATTTGCATTTTCTATATTTTTAAATTCAAATATCTCTGCTTTTGTTTGTGTTGGTATAAAATATATAAAACTCAACAATATCGCAGTAAAGACATTTTTCTTAAATATTCTACTCGGAATTGAACTCAATGCTAAAAGCAATACAAACAACCCTAATCCAAGAGGATAATAAAACAACTCAGTATATGTTTTAAACTTTTTAACTGATAATTCCTCTTTTTTAGACTGAGTATTTATCCTTTTTAGGATTGCTTTTACATCACTGTTATCCAAACTAAAATCTATATAGCCACCTTTAGTTTCTAAGCTTAGATTTTTGATTGATTCATTAAGTCTTACTGTTACTATATCTCCATTGTCATTTGTCAAATATCCCTCTTTACTAGGTATAGGAGCACCTTTTGTAGTAGCTAGTCCTATAGAATATATTGCAATATTTTTATCATTTGCATATTCTATCTCTTTTACATAATCTTTGCTGTTACCACCATCACTTAATATTATCATATTTTTTGCCCCAAAATCTTCAAGCATATATGCTGTAGCTTCTAGTGTTGCAAAAATATTTGAACCATTTGGAAAATTGAGTCTTGTATCTATATTATTTACTATATATTTCAATGAGATAAAATCTTCAGTCACAGGACTTAATACAAAAGAATCTTTTGCAAAAAGTAAAACTCCTATAGTTGTATTTTGCGAAAGTTTAATAATCTCTTTTAATTTTTGAATAGCCAAAGAGATTCTATTTGGATAGAGATCTGTTGCCATCATTGATTTTGATACATCGAGTGCTACTACTATCGGGATAAGTTTTTGTTTAATATCTTGTTCTTTTTTATCTACCACAGGTCGTCCAAGAGCTATGATAAATAATATAAGCGTTATAAATAAAAGACCATTTCTAGTGTTTTTATCTAAAACCTTTCCACCTACTGTTAATTTACTCAAAATCTCTTTTGAAAAGTATTTGTCCATATTATTTTTTGATGTTAATACTAAAACTATTAACAATATCAAAGGGATAAGCATCATATAAAATACATCAGGATATAAAAAATTCATCCGTTATTGTATTATATAGATTATAAAATATCCCTTTTTTTTCTAAATTAAGCCTTTAAAATTAGCACTCACAGTAGGCTTTTGCCAATTTTGTATTTTTTTACTCCACAATACTTGACATTCATTCACTCATTTGGTATAATTTTGTTAGCACTCAGATATTTGAAGTGCCAAATTAGTAAAAAATGGTTATAAGTAAATGATTGATAAAAAAGAGTTTTTATTGGATTCTATTATACGAGCTTACATAGAGCATCTTGAACCTATAGGTTCTGGACAGTTAAAAAGTATGTATGATATAGCTTACTCACCTGCTACAATTAGAGGTTACTTTAAAAAGTTAGGGGATGAGGGTTATCTTGCTCAAGAACATGCAAGTAGTGGAAGAACGCCTACAACAGAAGCATTAAAAGAGTACTGGGCTGGTAGATTAAATATAAACCTTGAACAAATTGACTATGACAAACTAAATATCTTATCGAAAAAAATAGGATTAACAGTATTTTTAAAAGAGCAACAAACTCAAGTGCTAAATAGAGTTTTAAATATAGAAAACCTTTATTTACTTTTGGAGTTTAGTTCATTTTCTATAACTATTAAGTACAACAACCCTTTGTATAAATTTTTAACTGATATGTGTGGACTTGAAGCAATTAATGTGCTTGAAGTATCAAAGCAAGTTGGTGCAACTGATTTATACACAGAACTTGATAAATATCTTTTTAATAAAGACTTTGAGGTAATAAACATAAAAGAGTTTTTACGACTTTGTGTAGATTATGACCTTGATGAACTGTATATAAATAGATTTTTAAATGGTAATGTGATGGATAGATTAGAAAATGGAATATATTTCCGTGGAGAGGTTGGACTTAATCAAGTTTTACCACATAACTATATGGGTATAGCACATGATACAGTTATAGGAAATAAAAGATATAAGATGTTGGTTATTGGTGAATTATCAAAAGATTACGAGTATTTTTATAAAGGAATTATGTAGATGAGCAAAGAAGAAAATAACAACGAAGAGATTGTTGAAACTGAAGAGATATCTGAGCAGTCACAAACACAACAACAAGAAGAAGTTGTAGTTGATGATAGTGAAAAATTCGCATCACTAGATGAAGAGTTTAAAGCAAAGATGGAAGCAAAAGTTCAAGAAGCAGAAAATAAAGCACAAGAATCTGAAGATAAGTTTTTAAGAACACACGCTGATTTTGAAAATATTAAAAAAAGATTAGAAAAAGAAAAATATCAAGCAATAGATTATGCGAGTGAAAAATTTGCAAAAGATTTACTTTCAACTATGGATACTTTAGAGATGGCTTTACAATCTGCAAATAGTGAAGGAAGTGCTGAAGAATTAATTGAGAAATTAAAAGAAGGAATTGATCTTACTATTAAAAATATGATGACAACTTTTGAAAAACATGATATTAGTGTAGTTGACACAGAAGAGTTTGATCCACAAGTTCACAATGCAGTAATGCAAGTAGATAGTGAAGATAAAGAGAGTGGACAAATTGTACAAGTGATGCAAAAAGGATATATGTATAAAGAAAGACTTTTAAGACCAGCCATGGTTTCAATAGCAAACTAACTCTTTAAAAATAAATAAAGATGACCGTAAAGTCAAAAAACTATCACAAATATAAAATAAAATTTAATAAACAAAATAATAAAAAAGGATGACAATATGGGAGCAACAATAGGAATTGACTTAGGGACAACAAATAGTTGTGTAGCAGTTTACGAAGGTGGAGCAGCAAAAATTATAGCAAATAAAGAAGGTAAAAATACAACTCCTTCAATAGTTGCTTTTACAGACAAAGGTGAAGTTTTAGTTGGTGATCCAGCCAAAAGACAAGCCATCACAAACCCTGAAAAAACAATCTACTCTATAAAAAGAATTATGGGTCTAATGATGGATGAAGAGCATGCAAAAGATGCTATGGATAAAGTTGGATACAAAATAGTAAACAGAAATGGTGCAGCAGCAGTTGAGATTGATGGTAAAGTATATACTCCACAAGAAATTTCTGCAAAAATTCTTGGAAAACTAAAATCAGATGCTGAATCTTACTTAGGTCAAGATGTAACTGATGCAGTTATTACAGTACCAGCATACTTCAATGATGCACAAAGAAAAGCAACACAAGAAGCAGGAACAATTGCAGGTCTTAATGTCCTTCGAATTATCAACGAACCAACAGCAGCTTCTTTAGCTTATGGTTTAGATAAAAAAGGTGAAGAGAAAGTTGTAGTTTACGATTTAGGTGGGGGAACATTTGATGTTACTGTACTTGAAATTGGTGATGGTACATTTGAAGTTCTTTCAACAGATGGTAATGCATTCTTAGGTGGAGATGATTTCGATAATAGAATTATCAAATGGTTAGCAGAAGAATTTAAAGCTGAAAATGGTATAGATTTAACACAAGACAAAATGGCACACCAAAGACTTAAAGATGAAGCTGAAAAAGCGAAAAAAGAATTAAGTGCTACAAATGAAACAGAGATTAACTTACCGTTTATTACAGCAGATGCTACAGGACCAAAACACTTAGTAAAAACATTAAGTAGAGCTAAGTTTGATTCTATGACTGAAGATTTAGTTTCTGAAACATTAGAGCATATTAAAGTAGCTATGAGAGATGCTGGACTAGATAAAGGTGATATCAACGAAGTTATCATGGTTGGTGGTTCTACAAGAATCCCTAAAGCACAACAAATTGTTAAAGAATACTTTGGAAAAGAGTTAAATAACTCTGTAAATCCAGATGAAGTTGTTGCAGCAGGTGCAGCTATCCAAGGTGGAGTTTTAACAGGTGATGTTAAAGATGTACTTTTACTTGATGTTACACCACTATCTTTAGGTATTGAAACTTTAGGTGGAGTTATGACTAAACTTATTGAGAAAGGGACAACTATCCCAGTTAAAAAATCTCAAGTTTTCTCAACAGCTCAAGATAATCAACCAGCTGTTTCAATTATGGTTGGACAAGGGGAGAGAGAATTTGCAAAAGATAACAAAGTTCTTGGAACATTTGAACTTTCAGATATCCCAGCAGCTCCAAGAGGTGTACCTCAAATTGAAGTAACATTTGACATTGATGCGAATGGTGTTTTAAATGTATCTGCAAAAGATAAAGGTACTGGAAAAGAGAACAAAATTACAATCTCTGGTTCGTCTGGATTAAGTGATGATGAGATCGAAAAAATGGTAAATGAAGCTGAATCACACAAAGAAGCTGATGCTAAGAAAAAAGAGTTAATTGAAACTAAAAACCAAGCAGAAGCTATGCTTCACTCAACTAAAAAATCTTTAGAAGAAAATAAAGGAGTTGTGAGTGAAGATGAAGAGAAAGCTATCGTAGATGCAGCTGCTGCTTTAGAAGAAACTTTAAAAGATGAAAATGCAACAAAAGAACAAATTGAAGAGAAATTAAAAACATTAACTGAAGTGAGTCATAAACTTGCTGAAGCTATGTATAAAAAAGAAGGTGGTGACGCTGGTGCAGCAGGTGCTGGTCAAGCTGATGCTAAGAAGAAAAAAGACGATGATGATATCATCGATGCAGAAGTTGAATAATATTTAACTTCACAAGCATAGAAAAAGGGAGAGTAGTTTTACTCTCCCTTTTTTATTCTCAAATAATTGTGGTCGCAAAATGCGACTACCCTAAAATCAGTCAGTCCCCTATTTTAATATTATCAAAAGATGAGACTAAAAAAATTGGATTTGTTTAAATATTTTTTTGAGACAATTATAATGTTTTACTTCAACAACAGTTAAACTGTTCGGTACTAGAGTTTGTTGTATTAATAGTAGAATATCTATCTATTATTACTTATTTTCCTCTAAAACTTTTTTCATCTCTTTATCAAAATCCGATTCTATTTTTTGTATTTTATTAAACGCTTCATATTCACTAAATGCTTTTTGTTCTGCTTGAGTTCTTGAAATAGTTCCTTTATCTTCAAGTATTTTATACTCATTAAATTCTAGAAATTTATTAACTGAATTTGCTAAGCTCTCCATTGTACAAGTTGTATGATTTTTTATAATTCTTTCAATATAATCAAAGTATCCACTTATGGCACTTTCTAATTCTTTTATCTCTCCTTCTAGTAAATAATTTTTTGCAATAACTGAATCAGATTTTAATACTCTTCCATTAGGCGAATTTTTCCAAGTTTGAAGTCCCATAAATGGTTTTGTTTTATCTGCTTTTTTATAAATTATTTCTGCGGAAGTTTGCCCTATAATTGCAAAATGAAACTTATTTTGAACTGTTGCATAAAAATCTTTTGTAACCTGAGAATTTTTATTATAGTCTATACTACACTCTGCAAATATATCTGTAATTTGTTGATATATTTTTCTTTCACTTGTACGGATTGAACGAACTCGTTCAAGTAGTTCTTTAAAATAGTCTTTACCAAAATAACGCCCGTTTTTCATTCTATCATCATCCATGGCAAAGCCTTTGATGATATACTCTTTTAGTATTTTAGTCGCCCATATTCTAAACTGTGTGGCTTGTAAAGAGTTTACACGATAGCCAACTGATAAAATTGCATCAAGATTGTAGTATTTAGTTTGATAGTTTTTTCCATCTTCGGCAGTATGTTCCAAAATGGAACTAACTGAATCTTCTTCTAATTCTCCACTTTCAAATATATTTTTAAGATGCTTTGTAATTGCTGGTCTTTGTACCCCAAAAAGCTCAGCTATCCTTTTTTGAGGCAACCATAAAGTTTCATTGTGTAGATATGTTTCTACTTTTATATCATTGTTTGGTGTTGTATATAGTAGGAAGTCGGTTAGTTCATCTTTTATTGTTAGGTTTTTCATATAATTGTTCTCCATACTTTTTATAATCATAGCATTTAAAATTTAATTTAGTAAAAAGTATGTCATTTTGCAATATTTAGCTTTTTGTCAGTATATAAAACAACATCTTTAATCACTTGTTTTTGAATTGCAGATATAAGAGTTTCCATAAGTTTATAGTCAGGTTGCTTGTCCTTTGTTGGTAGTTTCATTTTAAAATTTAAACTTTGAGAGCTTCTTAATTTTTTTCCAAAATCAAATTGCCCTAATAAAGACTTTTCCATTGATGTCGACATAAATAGCATCTCTTTTCTTGAATAATTTATACTATCATTCCAATAAACTCCAGTATCATCACCTGCACCAAAAGCATAATCTCTATAAAAAGTATTTCCTAAAATATCTATTGTTATTGAATTTTTTGGGAAACTTGCTACGGGATTTGAAATATAGTTTGAAATTCCAGTACTTCCTCTTCCTGCCATTACAAAAGGAATATTTCCTAAAAGTTGGTCATTTTTTGTAAGTCTTCTTCCTTGAGCAATTTTATTAAAAATGCTTTTAAAAGTAAATTCTCCCCAACCTATACTCTCAAAATCCTCTAAAGCTTTTTGTTCTTCTAACGTTAAATTATAATCTTTTAATCCGCTAACTTTTAAATATGTTTCAAGTTCTGTGATTTTTTTTACTTCAAGTTCTGATATAAAAGTTTCCATAAAGTTAAAATCTATTTTATTATCTTTAGTTGGAAGTTGAATTTTTAAATCTTTTAGTTTTTTAAGTGTTGGATAATTTCCATATCCATCTGAAAAAGAATTATTTAATGATATATTAATTATAGAAACAACATATAAAGAGATTAGTTTTTCTAGACCATTTATTGGTGTTAACGAAAATATATTTTGACTTGCATACCATTCTTCATTTCTAAGTTGTGCAACAATAGTACCTATTTGACTAACTGAAATAATATTTTTAAAATTTGGTGCTATATTTAATTCTTGTATATATCCTTTTACACCATTATGATTTCTTGTTCTACCTACAAACTCGATGAAACCATTTTGTTTATAATTTATAAGTTTTAGTTTACCTTCATCAAAGCTTTTTACAGTATCTACTTCAAATAAATCACTTAATTTATATTTTCCCCACTTAACATCTTCTAACATTTGGTTAAGTGAGGTATTTACTTTCCCCCATCTTCTTTTTGTTTTAGTATATTTGAAACTTCCCAAGAGAGATAGTCACTCACAGTTTTTTTAAAGTCTTCTAAAGTTGGTTTTGTATCTATGATTTTGTGTTGGTCAAAGTTCCAATCTGCCCCGCTAGGTGTGATAAAATCTTCTACATAAATATCATCCAAATTCCAAGTAGCTTCTACTTTGGCATTTTTACCTGCTTTATATATCTTAACAATATCTGAATATCTTTTTGTAGGATTGTCTATCTCTTGTAAGGCTCGGCTTGTTCTTTTGTATCCATCATTTCTAAAATCTATAAACTTAACCGTTTGCTCATAATCATGTGCTTTTCCAGCTTCAAACACATAGATACTTGTTTGTACTCCTGCCATAGGTTGAAACAGATCTGTAGGCATTTTGATACTTGCTTTAAGAGTATGATCTTTTAAAATTTTTTTGTTTGTCTTAACAGCTTTTCCACTTCCAGCACTATCTTGGATAATAATCGCACCTAATCCACCTACTTCCATATTATCTAAACCAAAAGATATAAAAGGGATACCATTCTCATCATAACTAAAAGGTGGATTTAGTAATAATTTATTTGCTTTAAAATCACTATAAAGTTTTTTTGGTGTTTTAAAAGTACTTCCTTTAGTGATATTAGAACTACCATCCCCTCTTAAAATCATATTTGTTGCTGCTAGTGTAAACATCTCAGCATTTAGCTCAATACCTAAAAGTTGCTTTTTCTTTATCTCTTCTATTTTAGTTTCGGATTGTGTTGTTTTTTTACCATAAAGATTTTGTGCATTTTCTATCATGATTTCCATTGAAGAGATAAGGAAACCAGCTGAACCTGTAGCTAAATCCATCACTCTACTATCTTTGTCTACATTTAGTATGGTTGCCATCATTTTAGTCACATATGGTGGAGTTAAAACTATACCTATCTCTTTTCCATCACCCAAAGCATATTTTAAAAACTCTGAGTACATCTCACCCATAATATCAAGATGACCAACCATAGCATCGATGGATAAAAATATATTTTCATAAATAAAAGTAAAAATCTGTTTATTGGTACTAGCGTCTTCTTTTAATAACTTTGAAACCTCTTTATCTACTTCTGTTAACTCATCTCTTTGTGCGTCTTTTGAAATTTCTGAAAAACTAGATAACATAAGAGATTGTTTTTCAGATGGTATATTTCTAAAAGTTAAAAACTCTTTTATTTGATTTACTATTTGTACCCCGTCACGTTTTGATTCTGATTGTATCCCTTTTAAATCTTCAGGAACTAGTCCATCTTGAATTTTGTTTCCATTAGTATCAAGAACATTTTGCATTGATAAAAGCATTCCTGATACATACAGTACTCTTTGTGGTGCTGTAATGTTGTGATTGTGCATAAGTTTATTTAAACTTTTTGCGTATTTTTGTAAAGTAGCTTGAGAGTTGATGAGAATATCGTGTTTTTCTTCTTCTGTTAAAATGGCATCGTTGTAAAACTCATTAAATGTATCTTGGTTTTCAAGAAAATCAAGAGTTGTTACAGTATCTAACAGTTTATAAGAGTGTTCACCTGAACCATAAACATAATATACTTTTAATTCAATACAATCATCCGAATCACCAGCAATACCAATTGCTATAACTTCAGGATATTTTCCAGATGCTATCATACCTGTTGCATAGTACAAAGCACCATTTACAGCAAAATCTTTTATTGAACTTTCGTCAAACTTCACCCCATCCTTTGTATCTTTTATAAGTTTTTTTATTCCAAGTTTATTTTCAATGATAACCGGTGCTTGTTCGTATTTAGTAATGCTAAAGTCAGGCTTACCAAAGTTCGTTTTATTTTGAGTTTTTGCACGCCCTTTTAATGCTTCTTTTAGATAGTCAGGAATTGCTGATTCGATGTGATAATCATTTTGATTTTTTAAACCTAGTCTTTTAAACTGAGATTTAACCCAATCATTAAGATGCTCTTCTAATTTATAATTTGATTGTGCCATTTATTTTCCCAAGGTTATTTCTTTTATTGTGTTTGTAAAATTTAGATTTGATATTTTAGCTAAAGATTTATTTAATGTTAATTTTCTTTATACAACTATTTATTCAACATGCATTATATACAAGATAGCCTAAAAATCGACAAATAAGATACATCAAAAATATCGTATATTAAAACCTCTATAAAAAGTATTGAAGTTTCAAATATATTTGAAATAAAAATCAATTTTTTATATAGTTTTTATGTATGTTTTATATTGATATTTAGATGATAATAGTACATTATATATCTATATTAGGAGAAAATCGTAATATAGATACATAATGTTAGTTTTATCTTTATTTTAAAATCAAAGAAACAATAGCTATAATATATCCACTATGAGAAATAAAAAATTAATCTATGTCACTCTTATTCTTTTTATCTTAATTGTTGTATATGGTTTTTATGAGAAAAATAGAAGAGCTCAACTTCTTAAAGATTTTCGAGATAATAAACCTTTGCTATGTGATGATATTGTTGTAAGAAAAAGTGATGGTTGGAGAATCGGTGGCAATCGTGTATTTACAAATGGAAAAATCGCTAAAACTATTATATTTTGTAAAAGTCCTAAAAAGAAATAATAGTTATTTATTTATAATTCTCGTTTCCAACTCCAATAACTTCTTTTTTGTATAATAATAAATAAAAAAAGCAGCACTATAAATAATCACTCCTAAAACAATCCATACATAAACAATATCAAGTTTCAAAATATCAACAACAAAATAGAGTATTATTACTGGCATAAAAATCTGTCTATAAAAACTTATATATGGTATCACAAAAGGTTGTTTTATCCCTTGAAGTGTAGAGTTAGATATAAAAATTGTAATATATGCAAAAAATACAAAACTCTCAATCACTACATAGATATATGCAACAGAAATAACTTCACTATCTCTATCAAATACCATAATTATATATTCACCTGCAAGTGCTAAAAACACTACTCCAATACCACTCATAATATATCCATATAAAAGTGATTTTTTAATCACTTCATGAATTCTATCAAAATTTTTTGCGCCATAGTTATTTGCAACTATAGAGCTTACTGCAATATTTAAGCCTAACATTGGAAGCAAGATAATTTGTTCTACTCTATACCCGATACCAAAAGCGGCAACACTTTTATAGCCATACTGAGATACAAAATACATCACTACCATAGTGCCCAATGACATCACAAACATATTAAGACTTTGAGGTATTGCTTGTATTAAAAGTTTTTTATACACTCTACAATCAGGGAAAAAAAGTTTTGGATTCTCAAAATTAAACAGTGTCGTTTTATAAAGTTTTATCATGATATATCCAAAAGTTATAAACTGAATAAAAACAGTGGCATATGCTACTCCTTTAAAACCTAAAGCTGGGACAAAACCATATCCATACATAAAAAGTGGGTCTAATAATAAGTTCATAAAAAATCCAAATATTAAAGTATTTCTATAACTTTTAGTATCTCCTCTTGCTATAAGTACAGCGTTTGCAGCAAGTCCCAAAAGCATGGGTATCACACCTATGAGTATAATATAAGTGTAATCAAGGGATAAGAGTAATGCTTCCTCTTTTGCACCCATTAAAGAAAATATATCTTCTAAAAAAATAAAGCCTAAAATACACAGAGTTGTAGCTACAAATGTAACAAAAGTGATACCATTTGAGATAAATATTTTTGCTAAATTTATTTTATGTTTTCCAAGAGAGTTTCCCACATGTGCAGTGATAGCTGATGATAGTCCAAAACTAATAGAAAGCAACATAAAATAAACTATAAAACTATAAGAAAGTGCAGTAATAGCAACTGTAGACACTAATCCTACATAAAAAGTGTCTACGACATTATACATAGTATTAAAAAACATACCGATACTTGAAGGAATTGCTATTTGCTTGATGAGACTATTGATATCTCTTGTAAGTAGATGGTTTTTATTCATTTAATATTATAGCATAATATATTAATCACTTTTTAGCTATAATCCAAAAAAATCATACAATTTATTTTATAGAAGGAACTTAGATGTCAAAAACACTTGTAATTACAGGAGCGACAAAAGGTATTGGTAAAGCTTGCGCTTATAGATTTGCTAAAGAGGGTATAAATATAGCTTTTACATATAACTCAAATGAAGAAGTAGCCAAAGAGATTGCAACTGATTTAGAAGCAAAATATGGTATTAAAGCAAGATATTATCCATATAATATTTTAGAACCTGAAACTGCAAAAGAGTTATTTTCTAAAATTGATGAAGACTTTGAAACTATTGATTATTTTATCTCAAATGCGATGATTTATGGTCGTGCTGTTGTTGGTGGATATGGTAAATATATGAAACTTAAACCAAGAGGTTTAAACAATATTTACACAGCAACAGTTGATGCATTTGTATGTTGTTCACAACAAGCGGCAAAAAGAATGGAAAAAAATGGTGGTGGGGCTATGGTTAGTCTTAGTTCAACAGGAAACCTTGTTTATATTGAAAACTATGCAGGTCATGGAACAAATAAAGCAGCAGTTGAAGCAATGGTAAGATATGCAGCAACTGAACTTGGACAATATGGTATTAGAGTAAATGCTGTAAGTGGAGGACCTATTGATACAGATGCTTTAAAAGCATTTACAAACTATGAAGAAGTAGCAGCAAAAACAGCAGAGCTTTCACCTCTTGGAAGAATGGGACAGCCTGAGGACTTAGCTAGTGCGTGTTACTTTTTATGTAGCGATGAAGCTAGCTGGATTACAGGAAGTACTTTACTTGTTGATGGTGGGACAACTTTTAAAAAATAATGAACAGTTCTAAAAATTTAAACTTACCAAACTTACTAGCTGGTCTTAGAATACTTTTAGCACCACTTATGCTTTGGTTTATGATAGATCAAAACAATCCTCTTTTTGAGGGATGGGATCCTAGCTGGTTTGATTATTTTGCTGGATTGATTTTTGTTATTGCTTCTGTTACAGATTTTTTTGATGGGTATATAGCAAGAAGTTGGAATCAGATGACAAAGCTTGGTGGTATTTTAGATCCACTTGCAGATAAAATGCTTGTACTTGCAGGATTTATAGGGCTTATAGTACTAGATCGTGCAAGTGCTTTTGCTATTTTTTTGATACTTACAAGAGAATTTTTTATCACTGGACTTCGTGTAGTAGCAGTAGCAGAGGGAAAAGATGTAGCTTCATCAATGGCAGGAAAAATAAAAACTGTTGTTCAGATGATAGCTATAGGTTTTTTAATAATGAATTGGCCATTTGGTAGTGAATTATTGTGGCTTGCTGTTGCATTAACACTCTACTCTGGATATGAATATATAAGGGACTACTTAAAATAATGGGATTTATAACATTTTTAATTGTTTTATCAATTTTAGTTTTTGTCCATGAACTTGGACACTTTACAGTTGCCAGACTTCTTGGTGTAAAAGTTCATGTTTTTTCGATAGGTTTTGGTAAAAGACTATTTACAAAAAGATATAAAGGAACTGATTGGTCTATATCCCTTATCCCACTTGGTGGTTATGTGAAAATGAAGGGACAAGAAGATTTAAACCCAACTTTATCAAACCAAGACAGTGATAGCTATAATACAAAAACACCAATGCAAAGAATATTTATACTTTTAGCTGGTCCATTTGCTAATTTTGTATTAGCATTTGTTGTTTTTATCGTTATTGGTCTTTTAGGAAATAATCACATCTCACCAACTATAGGAAAAGTAGTAGAAAATTCTCCTGCTTTTGTAGCTGGTTTACAAAAAAATGATGAGATAGTACGGATAAATACAACAGATATTAAAACTTGGGATGATTTAAGTAAAATCATCAAAGAATCTCAAGGCTCTTTAAAATTTTATGTTAAAAGAGATAATGTAATACAAGCGTTGGTAGTTCGTCCACAAGTTAATGATTCAGTAAACATGTTTAAAGAAAAAATTAAAAAGAAGATGATTGGTATTGCCCCTGCTCCAAAACTTATCAAAATATATTATTCTCCACTTGAATCTATAGCATTTGCTTATGATAAAACAGCAGAAGCTAGTAAAATGATATTTTTAGGAATACAAAAACTTATTCAAGGAATTGTTCCTAGTAGTGAAATTGGTGGTGTGATAAGTATAGGTACAGTTATAAGTGATGCAAGTCAATCAAGTCTCATAGCACTTTTAACAATTACAGCACTTATCTCTGTAAACTTAGGAGTATTAAACCTTCTTCCAATTCCTGCACTTGATGGTGGACATATAATGTTTAATCTTTATGAAATCATCGCAAGAAGAAAACCTAGTGAGCAAGCAATATTATACCTTACAGTATCTGGTTGGATTATACTGTTAGGACTTATGTCATTGGGACTTTATAATGACATCAATAGATTATTAGGGTAATTTTAGATATAATAGAAAATATAACAATAAATAGAAAAGAAAAAAGGATAATTATTTTATGGTAAAAGTTGTAAATTTAAAGAAATCATTTGGTAACAGAGTTTTATTTCAAGATATAAACTTATCGTTAGACACAGGGAAAAGATATGGTCTAATTGGAGCCAATGGTGCTGGTAAAACAACATTTTTAAAAATGCTAAGTGGTGTTGAAGATATCACAGAGGGTGAAGTACAAGTTCAAAGTGGAAAAAAAGTTGGTGTACTAAGTCAAAATCAATTTGCGTATGAAGACTTTACACTTGCAGATGCTGTTTTATATGGAAATAAAAGACTTTATGATGCAATTAAAGAGAAAGAAAAATTGTATATGGAAGAATATACTGATGCAATTGGAGAGAGACTTGGTGAGTTAGAGATGATTTGTTGTGAAGAAGATCCAACTTATGAATATGATGTAAAAATCACAAAAATTCTTGAATCTCTTGGATTCCCAGCATCTCAACACAATGACCTTATGAGTACAATTACAGGTGGAGATAAATTTAAAGTTTTACTTGCACAAGTATTGTTCCCAAAACCAGATGTATTATTTCTTGATGAGCCTACAAATAACCTTGATATGGAAACTATTGCTTGGCTTGAAAACCAACTACAACATCATGAGGGAACTATGGTTGTTATATCACATGATAGACACTTTTTAAATGCTGTTTGTACACACATTCTTGATGTAGATTTTAAAAAGATTAGAGAGTTTACAGGAAATTATGATGATTGGTATATTGCAGCAACTGTATTATCAAAACAAGCTGATGCACAAAGAGATAAAAAACTCAAAGAAAAAGAAGAGCTTGAGGCATTTGTTAGAAGATTTAGTGCCAATGCTTCTAAAGCAAAACAAGCAACTTCAAGACAAAAACAACTTGACAAACTTGATATAGCAGCAATTGAAGTAAGCTCAAGAAGAGATCCATCAATTGTATTTAAGCAAGAGAAACCTATTTCAAAAGAAGTTTTAGAAGTGAAAGACCTTTGTAAATCTTATGATGGAGAAGTTGTTTTAAAAGATATTAACTTTATGTTAGAAAAAAACGATAAAGTTGCATTAATTGGTCCAAATGGAGCGGGTAAAACAACTTTATGTGAAATTTTAATGGAAAAAATAAAACCTGACAGTGGAGAAGTAAAATGGGGTGCAACAGCAAATATTAGTTATTTTCCTCAAAATACAACAGATATCATAAAAGGTGATATTACACTTTATAATTGGTTAAGAGATTTTGATAGACAAGCTGATATTGGTGAGATTAGAAACTGTTTAGGAAGAATGCTTTTTAATGGTGAAGAGCAAGAAAAATCAGTTATGAACTGTTCAGGTGGAGAAAAGCATAGAATGATGTTAAGTAAGATTATGCTTGAAAAAAGAAATTTTTTACTACTAGATGAACCTACAAACCACCTTGACTTAGAAGCTATTATTGCACTTGGAGAAGCGCTACTTTCTTATGAAGGTACAGTTATTTGTGTATCTCACGATAGAGAGTTACTAGATGCGTTTGCAAATAGAATAATGGAGATACAAGAAGATGGTACAATTGTAGATTTTGACGGAACATATGAGGAATATATAGAGTTTAAATCTCAAAAACAAGGGTAATAGTATGAATGAAATTCTCTTTTTTGGAACTATAGCGATTTTAATTTTCACTTTTTTATCAAGAGATAAAATAGTTGAATATTTATTTGAAAATTTTGATATAGAGATAGGGACTGAAGTAATAGTATACATTGTAAGTATTTTATTTATTATTGTAATTATAATGGGTATGCTTATGGATGATACAAAAGAGAAATATGGACAGATAAGTGAAAACTATGATAAACTACGACCAAAGGTTGAAAATAAACCTCATAGATATTTTGATATAGACTTTGATTCACTATTTCCAAAGAATTAAAGTCTAGTTTAAGTAGTTTTTAGATAATATTCCAAATAATTTTACACTCAAGGAAATAAAAATGGCAAGAAGATGTATGCTTTCTGGTAAAGGTCCAATGTCTGGAAATAACGTAAGTCACGCGAAAAACAGAACAAGAAGAAGATTTTTACCAAATTTAAGAACTGTTAGAATATCATTAGAAGATGGTACAACTAGAAAAATCAAAATTTCTGCAAAAGAACTTAGAACTCTTAAAAAGAATTCATAAGAAAAAATAAAGATGTTTTTATGCAATACATAAGAAACATCAAAAAAGCTATTGGTTGGGACTATAGAAGTTCCAAACCAGAGTTTAATCTAGACAAAGAGATCTACTCTCAATTTAAACACTTTAGACTTCCTCTAATTTTATTGCAAGTAATCATGATGGTTGGTACCATAGGGTATATGCTAATCGATGATTTTACAATACTTGATGCAATATATCAAACTGGTATAACATTTACTACTGTTGGATTTGGAGAAATTAGTGAAATATCACCTGCTGGAAGATTATTTACGGTTACTCTTATAATATTTGGATTTTTAATATTCACTTTATCTATCACAACATTGATACAAGTGTTAGTTAAAGGTAAATTTTTAGACCTCTATAAGGAGAGAAATATGTTGTATAAAATAGCACGGCTTCGAAATCACTTCGTAATATTTAACCACAATGAATATACAGTACAACTGGCTGAACAATTTAAACAAAACCACATACCATTTGTTATTGTTGATCCTACAGATGAGTTAGAAGAGATAGCTGCTAAAAACAACTATCCATATTATGTAAAAGAAGAAACCTACACAGAAAGAGCTTTTTTAAAGTCACATCTATCTAGTGCAAAAGGGGTAATATCTCTGTCAAAAAACATCTCAGATAGTATTACGATTATTGCGTCTGTTCGATTATACGAAAAAGAGTTAGGAAGAAAAAATCCTTTTTTAATTATCTGTAATGCTGAATCAAAAAAAGATGTAGAAAGATTAAAGAAACTTGGTGCAAATAAAGTTGTAGCACCTCCTGAACTTATGGCAAAAAGAGTAAGTGCTATGGCTATAAGACCTGATATGGAAAATGTGTTAGAAGAATTTTTATATAAAAAAGACACTCCTATTGATATGGAAGAGATTTATGTAAATGATGATAGCTGGTTTTTAGACCAAGCAATTCAAGATGCACACTTAAGAGATAAAATCAAAGTAAGTATTATAGGGATAACAGAAGTAAATGGAAAATTTATTCAAACACCTAAAGGGAGTACAAAAGTTTCAAAAGGGTGTAAACTTTTAGTTATAGGAGATCAATCTGGTATAGCTAAAGCAAAAAAATTAATAAATAAAAAAGAAAAACCAAAGGAACTAATTAATGTTTAGTATATTTCCTATAAAAGGTACAATAAGTGATATAGATGGATTTTATTGTGATGGGATTAGTGCAGGACTTAAAGCTAATAATAAACTAGATATGGGCTTTATCTATAGTGATAGTTTATGTGAAGTAGAAGCAGTATTTACAAAAAACACTTTTCAAGCAGCACCTTTAAAACACTATTTACAATATGATAATAACTTTAAGACAAACTTTGTACTTATAAACTCTAAAAATGCAAATGCAATGACAGGAAAAGAAGGTATTGAAGATATCAATGATATTTTTTCATCTTTAAAAAGTACATTTACAAATATTCAAAATCCAATTATGAGTAGTACAGGTGTTATAGGTGTACCAATACCAAAAGAAAAAATTATTGCAGGTGCATTAAAGTTTGATTTCACACAAAAGAATGGAACAAATTTAAGTAATGCAATTATGACAACTGATGCTTATCCAAAAACTTCATTTTATGAAGTAAAACTACCAGATGGAAGTAGTTTTAAAATAGGTGCAGTAGCTAAAGGTGCAGGGATGATAAATCCAAACCTTGCAACAATGCTTTGTTTTATTTGTACAGATGCATCTGTACCTAAACAAGATATGAAAGAATTGTTAGTAAAAAATAGTACAACAACTTTCAATGCAATAAGTGTAGATGGTGATACATCGACAAATGATACTGTTTTACTTTTATCAAACAATAAATCAGGTGCTTATGATAAAGATGCTTTTGCAGAAGCTTTACGACTTGTAATGCACGATATGGCTATGCTAATGGTAGCTGATGGTGAGGGTGCAAAAAAGGCTGTAGCATTTGAAGTTAATGGTGCAAAAAATAATGATGAAGCAGAAGTTATTGCAAAAGCTTTATCAAACTCACTATTAGTAAAAACAGCTCTTTTTGGAGAAGATCCAAACTGGGGGAGAATCGCTTCTACTGTAGGTGCAAGTGGTATGGAGTGTGATGAAACAAAGCTTACAATTACTTTTGGAGATATCACTGTTTATAATAAAGGAAATATACTTTTTACAACTGAAAAAGAACAAGAAGCAGCAGANGTTTTAAAAGAAAAGAGCTTTAAAGTTATTTGTGATTTAGGAATTGGCGATGGTTCATTTACAGCTTGGGGATGTGACCTTGGATATGAATATGTTAAAATAAACGCGGATTATCGTACTTAATTTTTATGCAAAAAGAATTTAATGAAAAAACAATTCGGTTACGATATATTAGAGTTTTAGAGAAATTTAATACAAAAACAATTTCTCTTTTAAAATATGATAATTTTGATATAGAACTCTATAAAAAAGCTACACTAAAAGCCTATGAAGAGCTTAAAAAAGCTAAAACTTGTGAACTCTATAGTGAGTATCCAGTTGCAGTAAAAAATCTAGCACAAGCTATTCTTGATACTTTACATAATCATTCAGAAGATTTTGAAAAAGAGAAAGCACATATACTCAAACAATCAAATCTCTTAGAAAAACTCAAAAATAATAACCGATACAAAAAAGATAAGCACAAGAAGAAAAAATTTAATGATGGATACTAACGAATCATTTAAGTTATCAGGAACTCTCAAAAAGATACTTTTTTATAATGCTGAAAACAACTACTACATTGCAGTACTAGAAAATGATCAAAAAATATGTGGTCAATACTTTGATACTGATTTAGAAAAACTTGTAGGAAGTGAAGTTCTTATTACAGGGCGTTGGAATACTCATAAAAAATATGGAGTACAGTTTGTATTTACATCACTGGAACTCAAAGAAGCAGAAATATTTTTCTTTTTAACAAAAATTGTAAAAGGAATTTCTAAAAAACTAGCCTTAGAATTAACTCAAAAATATGATGATGAAGAGTTATGCGAAATTCTAGATAATACCCCTGCTAAACTTTTAGAGTTTAAGGGAATAAAAGAGAAAAAACTAATCCAAATAGTTACTTCATGGAATAAATTTAAACACCTTAGAGAACTTGGAAGTTTTTTAGCACAATTTGGTGTAAGTAGTAGTTTTATCAATAAAATATATCAACACTTTGAAAATGTAGAAAATCTTATAGAAAAAATAAAAGAAAATCCTTATATGCTAACATCTATAAAAGGAATAGGATTTAAAAGAGCAGATGAGATAGGAACAAAACTTGGTATCGATAAAGAGAGTTCTTTTAGAATTACAGCGTGTATGAACTATACATTAAGAGAGTTTTGTGAAGCCAATGGGAATAGCTCTATAAGTAAAGAGCAACTTTTTTCACTTCTTAATGACGCTTTAAATTTTAAAGATAAAGATACGCTATATGAAAACTCACTTATTAACCTTATAGCAAAAGAAGAGATAAATGAAACAACAAAAGAGAGATACGCTCCAAATATCTATTTTCGATGTGAAACAAATATTTTAAAAATTTTAGAAAATAGAAAAGAACACAATAGAGATAAAAAAATCATCAATGACTTTGAAGATTATATAACTAAAAAACAAAGTAGTTTAGGCTTTACACTAAGTAGTGAACAACAAAAAGCAGTAAAACTTATAAATGATGGTGAAAACACCATTTTACTTATAGGGTATGCAGGAACTGGTAAATCAACTTCTAGTCGAGCAATTCTAGAACTTCTTGAAGAGATAGTACCTTATGATGATATACATTGTATGGCACTTAGTGGAATTGCAGCACAAAGGATATCTGATACAACTGGATATAAAAGTAGTACCATTCAATCTTCTTTAGTAAAAATAGAAAATAGCGACAAAGATTATTTTGATTATAAAGTGATACTTATTGATGAATCAAGTATGGTAAATAGTGTTACATTTTATAAAATATTATCAAGGATTGATCCCGATACAGTTTTAATAATAGTTGGAGATGATGGACAACTTCCTGCAATTGGTGCGGGAGATATATTAAGAGATGCTATTAAGTATGAGCTAGCTCCAATTTGTAAACTGACAAAAATATATAGACAAAATGAACATCAGGCAATAGCCGTTATTGCAAATGAGATACGCTGTGGTAAAGTACCAGAGTATAAAGAGGAGTATGAAGACTTTAAATTTATTGATGTATCAATACCTAACTATTATGCACAAAAGGCTGTATTGAGTGATTATGAAATAAATACTTTACGCTATGAAAACAACTATAATGTTTTACATACTATTTTAAACACAGCTTCTAATTATATTGAGCCTATGTATACATATATTCAAGAGAAACAAATAGATAAATTTTTAACACTTTTTCAAGTAATTACACCTATTAAAAGTGGTCCACTTGGTGTTGAAAACTTAAATATAAATTTACAAAAACTTATCAACAATACTAAAACTACTGGAATCCAAACTAAAACTTATGAATATAAATTAGCAGATAAAGTTATCCATATTAAAAATGAAAATATGAAGTCTCAAACTATGAAAGTCTATAAAAATAGCTCAACAGAATTTACTGAGAAAAGAGTATTCAATGGACAACTTGGAATGGTAATAAAAATAGACCATGAAACTAAAAAGCTACTTGTATTGTACCCAACAGATGATATGGTGGTATTTTATGACTTTGATACACTTGATAGTTTAATCTCTCTTGCTTATTGTCTAACGATTCATAAAACACAAGGTATGGAGTATGAAAATGCACTTATTCCTATGAGTTTTAGTCATTTTATTATGCATAATACAAAACTACTTTATACGGCAATAACCAGGGCTAAGAAGATGTGTTTTGTTGTTGGGGAAGATGAAGCTTTTAAAAGTGCATGTAAAAAACTAGAGATAACAAATCGTCAAACGGTTATTGATGATTTATTATCAAGTAAGATATAAGCTACCCTCTTTCGTGAAGCATTTGATCTAATAAAGTAAATACTTCATCACTTGCACCTTCCATCTCTTTAAAAGATTCTAGTAATGCATCATAATCTAAAGTATCTTTCCCAATTTCATCAAAAACATGGTGTGTACCATTATGTACTTTTGAATGTGGAATATCTAGTTTTGAATAACTTGGTGTACTAGCAAAATATTTTTTTCCTAAACCTTCACTATACCATTTCCCTAATCTACAATTTTTGTGATCAACAAAAGCAAAAGCTGGTTCTTTATTTGCAACAGATAAGTAAGTATTAACTTTCCAAATAACATGATCTAATTTCGCTAAACTCATAAAAACTCTATCTGTAATATGTCCAATTCCTGAAAATGTTTCTTTTGAAGTAACCATTACCTCATTTATATTTGAAGAGTATTTATTGGTATCATTTGCAATATTATCAATTGATTTTGTCATTACAGCAAATTTTTTATTTGTTTGTTCAACACTTTCTTGAATAGAGTTTACTACATTTGTTATTTCACGAGCAGCTTCTGCACTTCTTGTTGCCAAATTTCGTACCTCTTGCGCAACGACAGCAAAACCTTTTCCTGCCTCACCAGCAGTTGCCGCTTCTACTGCTGCATTTAAAGATAAAATATTTGTTTGAAATGATATTTGATCAATTGTTACAACTGCATCTGCAATATTTGCAGCTTTGGTATTTAATTCACTTACTACACTATTTATTTCAGTAGCATTAACATTTAAAGAGCTTATATCAGAAACAATAGTATTTAACTTTGCTTTTGACTCTTCATAAGTATTGTTAATTTTGTAAGATTCATCTAGATTAGTTCTTGCTAACTCTGTAGATTCAGAAATATTTGCTTGAATATCTAAAAGACCTTTTTTTAGATTCTCATTTTCATATTTAAATAGCTGTTTTAAACTATCATTATTTGCAACTTCTTGTTTTGTATCTTCTTTAGCTTCTAATTCAGATACTTTTATTTTATACTGTTCGATCTCTAAAACTAAATGATTTTTAGCTTCTTTTTCATTAGCCAACTCCTCTTTTAAAGAGTTCAATTCTGACTCGATTTTACTCTTTTCGTTCGCTAAGACTTCTAATTGATTTTTAGAAGATTCTAACTTTGATTTTAACCCACTATTAAAAAACATTACTTAATCCTTAAGTTTTAATATTAGGTTAATTGTACAAAAATAATACTAAATATCCAATACTAAAGATACTTCATCACAAACAGGAAAATGCTTACACTTTATACAGTCCGCCCATATTTTTGTTTCAGGAATTGTTTCTTTTGGTATTTCAACAAAATTAAAAAACTCAAATAAGGCTTTCTTATATGTTAACACTAACAATTTTTTCAACTTCAAATACTTTGCTTCATCTATGACTTTTTCTATAAGTCCTTTAGCTAAACCTTGATTTCTATATTTGTCTTTTACTACTAAACTTCTTATCTCTGCTAACTCTACTGTATGAATATGTAAAGCAATAAAACCTACAATCTCTTCATCTATTTTTACAGCTGTATAAGAACGAATTGTTGTAGCCATCTCATTATAATTTCTGTCAAGGATGTTACCGTTTTCTACATCTGCAGCAACCAATTTTTGCATTTTTTCTATATCTAATACATTTGGTTTAAAAAAAACAAAATCTTCCATATCTAATTTATTCTCCAAATAAATAATCTGCTATCTTTTTTTCTAAAGCATTAATCCCTGTATTTTTTAAATTACTAATAAAAATACCTTCAGGATATTCTCTCTTTAACTTTTGAAGATCAGTTTGCTTTAACTTATCAATTTTTGTAAATGCATTAATAATAATTTGATCTCCTCTTTTAATGTGTGTTAAAAACTCATCAACACTTTTATCAATATCTAATGTAGAATGTCTTGAATCTATTAGGTGAACAAAAATCTGTAAAGATGGTCTTTGTTCTAAAAAATCTGTTAAATTTTGATGCCAATTCTTTTTTAAAGATTTTGATACTTTTGCATATCCAAATCCTGGTAAATCAACAAACCTTGCATAATAGTTTTTTAACTCATTCTCCTCATTATAATCTTTAAATGTAATATCAAAATAATTAATAAGTTGAGTTTTTCCTGGAGTTGATGATGACTTTGCCAGTGTTTTTCTTTTTGTCAAAGAGTTTAAAAGTGAACTTTTCCCAACATTACTTCTTCCTAAAAATGCTATCTCTGCTTTATCAGGTGGAGGGGAATCATCTAGTCGTTGTGCCGAAGTTGCAAAACATGCATCAACTATTTTCAAATTTTTCATTTTGTTTCTTTCTTTTCTTCTATTTTTAATCTAAATTTAACAGGTTTATTTACATCACCATCTATTTTTGTATGTCCTGTTTTTTCATCTATATATATCTTATTTGCTGTAACCTTTTTACCCTCTTTGGTATCTTCTAAATAGCCATTTCCTATGATAATATATTTTTGCTCATTAGGATAATAAAAAACAGTATCCCCTTTACCTTTTAGAATATTTTTATCAGTATTGATAGTAAAAGATACATTTCCCGTAGCTTTATAGTCTTTTGGTATTTGCTTTTTTGGATTATTTTTTGACGGTACTGTATTGATAACTAATTTTTTACATAAAAGTAAATCTTTATTTTTTGTCATCTTCACATTCCCTTTAAAAACTAATAATTGTTTTTTTTCATCAGCTTCAAAATATGTTGCATCTATATTTAAATAAGTTTCTTCTGCTTTTATAAAACTTACTATTAAAAAAAATACTATCAATAATTTATTCATTTATAACCTCTATTTTCATTTTTGCATCTGTTGCTTTTATATATTTAGCAGCCATATCTAAATATAAATTTTTTCCATCAAATACATTGTTGTTTTGTGTTGCTGTAAACGGTGAACTATTTGTTGCAACTTTTGTTTTTATATTATACTCTAATTGTTCTGTAGTCACATCAATATCATTTGCTAATTGTAAATTAACATCTCCATCAACATAAACATCATTTTCTATTTTTATAAACTGTTTCCCACTTATAATATTCGCACTATTTTTTGTATCACCTTTAGTAATAATAGTACCATCAATTAATTCTTCTCTATTTTTATACATATAAGCTTCATTTGATCGTACTACTTTATCCACACCAGCTGTGGTAATTTCATATGCTGTTGAATTATAAAAACTCAACTCTGGTTTCTCTTCCTCTTTCACAATAATTACTTTTTTATCTTTTTCATAAAAAAGAACAAGTATTGCACATATGAGTAAAAAGTATATAAACTTATTTATACCCATAACTCTTTTAGTTCCTTTTGATTGTCAATTTCCAAAATATATTCAATCATTTCCCTAACAGCACCGTTACCACCTGTTTTTTTACAAACTACATTTACTACTGATTTTATATCATCAACAGCATCAGCAACAGCGAAAGAGATACCAACTTTTTTAAGCATTTTATAGTCATTTAAATCATCCCCAATAGCAGCAGTTTGCTCCCAAGTAAGACTTTCTTCTTGTAATATTTGTTCCAAGATTTCATCTTTGTTATCATATCCTTGATACAAATGAGTAATCCCTAACTCTTTCGCTCTTCGTTCTAATAAAACTGATTTTCTTCCTGTAATAATAGCTACTTTTTTACCTAATTTTTTTGCCCATGATGAGACTGCTAATCCATCTTTTACATCAAAATTCTTTAACTCATCACCATTACTTGTATAAATTATTTTACCATCTGTTAATGTTCCATCAACATCAAGAATAATAAGTTCAACCATCGTTATAAAATACCTTTTGTACTAGGAATTCCAAGTTTTTCGTTTGTTACCAAAGCTCGTCTTATAGCAACTGCAAATGATTTAAAAGCAGCTTCAAGTATATGGTGTTTATTTCTTCCTCTATCTTGAATGATATGTGCTGTTATTCCACTATTCATAACTAACGCATGAAAAAACTCTTCAACAAGTTCTGTATCAAACTCACCAACTTTTCCAAACACATCAACCTCATATACTAAAAAAGGTCGATTGCTTAAATCTAATGCACATGTTACACTTGCTTCATCCATAACAACTGTTGCATTTCCATATCTTTCAACATTTTGAATAGGAAAAATTTCTTTTTTTAATAATTGTCCTAAAACAATTCCACAATCTTCTACACTGTGGTGATCATCTACATGTAAATCACCTTTACAAGTAATATTAATATCTATGCCACTATGTTTACTCAAAGCTTCTAACATATGATCAAAAAAACCAATACCCGTACTGATATTAGCTTTCCCTGTACCATTTTTATCTAGGATACATACTATTTCTGTTTCTTTTGTAACTCTTTTTAACTCTTGCATACATCTATCCTTATTGTGCTATTATCATAGCTGTTTTGAGGTTGTTTGACTCTTTAAAGTCACGAGCTTCATCTTCACTTCTAAATCCACTTATCCAAACTCGTTTTACTTTATCTCCATTAAATAAACTATCTTTTAATACTACTCTATATTTATTTTCATCAAGAATCATCTCGAATTTTCGTTTTGTTATTTCAGCACCTTGAACTCTTCTAAATACTCCAACTTGTACATAATAGTTTCCTACTGTTGCTGTTTCTTGTTTTTCTAAGTTAGTTGTTGCTATTTTACCATTAAATCCAAGAACTGTTAATCGTACCTTTGCAGTACCTTTTTTAACCATATCTACATCATGTGCTGCTTTATTGGACAAATCAATAATTCTTCCTCTAACAAAAGGTCCTCTATCATTAATTCGAACTATGGTGCTTTTTCCATTGTCTAAATTTTCTACTTTTACCATTGTATTCATAGGCAAAGTCTTATGTGCAGCTGTTTGTGCATACATATTATAAACTTCACCATTACTTGTTTTTTTCGCATGAAAATCTGGACCATACCAAGAAGCTATACCTGTAAACTGGTCATTAAAATGAGCTACTGTTGGATAATATTTTTTTCCAAATACTTCATAAGGTCTCATTGTAGCTCTATGCATAGCTTTGCTATTTCTTATTTTTGTATTTGATGAAGCTGTTTTTTGATATTGTGAATTTGAATAGGATGATGAATAATAGCTTTTATCAACATAGCCATATCTACTACCACAACCAGTAAAAAGTATTACTAGTAAAGCTAATACGATTTTATCTGAACTTAATAACAAGTTTATCCCCTGTTCTTATCATACTTGTTTTAAGATTATTATCTTTCATCAACTTTTTAAAGTCAATATTGTGTTTTGTTGCAATCTTACTTAAAGTATCACCAATTCGTACTGTATATTGGATAGGTCTTTTATATAAATCAGGATCAATAGGAATTACTAACTCTTGGTTCACACTTAAAAAATTTGATTTTAAATGATTATGTTTTTTAATCGTTCTATAGTTTAAAGAATAATGTCTCCCAATAGAAGCTAAAGTATCACCTCTTTGTACCTTATATACCTCATATTGTGTTGACTTTAAATTGTGTTTATTTGCATTGTATCTTGAAAGTTTTGAATATGGGATGTATAAAGTATAAGTATCTTCATCAAGTGGTAAAATATTTCTTTTTATATGCTGATTTAACTCTTTGAGCTTATCTTTATCTACACCAATTACTTCTGCTACATTTCTCAGTAAAACTCCACCTTTTACTTCTATATTCGCAATTGGATCACTAATTCCTCTATTTAAAAGATGTGTATTTTCATCTTTAATTAAAAAATCACTGTTATTCATCATAGCAAGTGTAATTATTTTTCTAATATATCCACGACTCTCTTCTGGTAAGTATTGTCTATTTACACTTTTTTGTATCACCAAAAGTTTATCAATATCTGGTTTATATTTCCATTTTTTAACTTTTTTATATACTTTGTTTAAGTGATGAAACTTTACCCGTTTCATTTGATAATTTCTAATTGTTCTTCTGTATTCATTGATTTTAGGATCTTTTCTACATACTTTATATCCTACATCTTCACAATACATATCAATGGTAGCTCTTGTAAGTCCCTCAATAACTCTTCCCTCACCACAGTTGTAAGCAACTGCAGCTAAGTACCACTTTCCAAACATACCGTGAAGTCTTTGAAGATATTTTACTGCTGCTTGTGTTGACTTTACAATATCCATTCGCTCATCAATAAAATCATCTGTTTTTAAACCATAATGATTTGCAGTACCTTCCATAAACTGCCACATCCCTTTAGCACTTTTATGGCTTGAAGCATCTAAAATAAAATTTGATTCTGCCATAACTAAATATAAAAATGCTGATGGAATATTGTTTTCTCTTAATACTTTTTTAATTTTTGGTACAAATAAATAAGCGTTGTTAAGTTTTTGCGTATATCGTTTTTGCGTATATTTCAGGCTTTTCTGAAACTGCTGTTGTAATTGATAATCAGTTATATACTCACTACTAATATCTAATTCTTCTAAAACTTTTAAATCATTACTAACAAATGCTGTACTCACTAGTGTTGCATTTGAAACTGACACTAAAACGAACAATAATAACATTTTAAAAAATAATTTCAAACAGATACCTTTAAATTTTTAATATAATTGGTTATATTTTACCTAATTTTATCTATTAAACTCTTTAAATAAGGCTTTTGCATTATTTGTAGTAATTATTTCTATCTCTTTTTTTGATTTTTGTAAGATTTCTGAAATTTTTTCTGCAATATTATTTGTATAAACAGGAGTATTTCTTGTTCCTCTAAATGGATGAGGAGTTAGATAAGGGGAATCTGTTTCTATTAAAAGTTTTTCTTGAGGTATTTTAGGCAATATTTCTACTAATTTCTTAGCATTTTTAAATGTTACAACTCCACCTATTCCAAAATAAAAGTTATGTTCACTTAACATTAAAAGGTGTTCACTTGCGTTAAAACAATGCAATACTCCACCTACAGCTTTTGCATCCTCTTCGATTAAAATAGTTCGACTATCATTTGAGGCATCTCTTATATGAATAATAAGTGGTTTATTTACTTTTTTTGCGAACTCTATTTGTGCTTTGAAAATATCTTTTTGTAGCTGAATATTTTGTTGTTTTTCTTGTTCATCTTCTGGTAGTCTAAAATAATCTAAACCACACTCCCCTATAGCTATACATTTCGGATGTTTAGAATATTTTTCTAAAACTTCTAAATCAAAACTATCACAATCATAAGGGTGAACACCAACTGCAAAAAAAACCTCATCGTATTTTTCACTTAAAGCTACAGATTTTGGTAAGTCTTTTGGGTCTGCACCAGGTATTAGAAAAGCTTCTATACCATTTTTGAGTGCATTTTGTATTACTTCATCTACATCATCCTGATATTGAATATTATCAAGGTGACAGTGTGTATCTATTATTGACATACTTTTAATATTTTACTATTAAGCAGCCATTCTACTTTTTACTTCAGTGAGAAGTTCTGGAAGCTTAGAAACATCTTCTCTTTTAATCCATGCAGTTATACCAAAGTTTTTAAAAGCATCATAATCACTTGGATCATCTATGATAGCTATTGATGTAAACTTTTCTTTACATAAATCATGCTTCTTTTCTTCATAGTCAAAAATACTATTTATATCTAATATAACTACATCAGCATCACCATCACAACCACTATGTACAAAACAAATATCGTAACCTTCTGCTTCTACATCTTCAAAACTTGAAATTTTCATAATTTTCTCCAAAGTCAATTGTTGTTTATTTTAACCAAACATATCTTATGTCATTATAAAATATATCTAGCTGTATCTTCATTTTGTGCAATATCTTCTAGCTTTTCATGAACTAACTCTTTTGTAACAGTGATAGTTTCACCTTTATGCTCATCTGCATCAAAACTAATATCTTCTAATACTTTTTCAATCACAGTGTGTAATCTTCTAGCACCTATATCTTCTGCTTTTTCATTTGCACTTACACTAAGTTTTGCAAATGCTCTAATCGCATCATCTTCAAACTCTAATTCTACACCTTCAACATTTAATAACGCCTCATACTGTCTTAAAAGTGAGTTTTTAGTATTAATTAATATTTTGTATAAAGCTTCTTCATCAAGAGGATTTAACTCAACTCGTAATGGAAATCGCCCTTGAAGCTCAGGAAGTAAATCACTAGGTTTACTTACATGAAAAGCCCCTGCAGCTATAAATAAAATATGATCTGTTTTAATTTGACCATATTTTGTATGTACACTACTTCCCTCAACTATTGGTAGTAAATCTCGCTGAACACCCTCTTTACTTGGATCTGAATTTTTACTTGTATTTCCTGTTGCTATTTTATCAATTTCATCAAGAAAAATTATACCGCCATTTTCACATCTATTAACAGCTTCTTGTTTTAAAGTTTCTTTATCTAACAAAGAATCACTAGCTATACTTCGTAAAAGTTTTTTTGCTTCTTTTATAGTGACCTCTTTTTTGATCTTCTCTTTACCCATTTTCCCCATCATATTATTAATACTTTCACTAATAGCACTCATATCCATAGGTAAATTACTATCAACAATTTCAACATGAGTAGTTTTAGGAAGTTCTATTGTGATTTTTTTGTCATCCATAGAACCATCTTTTACTTTAGCTTCCATCATATTATATGTTTTTATAAATGATTCTTTCGCATTTTCGCTTGCAGACTCAGGTAAAGGAGGAACAAGAATTTCAACAATTTGTTTGATAACTTCATCATCAATAGAGCTTTTATTTTGTTCTTCATATTCTCTTGTTACAAGGTTAAAAGATTCATGAGCCAAATCTTTTATCATTGATTCAACTTCTCTACCTACATATCCAACTTCAGTGTATTTACTCGCTTCAACTTTTATAAATGGGAGATTCATCATCTTTGCCATTCGTCTTGCAATTTCTGTTTTCCCTACACCTGTACTTCCTATCATAAGGATATTTTTTGGCATTATCTCCTCTTGCATATCAGTATCTAACTGCATTCTTCTATATCTATTTCTTAAAGCTATTGCTATAGT